>Ga0123352_10001968_pt1 | contig 28099 bp, 8 predicted proteins | sample TergutLab28metaG_FD_89700 | JGI IMG/M metagenome (GOLD analysis project Ga0123352, IMG submission 89700) | Labiotermes labralis P1 segment gut microbial communities from Petit-Saut dam, French Guiana - Lab288 P1 | ecosystem: Host-associated > Arthropoda: Insects > Digestive system > Gut ... | reverse complement strand
GGTGTGGTGTGCTTGGTAACAAGTTGATCGGACCTTTTGTCTTTGACAACAATTTAACGGGAAATGCGTATGAAGTCTTCCTGCAGAATGAGTTACCAGGTTTGTTGGAAGACATCCCGTTAACGATACGGAGCCAAATGTAGTTCCAACATGATGGGGCTCCCCCACATTACACTCGGCACGTGAGAGACTACTTGAATGAATCCTTCCCTAACCGCTGGTTAGGTCGTGGTGGGCCCGTTGCATGTAGTAGGCTTATACCGGAAGCGCAGTCAGCCATGTTACGTCACCGCTGGGCATTCTCATGTATAGTGCTTGGAACCCTAAGGACAATTATGACATGAGTGCGAGTGTTTTTGTAGTTCAATTTAATGGCTTTATGTCACTCACAAGTTAGTTTGATGTTAAGGACAGATATTAACATTACAGAAACCACATATTCCTGCCAGTTTTAATATGTATTTAGTAATCAAAAAGTGTGTAACAGCTGTCAAAGTTTCAAACTTCTCTGGCCATTATCTCCGTAACCGTTCAACTTTGGAAATAGGTGTTTTGGGTTATATCGGTATGATTTAACATAAGGAACACCCTCCCGAAGTCTGGCACATTCCTCCTGGGACACCCTGTATATCTTATCCCGTCTGACCTCGTGTAATCGCAATAAATATAAACTATATTTTACGTTTTAAATTCTATTGCTACTGTTTTCTGTTTCCATGATCTATTGAGATTCCTGACATTTAGAATCCTAAGCCTCGTGTTAATTTTCTTTCAAATGCACCGAAGAATCCCTCCAAATCCGAAAGGATGGGCATAACTCCGTAACATGCTCTTCTGATAGTCACACATTCGTAGAACTACTTCCACAAAATAATTCAAGGCACCTCCCAGCACGTTTGGGAATGTAACTTCAGTGCATATCCAAGAAAACACACGGCAATAATCAGAATTCTGTTTAGTAGGGAAACAATTCAGTTGGCGTAACACTATTAATCGTTATTAATTGTTTCGCCGTTATAAGTCTAATAAAAAAATTGTGGAGAGAATAATTGTAATTAATTTCAATATAATTGGGTATTTAATATAATCCAACTAGATACAATGATCAGTTTTTAACATATTATTACAGTACTCACTCACCCGGACTGAATAAGAGAGGGGGTGGTCCGGATTACCCGGCAATCCGGACCATCGAAGGGAAAATCGTGGTATAGGTAACATAAAAAGAAACTCACTCGGTGCTAAAGTAAAACTCCTTAAAGCCGAAATACTGTACCTAAGGGTCTAGCATGATGGTGATAATGATGATGATAATGGTAATAATAATAATAATAATAATAATTTCAGTAGGAAACACTGGACTATAGTTGGCACAAAATTGCCGTTGATGCGGATTACCGGGATTCGGATTGCTGATGGAACACGGCATTTACTTGACTATATCCGTTTACAATACCATTACGTTTTCAAAAGATACATTTGAACTCATAAGCAATTATAGAGTTCCTAGGTGTCTCGAATCAATAGACATAAAGGAGCTGACCGCATACATGTGGACACATTGGATCTGTGACCTTCTGTACGCCATTAAAGCAACATTTTTTTGTAAGTATTTGGTACACAAAACCAGAAACAATATGACAGAATTACTGAAGTGCATATTTTGTCCTACGAAAGAGGAAAAACCTTTTGTGCAGATCTTGCCTACTATCATTGCACTGATTAAATTAAGGATAACGCGTCTAGTCGGTTTCATACTAATCGACAAGTCCAGGAAATTAGAAACCTAACAGGTTCCCTTAGCCCCAGGCAGGTGGAGGGGGCACTCTCGCTTACAGCTGGGGTTTTTGCAACAGTTTCACCCGGCATCGTTTTGCCCGGTCACTCTCTCCATATTTAGTTCATTACGTTACTCTAGAGGCAAGAATCTTTCGCGTCACGCTGTATAAAATATTTTAGAATAAATCAAACAGCCGGCTGACTTTAGGATTGGTCTTCCTGGGATATGACGCTTTGAAGCCAAGGGACCACCCTGAAGATGAAGGTAGCAAACTCCTCCCGACGTTTGTGCCTATAAACCAAGCCACATGTGTTCATTCGCCTAAGACTTGAGTCTTCGTCATCACTGTTGGGGGGACCTGAGATCGAGTCGACTGGTTTGTCCGTGTCTGTCTGTACATTCTCCACAATTTGCGCTCAATGCTCGTCAACCCCACCCCGAGTCCCTTTAATATACTACTCGTCCCCATACCGTTTCCTAAAGTGTGTAATTTTAAACAGTTACAGTCATTTACTCTTCAGTCGACCTAGTAGCCCCTTTCGCAAAATTTGCAACCAAAATACTGTAGCCTATGCACTTACAGTATCCTTATCAGTGCCACATGTCTAGTCTCTTTGTCTTAATTAATTTTGCTAACAATCTTGGTAAATCAAGAGGGATTTCTGATCGAAAAAGTAGCTGATTATCGGTCTTAATGGCCAGAATTCAATTCCCTTGTAGGGGCACGGATTCTGTACTATTTTCCAGTGAATTATGAGGTTGGATTGCGAAGTTGGGTACTTGTGTAACGTAGTGCCAAAGTTGGATACTTGTGTAACGTAGTGCCAAAGTTGATCATTTAGACACTTCAGTCCCCAAATAGGCCCTTATGATCGGTTTCCTTTCATATACGTTGTCTCACTTTGTCCTGGCGTTGTGAGTGCCGTTAAATTATATTAAACTGTGATTAGCGTGGCAAAGAACGTTAATTTCAATGCCTTGGACGTTTAAAAGAGAATCCTCTTATATCCATCATGTGACAGATCGATTTTTTAACACATGCCCTATCAATTTTTTTAACATTGCTCTTTTCTACATATCGAGATCACCTTACGCCTTGTATTCGACACAGGAACTCCAGATTTCGAACCTGGTAGGTTGTACTGATACGATAAAATTCAGCACTGTGGGTCATCGGAGGGCTGCTACGCGGAAGCGGAAGTTATGAGGAGTCTGCGACGATGAAAGTACATCTAGGTTCCATCTATTGACAACTTTCGGGACTGCTTTTGACTTATAGTTACTCTGATCCATGCGGTTATAGTGATATAAATCGATAATTTTCCGTTTCACGGCGGAATATGTATACGTTTTAACAATCTAATAGTTTTTCAGCTTACGTTCCTCAGGTTTTCGCCTTGCATCAAAAGCTGCATCAAGAAGTCCACATTTTATGAACAGTCAACACTCCTATCACCAGTGGTTATCGGGAATTCGTAACCCATAATCAACAGGTAGACCCAATAAACGAAAGCATCCCGCAGATATTATGATATAAACTTTGAATAAAGAGATATAACTGTATGAAAAAGTTAAGATAACTTTACAACAGATGTGTTAAAGTGTCACCTCTTTACGTTTAACTCTAGGAACAGTTGTTTTCATCCCAGTGTATGTAACTTTAAGGTCAAGTAGAGCCCTTATGAAAAGCCTGGCAACCATGAGCTGGACCAGTAATTGGCAACGAATGTGCTAGATTCAGAATGCGAACACCAGAACAAACCAATAATAACGGATGTAGAAGTTTCCATGGACGTAGTGTCAAGGTGAATCTCTCCCTACCCATTCTGTAACTGGACCAGGGAAAGTTGTTGCTGGCCGGGAGTTGCGTAATTGGCCACGGGTTTTTGTGACCATCAGAAGCAATTGGCTGTTCTTGACGTCACAGAGCCAGACTGCTTCCTCGAGATCGAGTACATGGCATCTGCTACTTTATGCTTTGCCTCGCTGGCATAGACCATAACCAGTCAACTATAAAAGAATAATTAAGTAACCACCTATTCAGTGAATGATGTAACCAGCTACAGAAAAAATCGAACTACTGAACTATTCTTTCAACCAAAGAACTTACCACTGGTGAGTTTTCAGGTCATCGCAGCAGTGTAGCTGAGGATTTCATTCTTCTGGGTTTTGATAATGCATCATTCTTCTTGTATATTGCGACCCTTAAAGATGAGGTCACTTTCTTTCCCAAAAATGTCAAGATTCAGTTACCTACTGACATGGCATCATGTCCCAGAAGAATGGAATCCATGACTTGCCACTTACTGGGTCAGTTAGCTTATGATAGTGGATTAGTGAGTGTGAACAAGGAAGTTTCTGACATGTGACCACACATGCTACCTTTACCTACTGTGTGATGAGAGGTGAGTAGGGGCTACTTAGTAAATTTGTACAAACAGAATGTTCTTGCAAACATGCTGTGCTTATCATACCACTTCTGGTACCATGCATCCTGTACCAATCAGCAGAGAAAGTTGTAGGGGAAATTGCAATAAACCTGTGTACATACAAGGTCATAGTGCCTGGTGCATGTCATAAATTGTTGCTGCCATTGTACTGCTGTATAATTAGTTCAGGAAGAGCAAATGGAACCATAATATATGTGAGTGACTTCACTGCTTTAATTTAACTGTGAAACCTATATGGTCCATTTTTTTCCTCACTTCTTGACAGAGTAGCATGCTGGTTGTTCATTGAGTGGGGTGTGTGGATGGTTCAAATGTGACAGACCTATTTTATAGTCTGTACACTGAACTATAAAAATAATACCTTTAAATTTAACCATAGACTTAACTAATTCTTGTATATGACATGAAAATTTGGTTGTTGCAGCACATAGAAGCAGTGGTGGCAAATGCACCATCACGGGGCAGTCACAAGTATAACCCAAGAGATGAGCGACTCGCAGTAGAAGGTCCAGGTGCCTGGCATCCAGAGAGAACACAGCCCCGTCAGTCTAGCGAGCAGTTACCCCCCCAGCAGATTGCACCTAGTGACCGCAGCTCTGCAGTGAAGAGCAGGAAAAGGACCAGCAGTGGAAGCGCAATTATACACGTGAGTGCAGTACAGTTGTGACGCTTCATGTAGCATAATTCATTAGATGTTACCTTCATAAAATGGAACAAGGCTTCAGTATGTATAATGTGTTTATCAACAGTGTCACTATAAACTAGGCCTCAAACCATTTCTGTTATGCTGTCACATTACTGCTATCACAATAAAGAACAGTTTAATTCAGAATCAGAGAAGTCTGGAGTGGCAAAAAGTATAGCTATTGCATAAAGCCACTACTAAAGTATTCCCATATCACTGTCTCTTACCCAGTAAATTGTTGGTATAGCAAGTCATATTAATCCCAATCATAGGTTAACAGTTTTCTGATAAGCAGACATGTCTAGTAATGTCTAACACTAACCAGCTTCCCCAACTGAGGTATTGTGTAATTTTACTTAGATGTAAAGCAACTTAAAAGTGACACAACATGCTTCCACCCATCATGGAGGCCTTCACTTTGAAGTGATCATCACTGAAATGAAGGAGGCTTTCAGCCAATGTGATCATGACCTGCCATGAGTTCCATCTCCAGACATCAATTCAACCAAGCATTCCTTTCTAAAGAACTAACTTCCCACCAGTAGCATTAGGGTAAGCCCTTAGTTTTAGCATTAGTTTTGAAGGCTCAATTTTCACATACCAGCCATGGGTTCTATATGCAGGAACGGTTAACTTAGAGAGGAGGACTGACTTCAGCTTTCAGTTTTGCTTTTTTCACTATTCTTTATGTCCATTTATCACAGATACAAAGCCACTTTTATAATGTGTTACACAAAAAGTTTTTGTACAATGAGTCCTTTTAGGAAAACTGATCAAGTATCCTACTCACAAATCTGACGCCCGTGTAAATTGAATGTTAGAGGAACCTTTGGCCTGACATGAATCAAAATTAAACCTATGAGACAACCTTCAATGTACAGTACCAAGTTTTATAAAAATATCTCAGCAGTTTAGGAACCAAGGTTGCTCACAGATGATTCCAAGTTCCTTGTACTAGTAATTTAATCAATTTTATGCTCTTTTTGTAATAATTCAGAGAGAATCTCTGTTTGTTTCTCATTACTGCCAAGGTTTCCATCCCTGGTGGGGACATTTGGAACTTCATTAATTTCATACAATAACTTGGGTGCCTTATTTCTTCCATCCCATTCAACAATGGGTCTCTTTCATCAGACACAAATGAAGCTGGTGCAATAAGCTAATTTGTCATTCTAAGAAACAACTACAATGAAAATGCAAGAGTTTTCTCACAGCACTCAACACATCCTCATGATTTTGAGCTGAGCAACAGGTTGAAATCTTTACCCTTAACGTGGCGTAGCTGTTGCATGATTAGGTTTGCCACTGTTATAAACCAACCATATAGCAAAAGCAGCTTACACTGTTGCAAACAATGCATTTGGAAAATGTGTTCATATTCCAGTGATGCACAATTTATGCTCTTGCTCAAACACACAGATGTTAACAGTGCCTTCTCATGTGCTTCTTTGTACATAACATTGAACAGTGTAGACACACATATGATGAGTGAAGCAGAAGCTTATTGAAAAATTTAAATCCTGTATTCCTTTTATCTGCTTTGTGATAACATATACTGTCTGCAGGTTCCTGAACCAGAGAGTGCATCCTCAGTGAAGACCCAGGTGACAAATCAACTCATCTCCCCACGCACAACATACCGTGAACGGTATTTTGCTACAGAAGAGACAACCATCAGGTCAGAGGGCCCCAGGCAACACATTGACAGTACTCCAACCTCCAGACATGTCTCTGCTGCAGGGAACAACAGTAAAATTGAGCACAGGAGAACTCAAACAAGTTCTCACAGGTCAGAAGGGCACCCAGCAGGATCTTCAAGGAGGTCCCAAGATAGAAGAGACTCAGCGCTGTCTGTAGAATTTCCCCATAGGTCAGAAGGCCCCTCAGAAAAGTCATCAAGGAATTCCCAAATTAGGAGAAACTCAGCACAATCTGCAGAGCCTCCCCATAGGTCAGAAGGCCCCTCATCAGAATCTTCAAGGAATTCCCAAAATAGGAAAGAATCAGCACTATATGCAGAGGCTCCCAAAATATCTGGCAGACGTGGTGTATCCACTGGAGGTCGCTGGCAGCAGAGCTCACTGACCAGTGGCATTGCACTAGCTAATGTAAGGCACAGTGCCTCATTGCAGTCCCTCAGAACAGAAACATCCTCATTATCTCCATTAACAGAATCCTTAACAACTGTCCAAGTAGTACATGAAAGAGGAGTATCTGCTCCAGTGTCCAACACAACAGGTGTACCAGCACACCTAGGATTAAAGCAAGCACTTCTAGTTACAGATGCTCCAGAGCCAGTAAGCATTAAGAGAGTGAACCTGTTTGAAATGAGAAGGATAGATGATCTGGGCAGAAGTGGCAGGAAGTTTAATTCATCCCAGACGGGTGATAGCAGGAACAGGAATGGAGTTGCTAATTCTGTATCTGACTCAGCAAGTTCTGGCAACACACGACATCACAATAGGTGGCCTTCAAATTATATCAGTAAACTTCCAGAAGTATCAAGCAGTGCCTTTGCTTTGTCAGACAGTTCCTCAACTGATATCCCAAGGATAGGGTTCACCAGAAGGACAACCACAGCAGAAGTTACCCCTAGGGAAGCAAATATGAGATCCACATCAACATTTGCAAGTCATCAAAATGTTGCTGAAGTAGGTGCTCGAGTAAATGAACCAAGAAGTAGAGGACAGTTCCGAAACAGGTCCAGAGAATTGGCAGGGACAGAAAGAAGTACAGAGACCAGACAACAGAGGACATATCACAGAACCTCTGTCAGGCTGGATGGAAGCAGAAATAAGTTATCAGCTGATGCAATGACAAATGGCCAGCCACAGGCCTCAGCAAGGAACCTGGGTGGTGAGACCATGTCTAGAAGCAGTGATGTTACTCAAAAGCCTCTGAAGGGTAGAGGTGGAAATAGAAGGAACCACTCTAGAGGAGAGGAGCTTGAAATCTTTAAGGTAACAATGTTATTGGTTGTGGTACTGTTGAAATTCATGCCCTATAAGACCAAAACTAATTCTGCTATAATGAAACTAGAAGGACTTTGAGTCACTTGAATCCTGTTCTTATCTTCACAGTTTGTTTGCAGAAGATATATCTTATTATTATCCTTCACAAACATTGCCATTACGAGAGCAAGTGTATGTATGGATAGCTAGCACAAATATTAGCTACCACAATGTACACTTGCCGTTCTCCAAATGTGAACACTTAAAATTCTGTAACACTGTGATATTCGCATTATATGGACCAATTATGCACATACATCTACTGCGAACTTTATGATGCCCACAATTTTAAGGACCAAAATTTTAATCTATTTGATAATTTATCTGTGTTTTATGTATGCTTGCTCGATATAATATTCCCGAGGATGACCCAAAGAAGATCGAAGCATGTCGGTATCTTAGTGGATTTTATGTAAAAATGTACATTTTAATACTTGTGAATTTGCCGTTATTATCTATTAAGTTCTTCATTAATGCTCAGATACGAATACCACTCTTAAGATGTCAATATCAATTAATTCTTAGGTATTCACCCTGTTTTGCTTTGAATTTAGTCTGCTCCCAGCTGGGAGAGGTCTGAGGATACACCACAGAGTCAACCCAGTGCAGAGGAGGAAGTCAAAAAGCTGCAGAAGCAAGATATGTTGAAGATCATGAGGGACTCTGAGGTATGCTGTCTACTGCATTAAAATGTATGTCATTCTGGGTGTGTGAAAACCAAACTTTAAGGTTAGTGCCTGTAATATAAAAAAAGTGAGCGTTATTTGTTTATTTGGTCATTGCACATGCAATTATGCATGACTAGAGGAAGTGCCCATTTATTGCCCAAGTTTTGTGTTAGACAAACTGTTCAAAAATATTAATTATTATGCATCCCGGCATGATGTGCTTAAGGTGAATGCAGGGATATTATGTCTGGTTGTCCATCCATCCATAATCTGTCTCCTCATCTGCATGTTTCAACTCAAGAGCCTTTTAACTTATTTTGATGAAATTTGTTGTGAATCGTATGTCGATGCTCTTTTACTTTTCAACAGTCTATAATAAAAATGCTGTGGCTAAACATCAAGAATGCTGCAAATTTAATAGTTTGAAATATATTAATGCAAATGAAAATACAGAATTATATAAAATATAATATGATGCAACTTACATAATACAGTACAAGTACATATAATAATATATCCCTTTTATTGATTATAAACCAACAGTCTAAAACATTCAGACTACAGATATTAATAAGACATAATTCAATACAATACGTCTTATCCTTAATCTCCTCCTCCTCTTCTGCCTCCTTCTGTTTACATTTCCTGTTCTTCAGGCCCCATTTGGCCCACATGTACAAATTTTCATTTTTGTGTAAGTGAAATGCAATATAAGTATATCAAACATTACAGTACAATAGGTGCACAAACCACATTTTTGTTTAAGTTCTTGGAGCACCAAATATACCAATTTCGTTAAGTTACAGAAGAAGAAGTCTTAGAATTGCGTTTTAATTGGTGGGCTACACATGGATTATTTTTAATAATGATACTGCTACAAATCTCACTCTTTAAATTGCACTATCAGTCCATGTCACATGTAATGATTATGCTAACTAAAGATTAGGCATCCAGAGTTAGCCTGCAGTGTTGCCTGTACACTAGATTAAACACCTTGTAACCCTAATCCAGTTATTAGATCCTCATCTGGAATGATGAACGGAACGACATGAAGTCTTCAAGAGACTTACTTGAGTTCCTAATATACCTTTTGTCAAAGTGTATTTTTTTATATAAGATCTGATTGTAAAGACAAACTATGCAATGTTCTAGGAAGAGGAAACACATGCTGATGGTAGCACTGACCTGGAGGAATCTTTCATTACGCGCAGCTCACAACAGGTGGTGTCAGTATCAGTACACCCTTCCAGTAGGGATCAGGTGAAAGAGAGGCAGGTATGGGGCTGAAGAAACATTGCTGTAATAATGGAACAATGCTGTCAAGCAGGATAATGTGCAAGATTTCATAACGTACAACTAATTCCACTGTGTGGGATCTTCATAATCAGGAACTGTTTTATACTGCTTGTGAATAAATCTTCTGTTATGGAACCTGAGAGCTCATCAGCATGTTCACATAAACCCAACATTGTTTCCTACTCTCAACAAACTCCATGTTCATTCCTTCTGGATTACTTTTCCATGCCTCATTTCTCTCTTAATTTATTTTAATATTGTTATCCCAAGTGTTCTGTTCCCATTATATTTTCAGCAAACATTCTGTTTGTACTGCTATCATACATATTGGATTAATGGTTGGATTATTGATTATATAAAGGTGATTCTGTATAGTTTTCTCCTATTCCTCATGTTAATCCCAACACTATTGAAAGGAGCACATGAATTGCGAAGAACTGTACTATATACTTCTTCCTTTGCTGCATCTTCTATCTTTGGTATGAATATTCTCCTAAGAATTTTGTTCTCAAATACTCTCATTCTCTAAGATTTCAGCTTGTCACAGTGGTGGAAATTCATTATTATGGAATGTTGGGTTACAACATTTGAGTTATGGCAGGTGGTTAGCTATATTTTGGAAGAATATGCTGTGTCCTCTTGGTATCAGGAGATAGACATATAGGTGAAGGTGCAGGCAATGCATTCTTCTGAAATATTCATATCTGCCTACCATAGTAACCAGAGAACTCACATCCTGTGTTCTAGCCACAAAATGAGAGACCAGTTAAGTAGTACTTCTGCGTAAACCATTTAACTTCCTATGTCATGTACAACAATTTATGGATCACAAGATTTAAATTAATGTCACAAACTTACCACATCTGCACTATGTTGCTGTCAGATTGACTGTTCATCCTTCAATGAAAGTAAAGTCAAGGTATTTTCCATTCCTCATTCATTGTTAATTGTAGGATTTCAGTTCTTATTTATGTTTCAGGGTAACCATTAGGATTGCTATAATAATAAAAGTGCCATCACATAACTATCTTACATTAATTTTCATATATATATATGGGCTTATGCACTGATTATAAATAATGAAAAGTGTTATTCTGATTACAGATAGAAACTACAGTCAGTCAGAACTAATAACTCTTAGCTGTTTATTAATTACTGAATAATATAAGTTTTCAGGTGAAACTTTTTGTCTAACAATCCTTCAGCCTCAGCCAAATCCCGAGTAATGATAGTTGTCCACGCCTGTCTTAGGTAGCTTCTTTTAATATTGCCTATAAAATGTCATTTTTGTAATATTATGTTTGTTTCCAGAGATTTGCAAGTATCGACCATAGATCTAGAGGCGAATCAAAGGCTAGTGGCTACAATACAGTAAAATCCAAGGCAGTGTTCAGCATGCCTAATGTCACTACAGATGCTAACAAGGTCAAACCAAGAACTGCCAACCTCTTGGTGAGTGCTGCTGAGAAGAATGACTTTGAGAAGAATGCTTTTTTACTGTGTTTAGATGCTATATGGCTTGGTATATGGATATCAGTATTTCAGAGTAATGTGCTGCCTCCATTTTGAGGACAGAAAAGTCATAATCTTCTACCATTAAGATACCTCTGCATCCCACAGTAACCCACTTCTCATGTTCACCAGTGACAGCATATCAGATCTCATTAATATTTTTAGGTCTGGCTGCTAGTACATTTGTCACATCTTCAAATAAGGAATGACTCTTTCCCCCTTCCCCCATATTCTACCTAGCACATTATTCATAAATGTCTTGCCTTTAATCACTTCATGCTATGTAATTTGTCTCGGATCTCAGAACTTCTGTTCATAAAACACCTTCTGCCTAAGAATTTTGTGATGACACCCCTAACCAAAACCACAATTACATACTTAAAGACCATTGGTGGTGAGATGTTTGGGATGGTTAGTTTGATTGATGGACTACCTGTCTGATTGACTGATTAACTGACTGACTTATCTAGTTCAAGACCAGAGAACCTGTGAAAATGGGGAAATCAAGACAGAAGCTTTATTTCAGTGGGGTCAGGAGTTTGTGCTCAAATTATAATCAGTTGCCACTAGCAAGGACTAAGTATAATGCAATACATAGAAGTCCAAAGCAGTAATGTGTGCAAGGAAGTAAGAAGTTCTTCTGTTTAATGAAAAGTTATAGTATTTAGACCCATGGCTAGATAGTTACATCGTAATTTTTCTAATGCGTCACGTAATTGGAAATTTCTGATATGATGCATTGGTTGATGCTTGTTCTTGTATTTTGTTGCACTAGATGACTGATAGCGTGGTATGAATGATTAAATATCATGAAATGTGTTAGAAAAATTTCATTAACATTTCTGTCTTCCAGAATGCATGTGAAGTATTGTTTTAAACCTTAAATATTGAACTTATTGGCCAAACAGTAGCATCTCATTGAGTTTTCACCCCTTCGCTGTTATTGCAGGTGGCACCGACACCTCCACCAAAGAGCACAGACACTAATGTAGGAGAAATTAAAGTTAAAAAAACCGAGGTAATAGGGCGATACAGTCAACTGCAAAGCAGTAAGTTCAGTAAAACTGAAGCCAAGGACAGCAACAGTGAGAGCAACAATGTGATCACCACTCTGCCACCCTTCACTAGGTACAGCTCCAGGAAATGTGCTGCTATGACTGATGAGAAAAATTTCAACAAATGTTCATCCACTAGTCCAAGAGGAAAGTCCTATGAAGGAACACGCCAGGTCCATATTATTCATCATATTTTCAGTCCATTATCAGTATTTTCTGTCCATAGACAGACATTCTGACTGTCAAGTAAGGTGTTTCTAGCCAGCAGAAGATAGGAGCCATGAGAATGTCTTAACAGAATGTGGCTGTTAACATTTATTGTTCTTATGAAACATGACAAAAATGTGCTGTAATTGACACACAGCATCCACTTATTAAATTACAATAGTTTATTATTTGTTGTATTTGAAATCAAATTATTTTATGACATAGTTGATTTATCTTCCTTCCATTCTACATTATGTCTGAATAAAAATCTCTTGCTGCAGAGTATACATCCATATTTCACAGGTTTATGGCCCTATGTTGGTACTGTGGGTTTAAAAAGGCTGTAAAATTCTATAGTTTGCACACAATGAATGAGTTTGGCAGAAGAAATTGTCAGTAACATGCTGAAATGCATGAGCTTCATCATCCTCTCATACCATTGCCCAGTAATCTCTCTGCCTAAAAAAGGAACCAGGAAGGAAAATAAATGATATGATATATGATGTGATATGATGTGATATATGATATTATATGATATGATATGATAGGTGCTAAAATGATTTACGTTTTTTCATAATCAAGCAATGGCACTACAGTCAAACATGATGGAACTTTTTGGTATTGGTTTTCCCCTATCTTAGCGGTTTGGGTTTCCTCCAGTCATTATTAGAATTGTCTGTATGTGCAAGTAGGTCTTAAAGTAAAGAATTCACTAAAATTATACAGTGTAAATGAAAATTTGTATAGAATTATTCAGGATTTCATTTCACGAAAATTTATTGAACAGTTGTAGAGTTGTAATATGTACAGACAACGGAGGTATGGATGGACAAAAAAGCAATGTTAGTATGCGCTCCCCAGGGATATGAAACAACTGAAAATGTATTGAAAGGGTGACAACATTCAGACCAAGTCTCATAAATGAAAAACTGTTTAGGATTTAAAATTTTCATATTGCAGTTGAATTAACTGCAGGCACAAAGTTCAGTACTACAGATTTCAATGCAACACTGTTCCTTCTGGAATTTCTACTGGAATTATCTCTCTCCTTTGTTATCAACAAGCCAACTATATCCTACAGGAGACATCAGATGTTCCAGCGACAAAGATGCAACAGCAAGTGCTGACCTCAACATCGGCACCTTCTGCTCCAAATTCAGCTATCTCGCACGCAAGTAGAAGTGAATTCAAGCTTCAACTTGCTTCATTGACAGACAACCTTTCCCCATCCTCCATATCTGCTGTCACGAAGGCACAGCCTCAGTCTTCATCTGTGCCAACAGCTAAGAAATTGCTGGACAGTCATGTGCATACTGTGGACACAGGGAAAGGAGGGAACTCTCGGACAAGCAAGGTATTGAAAATACTCAGCACCACATTCAACATCCAGCTTCAGGAGAAGTTTGGAGCTTACAAGGGGTGACAACTGGATAGTCTGTGCCCCTAAGAGTTAGTAGCAATCTGTTACATTGTAATTACAAAAGAAAATAGCATACAATTCAACATGAATAAGGAGGTGTGCTCCAATTCAAGACTACTTGCATTTTTAAGTAATCTGGTGTAGACATAAACGCAGAGAAAACTAGATAAATATTCGTGTGTTATCACCATGATGGAGAATTTGATCATAATAAAAAACAGCTCATAATGGCAGTGATAAATTAAAATTACTGTCAAGAAGAAATTAAGAACAATTTCAGTTTGGAGAAACCAAGTTTTCATTTGGTTAAATATATTTTATCTTTCAGTCTCCCATCTTCGAACATAAAGGTTAAAATATACAAAACTACAATTTCAACCTGTTGTTTTGCACGAGTGTGAAATTGATCTTTCACTCTAAGAGAAGAATGTAAATTGATATTATTTCGACCTAAGAAGGAGGATGTAATTGCAGGCTACACTATTAACTTCTCATCAGTACCTAGTCTTTCCTTCCAGCTTTCTGATTAAAATTTTGTATGAATTTCTTATCTCTCAATTGCATAGTACATGTCCTGGTTATTTTGCCTTACTTTCTTTGAGCATCCTTATAACAGGTTTATTTGGCAAAGAGTGTTACAAAACAAGGAAGTGTGTAAACTGTGTTGTTCCCCCAATAATGTTGTAGAATAGTGAAATCTGGGACACCAGTTTGGCAAGCTTGTGACTGGTTGGGGTAGAATAGTAAGGCAAGCAAAATTTTGGTGGGGAAGTTCTTGAGAACCATCTATCTGGAAAACCAAGGAGTTCAGAGGATAACATTAATATCAATTTTAGAAACACAGTTTTGAAAGTCTGAGATGAATGGATTAGAATCATGTGAAATGGTAAACATGAACCAATCCATGTACAGGCCTGGAGTGGCCCCGAGGGTTCCAGCAGCTTGAGGCTTCCAGATTTCAAGACAATCGGCACATTAAGGTGGTAAGGTTGTCAGCCTTACACACCGGCTACGTTTACCCTCTCGAAACATGTCTGGTTCTCATTTCTGTTAGAGGCTGAGTCAACCAAAAGGCCATTGTGCATCTGAAAGTATTATGTCAATGAAAAATTCCAATAACACCATCAGGAATTGAACCCGCGACCTTCAGGCTAGTAACACAACTCACTGCGCCACTGTGTGACCCCTACGTGAAATGGTAGGTTCTGTTATTAGCAGTGCAAAACCTTTATGGTTTGTTTCTATAATTATTGTTGGTCGTTTGTGTGGTTGATTCGAGTTATTTTTAAAAATACCTGGTACTGTTAGATTTGTGAATTATATAAAATAGATGTTACAACGGACTAATATAAATTCGAGAATGAAAACTTTGCATCAAATTTCATTGAAATTCATTGGAGCATTTTGAATATGTTTGCAGGTATCTGTGGTAACATCACATTCATTTGTAGCCAACATCCCTCGCTTCAGCTCACGGTACAGAAGTGAGCTGCTGCGAGGAACAGGATATGGCTCCCGGGGCAGTTCTACTCCTGTGTATGTGCCCACTGTTCCAACAGTCAGCACCACCAGCACCACTGAGCAGACCATGTTCTCTGTAAGTTTGCACCAACCTACAGCACAGTGGTATAGCTGGCTGAAAGTCATACATTGACAGGTGCATATTGCATCCTCTGAAAGAAAGTTTCATTTCATACAAGATTAGTTGACAGTATTTTGCCTTTTCATTTATATACTTACCCCTTAGTGTGCACCCACATACAGCACCATCTCCAATGGCATTTGATAACTTATGGTCATTAATTCAGAGTACACTTTTGGCACTTTGTAGCAATATACCGTCCTTGTCAAATCATAATACATTATGTCACTGAAAATCTCTCCCTTATAATGGAAGTCATAAAATAAATTCACAACTTCAGCGGTACTGATTTTAACTCTTCTCACAGTAACACATCCCTTACCATGTACAAATCATCAGAAACAGTAGTAAAAACCTTTGTTGTTCAATGAATTATTTCCATTAAATGCAGGTAAATTGCTATGATTTATATAGATTAAAACAGTTTTAAAATTAGGATGAGTTCTGAGCCAGCTAATCATGACAGTATTGTTTAAATGTCACAGCTCAGTAGTAACAGTGTGTTGTCTTCAAGAAATGTTTACAATTATGAACAACATACAGCATCATTTCAGACTGTGCCAGTTAAAACCAAGAGAAATAATGCACATTCATGTGTGTAAACAAATATTTAAAAAAACATATTCCTAGAGACAGTGTAACTCATTATGGCGTTCCAAATTAAATAAGTTATGGTGGTATGGTGGGGTAAAATATACATGTATGATTTTAGTAGTGAAATCTGTTGGAAAGGCGCCATCTGGAAGACTAAGAAAAGATGTAAATTACAATTGCAGTGGGGTGGGGAGAGGGGGAATAATACAATGCAATGCAAGGATTTCTGTAAACCAAAAGAAGTGGCTTAAAGTCATGTCTTGTGGTCGATGTCAGTATTAATGGAATTGTGCCTTGTGGTTATACAGTGACAGAGCTAGTTACTCAGTTAATGGCAAGCGCAGTGAGGTTAAAGTAAAAGTGATTCAGAGAGTGTAGAAGACCATGTCTGCATATAAATTTCTGCTACTTCTCCTCCTAATGTTACTTTTTGCTTCTTCTTCTTTTCCTTTTGCATTGCCTGCCTATTTTAAAGGAAGCTTGCAGAGTTTAAGAGCTTTAAGATGTTGCCCTGCACGTCAAGTTAAATCATCCACTACTTTACATTCACACATTTGTCACGTAATCTACACTGTTTAAATTTTTTATGCTTTGACCATCTTTAAGTCATGGAGAATGCTGATACATTCATACCAGAATCATTCCCAGTCTGTGCCTTATTACTCCAGGCTGCTGCTGCATTCATACTCTTACTCGACTTATCATAGGCTAATAGAGCACAGGCCACCCTTTATTTTGTTTTGCTAATCATGACATCTTTCTTGTAATAAACAAATGGAGACAGACAACAAAAATGTTTAAAACTGACATACTTTATGATTTTCACCGCAAACAGACCTTGGGACAAGTGTCACTTCTAGATCACAACTTTGTGCTTCAACTACATTATAATTAGAAGACACTGAGATTTTTGTTGTACAGGTGACTCTAGATATATATATATATATATATATATATATAGTGGTGTGTTACCCATAATATATGAACTGAGAAAAATATATCATGTAATAACAGGGGTATTATATTCAAACACGCAAGATGTTTCAGGATTAAATTAAACATGAATATATGTATTTTTTAATATATATTAAGCTGCAAACTGTAAATAATTATGCATAACTACAAAATATTAATGAAGAATATGAAAATTAAAATGACATGTCAATTCAAAATTAATAAATTTAACCATGAACAAGGCTAGATCTTTCTTACTACAACAGACTGGGGAGTTTTTAGACAACTGAGTCATTGAACTGTTAAGTTGAAAGTGCTAGACTGAAATTAATATGTAAATAACTGTGTTTGATCAATAAAATGTGTGTGGCTCTTTACAGCCAGTTTGTTTTATGCTATCGCATGCAGGATATTTAAATTTTACCTGTCTTTTAACAGTATTAACCTGGGTACATTTTGTCAGGTACTGAAGGTACTTACATGCAATAATATCACGTTAAGACAACAATAACAATGATACAGTGGTTTGCCACATTCTTCTTCGTAACAAATGTGTTTGTAAACTAAAGGAACATTACAGTGAAATTTTCCAGAGTATCTGTTTAATCAAAAGTAATATTAGTTTTTGTGTAAGTTGGTGTGTGTTCTCTGAAAGCCATAATGAAAATGGTATCTGTCCTTGGTTTCATCTGATCAGAACTTCATTTACAATGGGCAAACCAGTTGTGACATGAAGATGACAGTTTGAAGACAAGTTGCTCTCATGTGCCAGTCTACACCATCCTTTGATTTATGGTCTCAGTGCCTGTTAGTGTGTCTGTACAGATACCTGTGAAATTAAGTTAGATATAGCAGACCAACAGTGTAAAGAAAACCAACTTGATGCAAACTTATATTTCATCAACCTCTACATGTTTCGAGCATATCTAGGCCCGTCATCAGGAGGTACGACCATATGTATACAACATTTGGTACTTATTATTCTTTTTAGATGATTGTTGTCCTGTTCCAATCCATAGGATGGATTGGATTCCAATCCATCCAGGACAACAGACAGTCATCTAAAAAGAATAAGTACCAAATATTGTATAGGTGTGGTTGCACCTCCTGTTCATGGGCTTAGATACATCCAAAACATGTAGAGGTTGACGAAATATACTAAGAATAAGTTGTGCATCAAGTTGGTTTTTCTTTACATGATTATATCGAGAAGCACGGTCAACAAAACATAAAATATAGCGGAACAAGTAACAGTAATCACTATTAGCTGAGAAGCAAGCAGACTAGGCTATTGATAAATTATTCCCCTTTTTATACATTCATAGGTTTCTTAGAGGTGCATGTTGGTAGTGTATATAAAGCAGTTTTTTTATTTCTTAGAGCATTTTATCTTTTATTATACATATCCCAAGTGCTCAAACCAAGCTAAGAGGAAATAATGGAAACCAATTTCTGAGCCTTCAGAGACAGAATAAAGTAGCCTAATGTACTAGAACCTGCTTCTTTTGTTATTTTTAACATCAAGTGTCAATTTATGAACTAGGTAGTTGTGTGGCCTTCCAAGATAGATGTAATATTGCCTCAACTCATTGTAAAATCGTGCAGTTTTTGTGTCATAATTAATCTTTAAAAAATAGACAATTTTAGGTTCATGTTTGTGAGATGTAAAAGTTAGCATCAGCCATAGAAAATAGACGTATAGAATTATGAATGAAGATATAATATAAATGTACTTATCTGTGTGAAGTGGTGTTGTACGTGTCAAGAAGAAGGTAAAGGTGCACATTTTTTAAGTTATATCTGATGAATGTAACCTAGTAATAGTCTGCCTTATACAGAGAAGTGTCATGAAATGCTGTGCAATATTTTGCATATGACAAAAATCCTTTCACATTTTTAGCACGTACAGTACCATTCTGGACATGTGTGTCTGGGAAGTATCCAGTTTTGCATCATGACTCATAAGTGGGTATTTTAATTTTAAATTTTTCATGATATTCCTTATCTTTCCAGGTTAATTTTCAGAAATCAGGTATAGCATAAAATTTAATGCAACTGCTTCTTTATAAATACCTGTCCAGGCATTGTTTATAATTACCATTCGGTTTCATTCCATGTTATCATGTCTCTCCAGCTGAAATATAACTGCAGAGAAAACTAAGAATTCATCAAGTCCATTGTATCTGATCTTTGTGTGTGCATGATGCAGATTATGGTTCCTTTTAAATTTCTGAAATGCAGCAGAACTGCATCCTTTCAGAATACTTGCATTTTTTTTGTCAGAGTGATACATAATAAATGTTTTCTACAGGCCTAAACACAGGAATTAAATAAAAGGGATGTTCATGAAATTCTGTGGAATATTTGTCAATTAGCCGAAATTACCGCGGAATCTGAATTTTTAATTATTTATTAAGAATGAAAGTGTTGTCATGAGCCATATTTAATCTACATGTAGCATCAAACCTTATGCAGGCAATGGTCTACAGACCACCAAGTTGCTTAGTGCAACCATAAAACACCTTTCTTATATTCAACAAGTACAGAGTTCAGATTTGGCCTGATACATTTTTGGATTTTCTTAGTGCCCTAAAATGCAGTCTCATGTAGACAGTATGTTCCTCCTTCTGTTTATATATTGATATTCTGATATGTAATTAATGAGGATCATAAGTCATTAATAGCTCCACATACGAAGAAATGGCAATTTACATCTTCTGGGATGTGGTGCCATGTCATGGGGCAAGTAGTTCCTGACAACACAGTGTGACGTCCCACAAGACTAGAATCTTCAGCAAATGTGGCAAAAAGGTCAGATCTCATATGAAACTCTCAATTTGGATGGAGTTCAATACAGCCTATACAGGAACAACTCATCCAGTAATATTGATTAGATGCCATATTAATTCATTACTGTTTTTGGTTGATTTAAATTAATCTGATTTCCTCTCACTCTGATTTTAAAATCATTTCTATGATTCTGATGAACTTCAGTACAGTTACTCTGCATCAAAAGTTTACAAGAAAATTATATTTTAAGTTATGTCAATCCATCAGCTTTGCTAACAGGTAATGCTTAAAATTCCACTGATCATCTTTCAGCTTGTAAACCATGACTGTGGTGCAGTTCTATACAGGAGATGTACAGTGGGGCCGTCCATTGAGTTTTGTGCCACATACTTCTGACACCGTTGGCAGCACATGAAGGTTGTCATACTGCTTTCATGGAACTCCACATTTATAAGATATTTTCTGATTTTGTCTGTTACAGCTTACAATTTTTATTTCCAGCTGTCTTAATTGTAGTAGCATCAAACTCACAGGACAGTCCACATTTGTTTTAAGTGTCACTCATTCCACATGAATAATTGTCTAAAATTATGAGCATTTTGGTTTTCATACTCATTTCCCTTGCAGCTTGCAGTAACAGCAGGAAAAAGTAGCTGAGTTGCACTTGTGATATTTGACATTTTTGAGCAATGACTGTGAAGATGACTGTCTTCTGGTAGATGATGTTGTGTAGTCCCTGGTAACTACTTATTGTTAAGAAACCTATTGCCTCTATCTTAAGGGCTAACGACAACACAATGTCACACCCAAGAAGACTAATTTTGAGTGGCATTTTCTTCAAGTTTTTTTTGAGAGGAACTTCAAAAGCTATTACACTAAATTCTGATCCAATTATTCTTCCTCTGCATTTATTCATTACCATTCCACACAGTGTATCTGTTGCCAAACATGGCTGTTTTTCAACATGAACTGACATTCTCCTTTTGATGTGGGTATTTGTGTTTATGGTTTATTCTATGATGTTGTCAGGATCTCATACTACACACCACTGAATGTTAGGATGTTTAATGATTTGATGTGGTGGCTTCTTATCAGAAAAATGGTCAACAAATCTTTTTTTTTTCTTCGTCCATTATTAATAATTTATACAATTTAGGTCATGTGTACATTCCCATTTCTGAAACTGAAATGAGTGCAGTTCATAGCAGTAATTGCATGTTTTTGGACCACATTTATTGAAACCTGTTTGCAGGGGTTTATTTATTTGTTCACGTGTTTCAATCTGTGTGCCTAGTTTGCATGAAATGAGTAAAAGAACAAGAAAACTTTAATCTCTGTGGAAATTTATATGAGACTTAGAAGAAAGGTTAAAGATTGTATGGGCCTGCAGACCACACTGTAGGTTCCACCTCTGTACTGTATACAAGTTCATTTTGCATCCAGTGTAGCAGAACAGAACTATTGTGGCCATTAATGAACGGATGGTTGCATATTATTCAGCACTTGCCTTAACATTGTGTTCTATGTTTAAAAAATGGGCAAATGTTAAAAATAAACTTTAAAGTAGTTAAAATCATACAAAGAACTGGACATGGAAGCCAGCCATGATACCAAGTTTCATAAAATATTTTCATCAACCACACTGGACTTAATAGATAAGAAGTTGTTTGTGAGCAGACAGCTGATACTGATGTCACAATTCTTTGTTCCAGACATAAGTTATATTATATTTCTACTCAATGAGTGTCATAACCAACCAACATGTCCTGTCATTCTTCTCATAGTGCTTGTAATTAAATAAACATGACATTACTGCAGTACTTGTGTCATTTTTTATCTGTAGTTCTTAACTTTATCCTCTAGTGGTGACATGAGATGTAAAAGAGACAAGAAAAATGGATCCTTGGGTTTGTAAGGGAGATATGGTCATTGCCACAGAAACCTTATACTGCGTACATTCTAATTCTGCATGCTGTAATGCATAACATAATGTAACAAAGCATAATATAACTACATTTTAAGTTGTATGAATTGGATACTGGCTTGTGGAGGAATATAACATATTTCAACTAAAATTTTACATCCAAATGATATTTTTATGATGTATGCTAGGATAAAAAAAATGTTTGCAGAAGCTGAAGAAAGAATATGTTGTCAGCACTCAGTCTACAAGTTAACTCTTTAAAAGGAAGTTTTACTATATGTACTACTTTGTTTGACATCTGGTAATGCAACACTAGTCTCACAAAACATATTTATGATTTTTGTTCAGCTTTCACACTAAACATCTATTCCCCTTTGTACAGAACATTTATCAGTTTATCTCTGTAACTGAGAAAAAGTTTGTTTTCTTAGAGGTAGAATTCAACAACATGAGTAGTGCATGTATGTAGTGGAACTTCACACATTTGCCTTGCCACTGAATTTACCTGCATCCTCTCACTCTCAGACCATAGAAAGTGAATGTCTTTCATGCACTTTTATATTAGTATCTTAACAACTGCAAGTGGCAGGTACGTTTGCTGTATTCTGTGTACAACAGGTTAATTATGGAATACTTTAAATCTCAAATCAGTAATTGTATTTTGAGTACTGTTATCATACTGTCACTAAAAAGAGCACTGGGTGGAGGAACTCTTTCTTGACTCTGTCTTTTCTCCTTGCAGGACAAACCTCCTGATGCACTGAATCCTCTGGATGTCGCCGACTTGAGTACACCATCTATGTTGAAGCACACCATCACACCCCAACGTGTGCACCCCACTTCACCTCCAAGCAAGAGCTCCACACTTTCCTCAACATTTCGCACCTCGAAAGGGGCCCTAGAACCCAAGACCTCTGTCCATAACCTCAAGTCCTCTGTGCTGTCAGTCTCTGTGCAGCAGTCCATTACTGGCAGTGCCTCACCAAAACGTTTAGACAATGGAAGTAAGCCCATAGCACAGAAGTTTAACCCTCTTTCTAATAATTATCCCTCTCCTGATGTATCAAATCTACACAAAAACTTAAATAATTCTGAGATAATTTCTGTGTTATCAACAAAAATCTCTCCAGATAGAGACATACATTCTGCAAATGATACAATTAAAACTGTAGAGACAGCAGACTCCAGTGATTTTCCTATGAATTCAGAAACTACTTTCAAATCAAAGCAGTATCTTTTAACCAGTTCACCTCTGACTGCACCAGTAAAAACAGTAGGCATGTCAAAACAGATGGCCTCATCCACACCACCACTAAATCTGAAGTTCAGTAGCAGGACTATGTCAAATCAGTCATCTGAAACTGAAGTTCCTAAACTAGCCGAAACAGGTACATCAGTTGCAAGCGTTACCTCAATACTAACCGAGGAGAACAATCCATATACACACAAGAATAGAAACTGGACTGCCATGCCTCTCCAAACAAAAATTCTGAGAAACAATTTGTTGTCAAATTTTCATGATGTTATTTTCCCTTCATCTACTGAATTCCCACCAAGTAACACTATAAGGACAACCACTCCCACCCCGATTGTAACAGACAGTACATCAGTGCGATTTGCAGTGAGGTTGACTCCCGCTCCTAAGGGGACAATGAGCAGCACTACATCCCGAGTTGTCAGGGTGCGAGAGATTAAAGAGAGCCCAGAGCTATCTGTGACTCCAGTATCAACTGTTACAGACAGTTACATAAGAAGGATTCCTCCAGGAGCCATCCACCAGACCAGTGATCAGGCTCAGGCAGCCACTGAGGTACCAACGTTAATCACAACCACAGATCTTCCACAAACAAATAATGAGCTAACAATAAGTAATATGTTAACACTAGACTTTCCAACCACAACGCTTGAAACTCTAAGTTCTCAAACTTCTACTTTGTCAGCCACAAACATACAAACCACTACTCTGCCACCTTTTGATTCACCACCATCAACAGAACTTCTTACAATAGCACAGATGTCAACTATTCCAACAACCACAAACATTCCAACAACTACGTATCCAATAACCACATCCTTTCAAAAAAATACAGCCATTCACACAAGTACAGTTCCAGTAACCACATCCCTTCCAACCAGTACAGATATTCAGACAGTTACTGTTCCAATAATGACGACCATTCCAACAACTACATCTACTCAAACAAGTACAGTTCTGACAACCACAACCGTTCCAACACTGACAGACATTCAAACAAGAATGGTTTTGAGAACCACAACTATTCCAACACCTACAACAGCAGCCCCAGGCACTACTCCATCACATGCCACAACTCCCAGTATAATTACATTACAAGCTGCAGACAGTAATATCAAACCAATTTCTGCCACACAGACAACCACTGCTGCAGTCCCTCGAGTGTTTACAACATTACGCACTCCAGTACCATATGTTATATTTGGTATCTACCCCAATGGGACAGTGTTCAGGAAAATTCCTAATTCAGACTTCAAAGAACAGGTACATGAAAATGAAATATCACGCCGCAACCCCTTTTATCCCGACCATCGCTATTTTAGCACTAACCCTCCAGCACCAGCACAGTATGTAGGTAGTAATGAAGTTGCACCACTAGCACCAAGCTTTGATGATGGCTTCAATTCTGGAAGGAATGAGATTCAGGATGAAGATGCGCAAGTAAGGATGAAACAAGATTCTGTACCTATGGTGATGTTGGTGGTGGTTTGGGATAACCTGTGGTTACACATTGCAGTCTTACTGTCTAGAATGATACAGTGCAAAACTGAAATAATGTGGCTTATTATTCACTTATCTCATAAAATTAAGTTGCATCCTGTGAATAAAAATATTTTGCTAGTCTTATGCAGGTGGTTATAAACAACTGTATTCATAATGTGACTGCAAAAAGGACAGAATCTCAGATAGTGTGTAGTTTCAGGGTGTCTGCAGTCCCTTAGGTTGACATCTGTTCACAGTGTGTGGGATGCTGAAGTCCAGTAATGTCAAAAATAAGTGCATTTGATAGTGCATGATGGGTCTTTCAAGTGATGAAATTGTAATTTTTTGCAACATTAAGCTCATCTAAATAACAAAAAAAAAAGTAATAATAATAATAATAATAATGGTAAGTGTGTGTTATTTTGCACATGTTTTTCTAGCCCATTGGTACTTACGTTATTTCAGACTTGCAAAGAATTGCACACTTCACTATGCAGTAATATGAATATTATAGATGTGTTGTGGGTTGAAAAGGTTGTTGGTTAGAAACCTGGAAGTGGCTTAGGTTTACCAATGTAAATAATCTCACAAGACTCAGAAATCTATTCCCTTCCCAGTCCTTACCATTGTAAATGATGTAATATATGTCAAATTCTGCAGAAGCTCATAATTTATAAATTTTGAATCTTCAACAACCGACATTATCACTGCTTTGCACAGCTGAGTCCAGCAGGCACAATGGCGTCTTAGTTACCAGTCATCCATGGTAATGCACTGTTTAAATTAAGCCTTCAAACATGTTACTGAATATTCCACAAGTGAGTATATGCATTCTGTGTTATTTAGAATATACTGTTTAACGTAACTCCTTGTCATTGTGCATAAAATTAATATTCTCTTCGCCTACACTGACTTACATTACATTTATTCTAGCTTTAGCAAATTGCACTACAATTTATGAAAATGCAAAATTTGAATAAAAAAAATTGTAGTGTTGTGACAGCTGAAGACGTGCCACATTTCATACTGGCTTGCTGTATGATTTATATCACCCAGGTTTCAAGCCATTAATGCTACTCTACCTGAAACATTGTAGCTTTAGTCTTGTTATAGACTGTCAGGAGACTGCTGAATAATGTTTGTTGTAGTGATATGTTTTACAACATGCACTCAATTAACAAAATTTTTAGCAATATGTTGATTTCTGTTTGCTCTTGTCAGCATCACAGAATTTAGGGTTCTGAATTGAGGTGACCACTTTATTGTTTGTGGGTTGAGAGAGCATAGTCGATATAGTGACTCACTATGGGCTGGATGGTCCAGGGATCGATTCCTGGTGGAGATGAGATTTCCCATACCCATCCAGACTGGCAATGGGGCCCACCCAGCTGCCTCCTTTGTATGGGTGCAGGGTCTTCCCCTGGGATAAAGCGGCCAGAGCGTAGATTAACCACTCACTTACACCTACAGCCGAGGTTAAAGAAAGAGTAGAGCTTTATGTCTACTCCCCCTCTGGACCTTCATGGCCTGTTCTTTACTTTATTTTACTTTATTGTCTGGGAGAAGGTTTATATTTTCAAGAATTGTATGTACAATTTGGATTTGACTGTTCCATACAAGTGAAATATCATCACCCAGATGTGTATCCAGGGTTTATCTATGCCAACTGTCATGTAATCTCGATATTAATGGTTGTGACATCATGAAGTGAAGAACAATAAGCAGTAAACATATAGTAATATTCAAACATGCAGACTTCTTCTTTTCATTTTGATCAAGCAGTTATGATATGTTGGCATGAACTTCACATATAATTTCTTCTTTATTGTACTACTGTACATATACATTTCATATTAGATAAAATACATGGAAAATACTGTCCCTTTTCTGTAGTAAGGACACAACCCCTGAGGCTTGTGGAGGAGTGGAAGTGTAGTTCAATATTTTTTTAAACTTCACGCTAGATGTATGTGAGTGGTCAGCTGTACATCCTGGCTGCTTTAACTCCTTGGAAAAGCGCTACAGATACCCATTGTTTAGGAGGCCAGGCAGACCCCAGATTCAGCCTGGATATTTTGGAAGAGAGAAAAATTTCTGGCCCTCCTGGGAGTCAAACCACCATTTCTCAGCCTTTGATCCATAGCCTAGTCACAATATTAACTGAGCTGTCTAGGCTCATTTTTAGGTAAACTCAAAACAAAACAGTTCTATGTAATTTTGCTCTGGTTGTCAGTTTTACAAAACTGTAATTTTTGGTAGCCTGTATTGGTTACATTGTGAGGTACAGTTACTAGATTCTTTCCTTTCAAAAGACTTCTGAGACATGATGTATATCATTAGCTGCATATAGATGGGCCAGGTGATGCACACCTGTCGTAAGGAAGGGAACATGTCAGGAAGAAATTCTTGATAGGAAAATGTAGTTTTTGTGCTAATTTTCATATCATGATTTTTCAAGGTGTTTGTGGTGTCAGGAAATTTGTGAACAATGTCAAAAATTCTGAAGTAAGAATTTTATGTGACCATTTTGTAAAAAAATCATGTACCGTAGCTTATTTCAGTTGTAAGTATGTAATGCCACCGTTTCATAATACTGAAGGATATTTATAATCACTGAACATGTAGAAAATGCATCGAGGTTCTGAGTTATTCTGCTTTTGTGAAAAATAACTGCTAAGATTGAAATGAATATTTATCATTTCCAACTTTGTTTAATTATGGACAAAAACAGCTGATAGCCACCCTGTATGAAGAAAGTATGAATGATTATGTGACATTTCCATGTGTGATCATAGCATTTTGTGTGTCTGTTACTGACTAGACTAGAAGCACATTTTTATGTTACAGGTTCTGCAGTTGCCATCAGTTACAGCTGCAAGACCTCAGGTATGCAGCTGGAAAATTACATAAAGTCTGCAAAGTTATTTGTGTCATGTTTTGAATGAAGAAAATCATGTTTTCTCACAGTTATTATGGCAGTAAACAGGTCTGTATGTGCCAAACATCTGTGTCCAGCAGTAACAGTGAATTTTAAATGATGATAAATTTTTGTTTTGTAAGTGCACAGTTTCAGTTTCAAGCACATGATCATATTGGTTCATGTAATTACTATCCCTTTCTTATTGTACATAACCCAGTGACATTTTTTGGACCAAGAGCGGGAAAATGTTCAACTTATTCAGATGTTTGCTTTTCTTATGCTTGTTGGGTACTTTTATTTCTATCTTCTTTATCTCCTCTTTATCCAATTCTTCTTTCTATAAACCTCTATTCCTTGTCCATTTGTCTGATTTTGTCTTTTCCTTTTTCCTTTTTTTTTTTTTTTTTTTTTTTTTTTTTTTTTTTTTTTTTTTTTTTTTTTTTTTTTTTTTTTT
>Ga0123352_10001965_pt1 | contig 28101 bp, 20 predicted proteins | sample TergutLab28metaG_FD_89700 | JGI IMG/M metagenome (GOLD analysis project Ga0123352, IMG submission 89700) | Labiotermes labralis P1 segment gut microbial communities from Petit-Saut dam, French Guiana - Lab288 P1 | ecosystem: Host-associated > Arthropoda: Insects > Digestive system > Gut ... | reverse complement strand
TTTTCCCTTTTTTTTTTTTTTTCTTACATATGGTGTATGTCAAAAAAAAGAAAAAAAAAGCCTTTAAAAACCTTCAAAACCGAAAAAAACAAAATTTTATTTTAAAAAAAAAAAAAAAAAAAACTCTCTACTGCTCAGCCTGGTCATATTCTGTACTTGCAATGACATAAGTGTGAGGTCCACATGAAATGAACTGGCAAGCCATATTCAACTTCTGCACCAAGTGTCCCCATATTCCCTTTGAACAGCATATCTGCAATAATTCAAACGTAGCCATGGTAACCACAAAAAATCTTTCCTGAATTTGCAGTTTCACAAAACACTATTATACCTGATACCAACATAAAAATGGTAACATTACCTGATCCTTCATTTTCTCTTCAGTACCAAATTCTTGTTTTATTTCTGGTTTAATATCCTGAGATGAGTCATCAGATATGGAAGCTTCTTTGTCACCTTCCTCCCCTTTGGAAATCTCTGGTTGTTCAACTTGAGCATCAGGTTCTTGTTTAACCAGGGGCTCTGGTTTGGCTTCTACTTCACAGCTCGTGTCCATTTCCGAATTCATTTCTAATTCAGATTCATTTTGTGATATTTCTAGGTTTGATTCTTCTGTTGCTTCATCCTCAGGCACTTCACTTCCTTTAGTTTCCTGTTCCACACCTCTGCCTTCGTCTTCCTCTTCTTCTTCTTGAGCTGATAACAGATTCATTATTGCATATCAGCAAGGTGACAGAAAATAAAAAAGAAACATATTTCAGTACTTACATTCCTAATCATATACCTGACCAGTGAAGCCCGTCTGGGCAACTCTCGTCTTTCACTTTACAGCTTCAGTATTATTACATTTAATGAATTAAACAATCAAAGACAGTTACATGACATATTCCTTTTTTTATGAGGATCGTACCGAAAGTCATGAGCAACTTTTTTTTGCATGCAAACCAGGAACAGCAGACGAAGGAGAGTATGGTGGTAGAATGAACCAGCTGTTGTGTTATCCTTGAGTGTCTTGTGACGTAAATAGCTTGTATCACGTGACCAGTATCACTCCTAACAAAATGGCCGACAACGATATGTCATTTTGCCAGCATGCTGACATTGAATTTCTCGTTAAAGAGGAAATCCCTGCTGCAGAAATTCACCAGAGACTTCAGCGTGCTTATGGAAGTGTGTGCATGGGTGCGAGCAGTGATTGAAGATGGGTGAAACATTTTAAAGATGGGAACACGAGCATCCAAGATCAGCCTCAACTGAACGCAACAAGGAGAGAGTGGATGAGATCATTCAAGACGACAGGCGTGTGACTGTGGGAACAATAGCCCGAACACTTGGAATAGGGCACAATGCAGTACAGGAGATGAATGAAACCTCAGGCTATAGGAAAGTTTGTGCTCGTTGGGTTCCGCGCTTACTGACTGAAGACCACAAAGGTCAGCGAAAAGCCATCACCTCAGGACTGCTGCAGAGATATCGACACAAGGGCGATGATTTTTTGCTCCGTATTGTGATTGGTGACGAAAGCTGGTTTCACCATTTCGAGCCTGAAATGAAATGGCAGAGTATGGAATGGCACCATTTGCATTCTCCATCAAAAAAGAAGGCAAAGACAGTGCCATTAGCTGCGAAGGTGATGGGCACAGTCTTCTGGGATGCAGAGGGGTTGATTTTGGCCGAATTCCTAGAACCTGGGCAAACCATTACTGCTGCTCGTTATGTCCAGACACTGCACAAGCTCCGTTGTGTATTTTGCGATAAACGTCCAGGACAAAACATCATCATCCTGCATGACAACGCTCGCCCCCACGCCATTCACCTCACATCGGAAGCAACTGCAAAGATGGGGGTGGAAGGTTCTTCCACACCCCTCCTATAGCCCTGATCTGGCACCCTCCAACTACCATCTTTTCGGACTTGTGAAGGATCAGCTTTACAAAAAATTGTTGCTCATGACTTTTGGTACGACCCTCATTATTCTGAATGATGCAATCACCAAACTATGATGGTCAGGCAGAAAGGAGTTTTCGCCTACTTCCTTCACACAACACAATGTACAACATACACACAAGAAAATTATACAATGTTACCACAATATTGCTTAACACATTACTCTGAAAACTGCCCTTGTCCTTCTGAACAGTTTTCCTCTGTGCTGACATTTTGCGCCCACTTTTTCCTGGACATCTCATTTCCAGATATGGCGACATCGAATGGCCAGCAAGATCACCCGACTTATCGGTGTGTGATTTTTAGAATGATGTGTGGTGTTTTTTTATGTTCTGTGTTATGTTTCAAGACCAATGATTCACTTATTTCTGCAAATGTTAAAGTATGTACTTCCTTATAAATGTAACTGTATTATGATATCCAATACTTCTAATTTTTTTTTAACACTTAAAAATCGCCCAATTTGTTGGCGGACCCTGTATATTGTTCAAAAAGCAATGCTAAACATTTCTTTCTTGGCCAGTACAGCTACAATGTCAGACATCAGATGATACAAATTAAAAGTTCCTGGAATTCATGTACAAAGTTGTAAAAAGTTCAGACAGCACCTCAAAATGCAGTCAGTAACATGCACTAGAACCATGTGCTATGATAGAATTCAATGATGCCACAAAAAAATTAGTGGAAAATATTCATAAATATCTCTGCAATGTTAATGGAAGTGCTACAGTCCATAGAAGCATCACTACTAGGTGAAAGGAAAGATCACTTACAAAATAGGAAAACTAGAGAACCATGATTTGCCTTACTCCTGCCATATTGTCACAGCTGTTAGCTCTGAGATACTGTTATATGCTAATGCCATCAGTCACTGGCACTCGGTTTTTCACTCAGCACAGGACATGTTAGTCACATCATCCATGATCTTGGCTATTCAAATATTCACATGTGTGCACGAGACACTTTTCTTTGCAGCTTCATGGATGAACACAAAACCATCTTCCTCTGAGAGTGGTTTTCACTTTCAGCAAGAGAAAAAAATTTGTCTGGCATGAGGTCAGGTGAATCAAGTGGGTGGTTGATCACCATATTGCAATTCACCATCAGGAGGTGCTTCAACATCATGGCAGAAAGACAAGGTTGTCAAGATACAGTATCAGTGACTGCTGTCTCTGTTGCTGCTTTTAAATAATGTGTCATAATGTATATAAACAAATAAGCATACAGCAGGTGAGGTACTGAATCCAGCCAAGCATTGACCAGCAACTGGGAACATATGGCAGAACATGACACCATCAGTGCTGAAGGCTGTAAAAATATATACCAGTTCCTCCAAAACCTATCCCTTCATTAGTTGCTGTGATGTGTAACTACATAACCTCACCCACAGGCACAACCTGATCTTGTAAATGTATCTTCATATTCCTACAATGTACACATAACACTGAATATTCCAGAATCTTGAGACTCAAATCATCCGCAGTGTGTTCCTTGGCTCGCAGCTACTAGACTATACCACGGTTGCAGGAAGATATTTTGAATGTTCCTCATACAGTAACAAGGCACCAAGAATGAAATGAAGGGTACAATTCTTTAGCTACACTCATGGGCAATGCCACAAGCAGGCACAATATTATTCTACCCTCACTTGTGCATGCCCTAGTGCAGCTGCTTTGATATAGACACATGGACACAATTTACAGTATGTTTCAGTGATCCCAGGTAATGCTAAACACAAACGCAACTCCACAGCCATAACCTGCAATGCAAATGAAATGCTAGAAAACCAAACACAAACCCAACCCCTAATCAAATTCTTTAATGCAATAGTGTGAAGGTGGGACACTGAACACACATCCTTATTGCAATGATAAATGTAATGCAGTCTTCTGTGACCATCATCCAACATGCAAGGAAAAATAAACACCGGAAAGTACACAACTAGTACTACTGCTGCATCACAAATGTCTAAAGAACACTTCTGGATGGAGAAAGCTGGTTTTCTTTCATACGTCAGGCATGTGAGCCAACAGCTGCAGAATAACAAATTCTCCAAACTGAATACCATTGCATTTAATTTGATGTAAGCAGATTGCATAACATAAGGGCAGGCAAAACGTTGGACGTATTTTGATTCCAGGCCAATAATTCACAAAACCACAAGCAAATTCGATATACGGCTTTCATGTAAGTACTGTATTCTTAATCCGTTTACATTCTAGGAACTACATCAAACAAGAATGTTTGCGTTAACCACGTGTCAATTTCCGACTACCCCTTCCGTAAATGGGCCGAAACGGTTCAATCGACTGTAGCAACGATAAACAGAAATACACAGAAATGAACCACCGTAACCCATTACAAAATCACGCAACGGAAGACAAGGTTACATAACCCAAACCGACCTACCTAAGCTAGGCTACCTGTCTCCAAAATCAACCTGAACGTATCTTATACGAAAATATCTAATGTAACGTGATGTAATGGAAAAATGGCTACCTTGTGGCGGCAATTACACTCCCTAACGCGAGGTAAGCGAAAATTCCAGTAGTGTTCACATCACCACTTCACACAACGTACTGTGTTCAGCGGACGATTTCATGCCCGGTTTGTAGCTACTTTACACTACGAGCCCAAACTTCTACGACACAATACACGAATTGCCGGCCGATAATTCTGTAAGCAGGAAACGATTAATCCCGGTTGGCAATCCTGGCTTCTCTACCGCAAAGTGAGTAAAACTAACACCACTGATTAACTTAATCATTACACAAAACGAATGCACTGCTACTATACTGTGTTCAGCATTACTAACCTTCTTCCCTATCCAGGGCTTCCTTCAGCCTGTCAACTAGAACGGCTTTGTTTCCCTTGGTATCCAACCCACGAGATGATAATTCGGCACGAAGTTCCACAACCTTCAGTTTTGATGGATCCATGCTAGAGCTCATTTCTGCCAGCTCTTTAATATAAAATTACGGAATTGTCAATAACGCAAGATACTACAAATCATACGACTTCACGCTATTATTTTTCACTTCGCGTTTTGCATTGAAAATGGCGTGCTTGTTAACACACGTTTGATTTACTTTGTACGGTCACTCGTGATTGGAGCAGGGAGCAAGTATAATTAAAGACGCCAAACATTTGACCAATGAGAGCATCATTTACAAAACAGCCTCGATATACACCGCTGCTTCCATTGGGTAATGATGAGCGTGTTGCGCTACAAATAGTCCTTACATACTTTTCGTTACCGTGGCAACGGGGATGTTTACAAATGGACGAAGAAGGTACATTCCATTAATTTTATCAACTTTATTTTTACTGTATATGGTCCGGGTATCTGTGGTTAAATATATTTGTTACATGCAAAATTAGCTTACGCAATTCAAGATTTCAGGCTTTCACAGCGGCTGTCCTGGGTTTCTGCAAAGTAGTTGTTAAATATACCCTCATTACAGAAGAAAGTACTGCACCTACATACAGATGAAGGCAGCAGATTCCTCTAAAGTGTTAGTAACCACCTATCAGACTACATGGTGTTATAAATCTACGTTTTAAACCACCACGATGATGATCATTAACTCATTGGTCCTCATTTCATGTTATGTGTATTAAATATAAACCAGTCACATCCCTCCTAAAGCAATAAAATTGGATTCACAACTCACACATCCAAAAACACTGGCCTCTGAACACAACACATAGGTACTCTAAACTGAACCGACATAAAATTAACTTCCACTTTATATATAATTTACCCCGAATCTTGCTTGCATTTTACAGAGCCTTTAACTGTACTGGACAAAAAAATTATAGAAGCTTTCATGGTATTTGATCATACAAGCAGTAACACGGTTGATGTTCGAGAAGTTGGAACAATTATACGCTCCCTTGGTAAGTTAATTCTTTTAGTTGAAAGCATTATAGATGTAATGTAAGACAAAAAGTGAAATCTTCAGGTACACCAAATACCTCCATAGGAATGGTTCAGATAGCCAGCTGCTGGACCCTTACCATGGAAGCAAAGAACAGATTCCAGAACAGTCCATGCAGGATTTGAGGTGGACAAAGTGGTACTGGAACAAATTTTTCTTCAAGTACTTATTTTTCCCACAAAACTCATTCCAGCAATGCTCCATACTCTTCCTTTCATCTGTCACTAATGTTATATGATCTTCATTAACCACAACATTGTTATGTAACACACTTAAGCTGTAGGAATGAATTCTTGATAACAAATTATTTATGTTCTTTGCAACAGTGTTCACTGATCCTTGCAGCAACAACCGAGTAAGTGCAGAATTTATTAATATTTTTCCACATTTGTGTCACTACCATGGAATGGTGCATTTCCATGTTGCACATGGAATAAACTCCAAATACAGAACTGCAAACATTATGAAATGAACAGTCAAGGGTAACAGCAAGGTATGGTCCTTCATCTTCAAGATTCCACATGGGACTGTATGACCCATCACTATCAATAATCACAAAAAATCCTGTCAACACAACTATTTATTACATAGTATAAAGTTACGTTTTTCAGTTTAATGAGACCTTTATCAGGTTAGGTATAAAAAATTATACAAGCAAGAAATTAAATGTAAAACTATATACAGTTCATGTGAGATTATTAATGGCTATATCAACACAATGGAATGTGGAAAACTGTCCCAGTATTTAAATGCCCTTCACAGCGGAATGGGAAAACTGTCCCACAACACCATGTACTTTTTAAAATTTTCTGCATTTACAACTATACATCTCTTTTTTACCATATTTGTCTTAAAGGCTTGTACAGGCAAAAAAGATTGTGTGAAATTTAATTCTAGTCAAAATTATCACCAATGAGGTGTAATTTTTCTTACAGCTTTCGATTTCTTCAGCAATCATGTATTATTTACAGATGTCTCCAGGCAGTGGTTCTTATTTTTTCCTCATACTGGCGAAACGGAGAAGATACACACACATAAAGGCCCTTCCAACAAGTCACTGTTCCTTCATAAAGCCTCTTCTGGAAAATCCACACCCCCTTAAAACCCATTATTTCATCATGAAGATGCTTCTGAAAAATATGTTCAATAATTACAATGCAACTGCGTGTTCTGCTCTTCCATTTTAGTGTTAGTTGGTTCTCAAAAATAGTTTGGTGTGATATACTTCAAAACATGGGGTAGCACACAGCCCTATGTTGCATTCTTGACACTTGTATTTTGTTTTCGGCAGAACACACATGGCACCGAATTCTCTTAAACTGCATGAGCCAGTGTCTGTTGTGTCTTTAGTCAAGTCTTTGTATATGGCTTATGGATGGGACTTAACTTCATCTTGTGGGCTGTGGTTGAGGCACCCTTCCTGCCTCTTCTTTTAGGTCCCTCTTCAATGTCAGTGTGATAATTTTGAACTGCAAGAGGCGAGAATGATAAACCTGTTAACCTTTTGACGCCTAATGTCAACTATAGTGGTCGTACCGCACCGCTAAACTCTAAAGTTGCATTTTATATATTTATTCAACAAATACAGGTACTGAATATTTTAAACATGGTATATATTCTCCGTTTTCTTCTCTTCAAAATACAGTTTGTTTCATAATTCTAACATATTTGGTTCCTGTATTATTCACATTTTATATACAGTGTGTGCTAAAATTAAATAAACAATTCCGGCTCCAAAAGGTTAATGGTAAGGTCCATAAGATGGAAGAATAGCTTCTTTGTCCATATACAAGTCCATGTGCTAACAGAGAGTTTGTCATGCAGTCAGATTTGTCCACATACCTCATGTGTCTATTACAGTCCTGTATTATGGCTTTTCCATGCTGATCACAGAAATTACACTCCATTGGTGATGAATGCATGTTTGTCAGTATGTTTACATTTCGTTTGTCTTTCCATGCTATGGCTGTCATGTTACTTTTCACGTCTTTACATCACCCCTCTTCATTTCCATTTTATATCCACAATTCTATGGCACCCCTTTTCTATTTGGTCTAACAGTTGCACAGCAGTTGTCTAAGTATGTAAATCATCAAATAACACTGAAGATGAAATGAAACTGTCCATGTAGAAATTGTGTCCCACATGTTCAATCCTCGCTGCAAGTCCTGTCAGTTGCATGTGTAGCTGTGAAGGAAGAAGTTGCTTGTTTCCTGTCTTTGCCTAAATACACGGTAATTTTATATGCATATCCCTTAGAATCACACAGCCTGTAGACCTTCATCCCAAACTGTTTATGTTTCTTTGGTATATACTGTTCGAAGTTGACTCTACCTTTAAAGAGCACAATGATTACATAAACTGCTAAATTTTTGGTTGGAAGGTAATATTTAACATATGAATTACTGAACTGTCAAATATAGCTCTCATTTTGCACAGTTGGTCATAATTTTCGTCTGTCTTGTCAGGTTCATTTTTTGTTACTAAAATATAGAAATCTAAGTATATGAGAGAATCTGTCTCGTTTCATAGTTTTTCCACAAAAGGCCACAAAGTACTGTTCCAGTGTCGACCAGTAATCTTTCAGCGCATCCCTCTGATCATGCCCCATCTGCACAACTACAAACAACAAACATATTTCTGAACTGTCATGTCAGGCAGTGGGGACTGTCCTTCATCCAGTGTGTCCAAGTACTGGTGATAATATCTGTCTCTTTCACCTTTCAAAAAAGGAGGGGATGAAAACACCCAGTGGCAAAGAGTCTTTATTGATGTGCTGTGCCTATGTTTGTTGTAACCCACTGCGACCTCCTGTACTCTTGTGGACTACAGGTACAGCAGGACAGTTTCTGTTGTCAGTCCACTGTGTGAAGTTTGGGTCAGTACTGTCCACTGTGTCACTGTCAATCTATGCAGAAATTTCTACATTTGCCGATGAATGCGCATCAGAGTCCGATTCTAAAATAATTTCTGTGATGTCTTGGTTTGTAAGGTTTCTTCTTGTAGCCATAATGCTAAACACACTTCAATCCAACTTGGCACACACCAAACCCAACACCTGCTGATGCAGCGATTCAAATGTAAGCAGTGCCTGCCCTGTTGCAAGTTATTGCTCTGAAAGGGATGGACTGAAGTGTTCAGTTGAAGATGGACACAAGTATGAATGTACAGTTCAAAAAAGTCACACGGAAATCTTCACAGCTGAATGAAAGGCATATGCCTCTGGTCCCATATTACATCAAATACAGAAATAAACGCCAATATGCATTCCTTTTCTCCCCCACTGATCGCATATGAACTCATTCACCACAACACCCAGATAAGCCAGCTCTACCACCACACACAAACACATTATGAGAGTGAAACATAAACAAAGTCTGAGGATAAACATGACATATACAACTAGCTCCAAATTTTAGAGCACAGAGTCTCCACTCACAACAGGAACTATTTGAAAAGAATAAATCTACAAAATGTAACAAAGACTGAAAAATTAATAAAATAAAAATGACCTTCAACTAAGCTTTGTAAAAATAGGTGGATTTTCTTCAAACTTGCGGAATGGGTGGATGGATTCATTCTTAAACGTGTACTTTTATTTCAAGTTTTTATCTTTAAAATGTATGAATTACAGCAGATAATATCAGCAAGTGCAAAAACGGGCATCTAAAGAGAAAAGTACCCTGGCCGTCAGCAGCTACTTTGGAATTTAAATCTTTCATACGCTAAAGGTTAAGTTAAACCCGCTGCTACATATAATTCACAAACACGACCAGTACACCATAAGACATTGCACTTTCTGCTTACAAAATAAATAAATGTGTTAACATGCTTCAGGAGAGTTGTGATGATAATGGTAATTACATGGTTCTCTTTGGATAGTGGAATAATTATTGTATTTTGTCAAAGTGGTCTCTGGTGAGACTCCAAATACCATTACAGGAAGCAGAAGCTGCTGTATATACTACTTCAGCTGGTGAAAATCAATACAGCAAATTTTGAGGTGCGTCATCCCTGTTGTGTTGGTTCAATAACGAAAGAATTTTTGTGTATCACACACCAATTTTTACTGATACTAATTGTAACATATCCTTAGCATAAGAATAGTAACATACTTTGACATATGTATATAAATAACTAACGATAATTCACTTGTAACAGCCCTAGGTCATGGTAGCCACTATTGAAACAACAAGATCTTGTTCCCCCCCACCCAACCCCCAATACCCTCAAAGAACACCCCACACATCTTGTATAGCTGCTCTGTAAGTTAAATCACAACCTGACGATGGCCCACATATAGGGCCGAAACATGTAGTTGCATTCATACTGTACTACTAGGTGAAATATCGTTGTGTTCGACTGGATGTGTAATACACAAAAATTCTTTTGTTATCAATACAGCAAAGACTATCTCCACAAGGAGATAAGAGTGTTGATATAATGAAGGGAACTTTTAAATTGGTGGAGTAATACTCGTAATGTTAACATGGATCCTAAATGGGATGTGAAGGTATGGGTTGGATTTAAAGGGTTTACAGTGGGGCTTAATAAAGCATAAAAAAAGAACCTTTGGATTCCACAAAATAGAACAAACGTCTTAAAAATCAATGTGAGTATTAGCTTCCAAAGGACTCCATTCCATGCAGTTAGTACCTTAACTTGTTCCCTAGTTTTACAAGCCTTATGTCAGGGCAGGCCACATGCTGCACTTGAGGAAAATATTTGCAGCCCTCGATCACCTGAACAGTTTCATTAATTTGATTTAACAAACATAATATGTCTACAGTACGTATGGTAAATTTATTAGTAGAGAAATGTTAAGCAACTGTAACTCATCACTTTGAAGACAGCACACAGTAAAGAAATCATTGTGTTATACTGAGTTTAGTACAGACTACTACCACGTCATTCAATTGTACATTTAGAGTAACTTACTGTTTGTAAATATCAGGGTTTTAGGTAATTCAGCCCCCCTCCCCCACCCCTTTTCTATGTAAGTACACACACACAGGCGTGACCCCTAAGTGAGTCCATAACAAATTATGTAGCCTTCTTGTGGGTTGAAGTTGGCCAGCCATGCCTCATGTAATGCTATATCTTTATTCATTCTTATCATCAGCATCAACAAAACATATTCTTAATTAGCAAAATAAGTAAATACACTGTGTAAACAGAAGTCCCAATTCTAGGATGGATCTTAAACAAGAGGATATGTTTGTGTGGATTAGACTTGTCTTGTTCAACACTGGGCCAGTGGTGGGATCTAGTAACCAAGGTAATAAACCTGATTTATAATTTTGTGACTGAACTTGTTTAAGGGTCAAAAATAGTCTGAATGAAAAGTGTTTGTATTTCCTGATTATATGCACCTTACTCTTTCCTGTAAAGCATGCCTTCAAACTTGCAAATCAGAAGGTGTCAATGTATTACTGATTTCAGTGAAATCAGAAGTTTGAATTTCTACAGTGGAATACCATATAGAAAATGGTGCTTGCCTGTCATACATAATTTCTTTAGACTAAATTAAATGCAAAAGGATTCAAGTCTACGATTTTTGAGGGCTTCAATGTTTCTCTTTATATTGACAGATGTTTCCACAACATTCAACCCTTAACAGTGTCTGCTAATCCTTATTCACCCTATCTTCAACTGCCTTCTTTATATGAAGACCATTTCCTCCATCCAAAATGTAAGAACACATTTTGCTATGGTCAGAAATTTTTAAGTACTACTGTAAGTTAACTGTATCTGCTGTAGGGTGCTGTCCCAGTGAGGCTGAAATTCAAGAGATCCTTGTTGCAGCAGAGGATGAGGAAACATCTGGAAGTGTCAAATTAGACCGATTTTTGTCCACTGTATCACATATAATTCAAGAGAAGAGGTCTGTATCTAAGTTAATGCCTGTTAAACCCCCACCACTAAGGGACTCAACCCAAATAATTCCCTGAAGATAGAAGAACATATGGCATACCATATAAAGAAGTTTAGGAGGTCATGGTCAATTTGTTTTAAGTAAAAAATAACAATAGATGGTGATAATTCTTCCAGCATGACGGATTTGCTCATCTCACACATGTAGATGACTTGGCATCACTGTCACCCACTACCACCCAATGGGAAGACAGTTACACATATAAAATTGGTTGTTTGGTGATCAAGCTGAGTACATAACATGCTTGACTCACAAATCATCACTTTTCAACACATTACTGTCTTCACCCTGAAGCTTTTTTGTTCAAAACTGAAGTCTTCAATTGGGGAGATGCACATCTGCATTGCTCCACACTGTATTTCTAAGTTAAAGAAGTTCATAGCTGAATTCAGTGAAGTCACTGTACTTAAAAGACAATTGAAGAATGAACTGAAATTTAACAATTAAAGTGTCAATACATATAATGCATCATCAACCAGTGTTCTGTCACAAATTTAGCAAAAAAATTTGTGGGTGTGAATTTGAGCCTAACAAACTAGAATATTAAAAAATATTCTGAGCCATTTCATCAAAGTTACTGCATATAAGCAACCCAGTTTATATCTACCACATGCTGTCCTTTATATATCACTACCACTATTGATCAAATACCTGTATCTCTTTAAGAATTCAGGACCCCACTAGCCCTAGCCACAACCTAGTCAAGTCATATGAAACCCATTCTCTTTTCTTTTACTGCAATGGTAATCATGCTAAGCCCTGAAAGATGGATGTGCTTGCATGCAGGAATTGTAATTGTAAGAAGTTAATTCCATCAGCAGAAATCTGGTTACAGTACAATGCTAAAAAAATACTTGCAAAATTCTAACAAGCACTTAAATTTTATAGACTGCAACCTGCATCACCAGAAAAGCTCCTGAAAGCTTTCTTAACACTTGACCATGACAGAAAGGGATATCTGACCAAGGAGTTTCTCAGTAAAATTATGATGGAGGAAGGTGAGCCATTTACTCAGGAAGAACTGGATGAAATGATGGCTGCTGCTATAGATGGGGAAACAGGAAACATTCCGTACGAGTACTACATCAATCAGCTCATGGTAAGAAGTGTGGTCTAAAAGGTAAAAAAGGCAAAGTTGTCCCTGTCCATGGCATGAAAGAATATATGGACTTTACAGGTATAGCTCCACTCAATCTTATTGTAGGCACTAGGTGGTAGAGAGTTGTCACCTTCATGACCCTGGCCACTCCATATCCTAGGAAAGGACCCCAAACACCCACTGAATAGAAGGCTGAGCGGGCCCCACACCTTGTGTGGATGTTTCAGGAAAGAGAAAAAGTCTTGCCAAAGCTTGGCATTGAGCTCTGGATCATTCAACGCACAGCCCAGTTGCTATACTGGTTATACTGTCCTGACTGATCCATGTGGTGTGGTCTAAACAGTATACTTCTCCTGTACAACTGTTCTATGACAGATTTAGTCTAATGTGTTACCACGAACATAAAGTAAAAAGTAAAACAATGCATGACCATTTAGTAAATATTACTGTGAAATGAATAAACTGCTCCAGTTTTTCCATAAGCCTTGCAATCAAGTGCCACACTGTAATATGGACCTGGTCATCAATATAAATTCTAGTATTTGAGAGAACAAAACTACCTTCAATACAGAAAACAGGCACACCAATCTCTGAAACCTATACTTGACTTACAACTTTCTAATTGTTGTTGACAATAACATTTCATGAAACAAAAATGAACTGTTGGTAAAGATTATGTCTTCTGAGGTATGATGCCACAGAGCTTGGTAGGCACACTCGTGTTTCTGAGGAGCCTGCAGTTGGAGACACGAAGTTCCTCTAAAATGTTTGTGGCTGTCTACCACACTACGCAGAATTATATCCCAGAAGACTGTAACCTTAATACTCACCAACATGAAAACCTCAAATCTCAACAGACTCCTGGGTAGCAGATTCTTTGTTCATATTCTTCCCCAGGTTCAGAAACTGTTAAGAAAGAGCAGATGATGAAACATGATCAAACTCATATTTTTAAGCTGCCAACTGTTAAAAGACCAGTCATCTCAAACTGTATGTTTTGCACGCACAAGTGTGTGTAAGTGTGAAAAGTTTGTTCCACCATAAACAGGCCCATTTTTATCTCTGATTATGCATCCCCTTGTGAGTGAACACAAAGTGATTCACAAAAACATGAGGGCCTGTCAAACATAAAAACTTTTGCCCAAGTTTGTGCCATCATACACATTATCATGTTTGTCATAATGACTTATCACCAGAATTTTGTTGTGATGTCTACTGCCTTGATTACAATTTATGTGTTCTGGAGACCAGTCTTGTTTCTGTGTTCAGCCAGAATAAAAGGACATCTATCCATTTGCTCATCAGATGAAGTTGTTACTTACATGGATGTGAAACACAATTACCACTGTTATCTCCAGACAGATGGAGAACAACTAAACATATTTAAAGAAGGCCACAAGGTGAATTTGAATGATAGCACTATGCTACAGAAAATACACAAAAAATTAGTTCACATGATCTTTTCTGATTTATGCATTATACAATGTTGGCATCTGTTATCAAGCAAATGTTTATGTAAAGATTAATCCCATGCCATGGATATTTCTCTGTTATCAGAAAACATTTTTCTGTTTTCCTAGTACACTTTTCTTGATCTTGTTTGCTAGGAAATATCTTTCTGTCTGGTCTTTCACACTTTCATACCTTCTTGGGACATAAACTTTGGCTGGTATTGCTACTTTCTTCTACCAGGGCTTGCATGCCTTCCCCTTCTGATCATTTTATCCAACAGGTCTCATGCTGTATCTGAATATGTATACACAAGCAGTCTCTAAAATGCCAAGGTAATTTTTGTACCAAACATGGATACTGTCCAAACAGAACTCTTCCCCGAAACATACATGACCTGGCATCAGCTGAGAAGAAAACTTGTAAGTCACAAAGGCAGTAAGAAATTCCATATGACAGTTGTTAACCCAAAGTGTAACACAAGCTACATTAGTTGTCAATAAATTAAAACTTTATGTACAATTTTGTGCCTGCAGGTTAATCCAACTGATGACAACCTCATTCCTCAACCAAAAGGAATCTCAAGAAATGAACATTCCAGTCATTAAAAACAAGGGCAACAGCTTAGTGCACATACAAGATTACTATATTGTATTCATATAGATTATTAGAGCTAATCATACAAAATCAGCCATTTATATGGTAATGCGAAATGGAAATTAAGAAGGTCATTCAAACATACAGAATAAGGCAAATAAAAGCAAACAAGTTAAGTCACCATACATAAACCAATGACTCAATGCTCCATAACATCCCAGAAGAGCAATGGTCAAAAAGGGAGGGAGTTCAAGTCAAATGCAAGAAGTGTGATGTGAGACTATGCCTTCGTGAGTGTTTTCAAGAATACTATACAATACTGAGATTGTGATGTATCAGCTGGTGATGGCAGGTCCTCCAAAGTACAACACATCACAATAAACCAGCATGTAACAGAACAGACTTACTTCACAAAGTTTTATGCAACATACAACAAAGTAAACACACAGAGACCAGCACATGGCATGCTAGGCCATTTGCCAGTACAAGTTAGAAACTGTCATATGGTTGCTTAGGATATTAAAGGTCAAAGATGTGGATAAACATAGATAAAAATATGGATGCATGTAACATCTCGAGCTGAAACCTTATATAGTCCAAGATGTGTAACATGATAAACATAGTCAATATACACTGAAGATTTAAGTATGCTGCAGTAATATTGTAGCTGAAGTGGATTCTTTTGATATAAGATGCACATGAATACTGATTACAGGTGTATATCTGTGGTAAAAGGTGAAGGTCACCTCATAATATGCCTAGACAGGCACATAGCAGAAGTTGTAGTATAGCTCCTACCCATTTGCAACCTGGAATTAGAAGGAGGTGGGTGGCATAACCACATTCTGACCACTCTACCCCTGCAAAATACCTGATACCCATTATACAGGTGGCTGGGTGGGCCTTGGGGCTGGTCTGGACAGCACGGAAAAGCTCACCCTACCAGGATTCGATCCCAAAACTGTCCAGTCCATAACAAGTGGCTATACTGACTACACCACCCAGGCCACCATAAATCTGGAATAGTAACAGAAATTGAAATAGGATGCAAAGAAAGCATGTTTTAGAAAGTTTTAACACACATAATATACAAAACAAAACATATCAATGTTTAATAGATTACTGTGAACAATATTAATTTCACTGACCTTTGTAAAAATCTATACCCTGATGATGGCCCAGGACTGAAACATGTCAAAACAGCAATACAAAGGACATGCTGTAACACCCTGTATGTGGAAAGGGGTTTTATTTACAATATTGAAATATAACATTTTAATTCTCAGTCATCTAATGAAAAACAGCATGTTTTTAAAAATATGTAAAACAGTTGCACTTCTTTTTTAATGTGTCACACACTACGGAGAAAAGTTTACTCTTCTTGCTGGCGGTACTATGTGGTCTGGTAACATGGAGACAGCAAATTTCCCCAAAATGTTGGCACCTATCTAGCAAACTACATGGCATAACATGCCAAAAGACTTATTTTTTTTTATACTCACCATCATGAGAACCTCAAATCTCAAAGAAATCAGAGCAGATACATTAACCAAAACCCCTTCTGTGATGAACAGACTGGAGAATAATTTCCTTTCAGGCATCGCTCCAGTTTTAAAACATAACTAACTTTTGGGATGCAAACAATAGACATTCCAGGCTGCACACATGCTCACGCCATTCTTCAACCATGGCTTCCTGCCATTATTTGTCTACCAGATCTCAACTACAATCACCGATCTCCAATTTCTCTATCCTTGCTTAAATCTCATTTATGTACAAACTGGCATTTTGTACTGGAAACCAAAGGTGCACATATAAGAGTAAGAATTTATTAAATTCTGAAATATGCAAAAGTGTATAACATTACAAAACAGAGTATATACAGCAAATCATTTTAACAGTAATATTACTTCACTGATACTACAAATTCATTGACCCTACTGAAAGACAGTGCCATATCCCTGACAAATGCAATTTTTGTAGTCACCACCAAAAGAATACAAAATGTCACATACCCAGCCACTTCAAAGCTTGGAAAATGTTGGTGGAGGACTCTTAGTGGCCTGTGCAACAGTGGCATTCATGAAGTCTTCACTCTGAAGCATGGCCATGTTCCAATGTAACTGAAATTAGATTAACACTAGAATCATAAATGGTCCTCAGAATAAAATAAAGTCTTCTCAGGTGACCAGCCACTCTTTACCAGCACGTCAGGTGAGACACTACAGATCAGTGTCAGACAGCCTGATCAAGGAGGATAAATGCAAAGTTACACATTGTGGTCAACTTCTGAGTTCACATATAAACTGGTAACTCCTCCTCCTCCTCTTGACATCACTGATGAAAGTTAAAGATTTCAGCTATATCTAAACATATCTGTGCAAAATGTTCATGCATAGTGGGCAATTGCTAATCCCACTGAATTAACCCAATGGAGTGTGGTGCAGCCAAAACCTTAGTTTTATAAATATTAGAAAAGTGTGGTGGCAGACCTTGGTAGAGCTGACAATTTGCATGTATCGCATACACTGATCCAGGCAATCTGGAGTATTGCATCCACCCCTACCAACTGACGTGGCTGTGACAACTATAGAACTTGCTTATCATTCTGTAATACTTTGTTGATTTGTTGATGTCAAGTTTTATTTAGCATCACTAGCCATGCTAAATTTGTTCACTAGAATAAATGAATCAAAAAGTAATGAATGTGTACCTTGACCTAGCTGCCACAGTTGTGCAATCTAACAACACATCCTTGAACTTGCCTGTATTTTCTGAGGCAATGATGGCAGTCAAATATCTAATGAGTCGTGTGTTTCCATGCTGAATGCCTCCTGTTCTGGCATGAAGACATGCACTAACAAGCATTATGCTAAAACATATGACAGTATGAAATACCAGTAAATACTACATTTTAATACATAAGAATTTTTTAAAGACAAATTTGAATACAAAACTCATATCCAACATTGAGTAATTTATCATTTATGATGCACACAATAAACACAACAGCAGCAGCAGCAGCAGCAGCAGCAGCAACAATGACAATGCTGATGACAAGCTGTTGGTTGAGGAAGGAAGTACTGTCTATTCATTATTTCAATTAATATCTGTAGAGAATGGTAGTCGCTCCTTATGTTTTAGAAGAGAAGCAATTGTAAAGACAAATTTAAATGTGAATTAAACTATTGGTTATCAATTTTTTTTTCATGTTTTTACCGTGCAATAATTCAAGTTTATTAAAATATAACCAATTAATTGCACCAATATATGATTCTAAAGTCTTATTTACACATTAAAACATGTCACTTGGTTAAGATACTTCCTACAATTCCTACATGTTTCAGTCTGTCAAGACCATCTTCATGGAGTTTTGTTTTGCCTTAGAAGCATTAGCAACTTCAAAATACGGCAAAACAAAACTCCCTGAAGACGGTCTTGACAGACTGAAATATGTAGGAGTTGTAGGAAGTATCTTAACCAAGTGACGTGTTTTAATGTGTAAATAAGACTTTAGAATCATATATTGGTGCAATTAGTTGGTTATATTTTAATAAATATCGGTTATCAAATTAGGTATAAATAATTTGACCTTAATGATTAAAATAGCATACAGTGATGTAATTGTGATAGCTGACTTTAGTAGTGCATGCAGAATGCAAAGGCAAAATCCAACATGCACACAAGGTTCTAACTGAATAACTGACACATTGGTAGGATAATATTAAAATGAAACATGCTTAACTATGACATGATCCTAAACCATCACATGACTGACAGAATAAATTACTGCCTTACGTACTTACTATATGATCAAGACCTTCTTGAACAGTGTGGTCCCTTGAATACACAATATTCCTCTTTGTTACCTGAACAGCAACTGGACTTTTAGCTGCAATATCAGTAGCAACTTCTATAGCTCCTTTCAGCATACTAAAAGAAAATAATGTATATCTAAGCAGTGTTTCTTAACTAGCATTCCACAACTTACTCTGTGTCAGTCCACAAATCCTGGCTGCTATTACGTTTGTTATACTACTGCTAGCAAAACTACTGTATTCATTCGAGTGCAAGACAAGGGTTTTTCCTTAAATTTGGCACTTAAATGTGTGAGGTCATCTGAAACTGGTATATGAGGCGCTGAACTGGACCACAGCCAACCAGATCACTCTGAACCGGACCATGTGGAGACAGAGCAAGGCTGAATTGCCAAATCATCATGAAAGATCTGCTCTCTTTGTAGACATTACACAGCACAAGGTGGAACTCTGTTCCAGTGTTTTGGGACAGCCTATCAGTCCCAACCTAAAGGGTCAAGATATCCAAAAGAGGGAACAGAGCAAGACAGAAGTTAACTGACACAGTCTTATTTTTTGGGATTTCAGTCATCTAATTTCTCAAGCATACACAATGTTTTGGTAGCTGGCTGTTTCCATTTTCAGGCAAAGAAGCACCTAACCTAGTGGACCCTTAGATTAAGTTATTCTCATTCACCAGGCACCACAAAAACAGTGAATATTTAAGATATGTACCTGAGAACAGATCTAGTTCAAGGGCAGTAACAAGAAAATGGCTATTGAAAATTTAAATATTAACTACAAGACTCAAAATAAAGCTTGGACCAATTCACATATTAAAAACCACAAAAAGAGCCATGAACTCAAACTGATCAGGCCACAGACACAACACAAAAATCCAGAACACGTATTTAAATTCTTGACAGCACAAACACCATCTGTAGAGAAAATTGTGAATCTTCATGGCTTCAAGTAAGTTTATAAACCACCAAATATGAGTCAATGTGGATCATAAAAGCATGGCTGTGCATCTCACCAGAAGTGACTGTGCAGGATTTTAAGAAGTGCTGTTTATCCACTGCAATGAGACTGTTGGTGATATGTTGTGGAATTGCACTGAAAAGGATGGGGATGTTAGGAGTTAGAATGAAGAAGATGACAGCACTGAGTGTGATGATGGAAATAGTGACACTGATTGGGTAAAGTTGGATAGAATCTGACATGTTTTTGTGTATTAAGTGTATGAAATTAATAGTTGAAAATAATTAGTTTTGTTGTCTGTTCTGCTTTGTGGCATTTGCTGACAGGACTAGCTAATTGATAAGGATGAGAGTACACACTTATGGAACTAAGCGTTGCATTCTCAGAAATGATAGGGCAGGTCACAAACCCCAAAACGATGGAAGATATGTGGTCATAGAATAAAGTTCCACAACTGATGCTACAAGACTAGATACACATGAAATAATAATGAGGTGTCCCACTGAGGCAGGGGATCTGTTTATAGTATTGAAACGCAATAAGCATTCATTCAGTAGTTACTCAATCAAACACTACACTTCATTTTTTGAAGTTGCTGCTATGTGTGGAAAATAAAATTCATATCTGACTACATGCATAGGAACCAGAGGACAGGAGTAGTTAATCAAAGCCAAGGATGGGGAAGAGAAGACTGGGCCCAGATAAGCCAGTGGGATCTGCATGTCCTGAAAATGGTAACTTCTATAGGGCAGGAGAAAGGGGAAGCTAACAAGACCACGAAGCTCTTTTAAAGGTTATGGGCACAGAAAAATAAAAGTTCAGAATTTCCTTCAAAAAATGTTGTAGTATTTCTTCTTCAGTGTGCCAATGAGGCTTCCATAAGCTGGAATATATGGGCACAATGAAGGCAGAAACACAGGTCTTGAATCTGTGCCTCACATACAAGCTATCAAAAGCAAAGAAATCTGATGTTTGTGTCATGCCATACTTGAGAGCATGTGGTTAATTTATGTCTTGACAGATTTCAACCCATTAAACCTACTGGAAAACTCACGTAACAAACAAAACACTATCTCAGTACAATTCACTCCTGAATGATTTTGACACAGATACATCACAGCTGATTTAAGACTTCACCCATCATCTAGATTATTTTGAAACCACTACATTTTGGAAAATGGTTCTGTTCCCATCTTCAGGAGTAATTCAGGCCCTATCTTTGCACCAGAGCATTCAGATTATGCTCACACTTGCCTCAAAATGGTAACAGAACCAGTCACTAAAATACAGCTTTATTAGAATGAACCTAGACAATGCTTACAGTCCTATACATTAAAACCAACTCTCTCAACATGTTTAACAAGAAGAGAATAAAAAACTGATGGAAACATGTGTTTCACCTTTCTAAGCAGCAAAGCAGGTGGGAGAGATTTCTGTACATGGAAACATGTTTCACAAGCCCACATTCTCTCAGACATTTCTAGACATGTTACAATACAATATCGAAAATTTGAACAAAATCTACACACAAAATGGAAGTAATGTTACCTGGAAGTAATGTTAGCTTAAGATGGCCCATACTGCTGCAAAGTGGTTGGCTTGTACAGGTAGAGGGGCACCAAGCAAATCAGACACGAATGTAAACAAGTAACTTCACCAGGAAACCAAGCCACATGAAGAAATGCACTGAATAATACAAAACTCAACACCACACAACAGGTAATGCCATTAAACAGAAAGTACCTTTACCTGTCTTTGTCATCATACACTCTACTGACGAGACCACACTCCTTGGCTTCAGAGGCCATCATTTTCCTGGCTGTAAATGCCAGCTCTCGAACCAGACTCTCACTGCCAATAATACGAGGTAACCTCTGCAGAGTTCCCACATCTGCTGCCATTCCTGTACACAGATGAAAGTAATTTACATCACAAACTGTGGCAGTCTTCCAGGCACACAAAACAACAACATTCTTTGCATCAAATGTAATGCAGATTACTTCAAACAGCTGCTTACCACAGTTTAGCTCTATTATACTATATTACAAATACATTTCTGATCTACCGACCTACTACCATTCTCCAAGTCCAACACATTTGCCACTTCTTCATCTGTCAGCCATATTAAATACTGGATTGCCAAAATACACATATCTGTGGCACTCACATAACAAGTTATTTGCCCTAACGCATCTTTCACACTACCACCTTACACTGCCATTTTCTGTCATCATAATCCATCCAGAGTTCTCATTACACTTCTGCACACCTCAAGTACCACTAAACATGCTAGATCTGGTGGAATTATGTGATATTATTTACTATGTTTACAGCACTATATAAAAAGATTTTCTTAATATTTACATTCATACAAATATAGAGGTTTGTCTCATATTTGCAAATGAGAAAAATATGTATCAGTGACTTCTATGAAAGTAAGCATATGATAAGAGTGGCACACATTGCCACTGAGCTGTGTTAACACTCATGTGTGGACTAAATCCACTGGGAATCAGGTCAGAAACACTGTGACTGATGTTGCTCAGTGGTGGCCTGAGTAGGAAAAGCATTGATTTGTGAGTAATAGTGAACCATTCTGAGTTTGCTGAGTCCACCTTTCCTTCCAGTTCTTCCTATTATTGGAGTTTATAAGCCTGAAAAATCTCTCCCAGCTAGCTGGAGACAGCTGTACTACTTGTCTTTCTTGGTTTTAGGTGCAAGTTAAGGAACTTTTTTGGTATGTCTTCATATTACTTCCACCTACCTATATCAACCTCCTTCACCTGGAACCATGCATCAGTAGTGCAATATCTGATATCAGTTGCTGTGATTAAATCCATTCCACCTCCAATACATGCATTATGAATTGCACCTATTACTGGTTTGGGGCACTGCAAGAGAGATGATGAAGAAATAAAAATTTAAATAATATAATCACCTATCTCATGACAGGATTTGAATGATGTAAAATTTAGTTCATTGTCAAGACTGTATTAAAACGTACACACACATATTATTGCACTTCAAAGCCTCATATAAACCAAGCTGTAGACTAGTAGTGGTTAATAAACTAACAGCTGAAAATCATGACTGTTATTCTACATGTTGCATAACAAAACCGCTTGATAGGTTTAGACAAGCATAAGTACGGACTGCCTATGCTAGAAGTTGTCAGAGTATTTCATTCTGGTCAAGACTGAAAAATTAAAATCTTACTCTACAGGAAGCAGTAACATTTTTATTACACATCCTGCATAGTGTGTGTGTGTGTGTGTGTATATATATATATATACATACACACACTCTATGCAGGATGTGTAATAAAAATGTATATATACACACTCTTGACTTTATGTATATATATAAAGTCAATACAGAGAGCTTGGGATCAAAAATTGGTCTCCAAATTGTGCAATTTTGAAACACGTTTTTTGCAAATCACATTTACCTGTTATATAATTTGTTAAGTCCTAATTTTATGCTTTAATGGTGATTTTATTTAACTCAGTAATCAGAAGATTCCTTTCTCATATGCTTAAATGCCTACTACACAATTTAATACAATTTATATCAATACACAAGCCAACAAACAATAATTCACACCTGTTACACTCTGATATTAGTTGATGGTTTTGTAAAATAAAACTGAAACAACCTTTGTTCCAGAGGTGCCCAGAGTATACACACACACACACACATATATATATACATATATATATATATATATATATATGAAAGAAAGAAAAGAAATTTTCACGTTAGCTGGCAAGTAAATAGTATTATATATTAGACCTTCAACAGTCCAGCACCGATGGGACTCAGGCAATCACGGACTAAGAGAAAATCTTTAAAAACTCCAATTTCTTTGTTGCTATCAGCTTTGCCAGCTTTCTGGTCACATTTTTACTACCATCAGCACCTTCATTCCATTCGATATCATCATTACAACTGAACAGTTATAAATATTCAAAATAAAGATACAAAGTATTTGATAAAAGTACACACTTCCATCCACAACAATGGAAAGTGGCAAAATGAAATCACATGAAATGGTGATGAGCTCATGGTTTTGCTCACTAATGTTTGCTTCTGATCCATGCTGCAGCTGACACTACTGTGTCTCATTTTTTTTGTCAATGCTCACGCACAGGCCTCATCCATGTTTATGCCAGTAAATCGGTAGTGAAAGGTCATTTGGAGTGTTACTGCACTTCTTACTGTTGAACATTTCATATGCAATGGGCAGTATTATAGTATTATAGCCTCAAATTACAAATTAAGTACATTACAAAGTACACAATATTCTGTCTGAAGGAGGCAGACATCACATGCTTCAAATTATATGGTATTTTTAATTAACTGATCTAAAGTTAACAAGGTTCTACTGTAGCATAAACAAATGCTGAAATTAAGAGACAAAAGACAATAACCAAACCACCAAATACAGCTACTTCAAAACAATAAAATCACACACAAGCATTTCATACATTTATGTTTAAACATCGAACATGTTTCGACAATATTACATATTAATCAGGACTCACCACTGCTTTAACGTTTAAACGACCAGGTTGGAACTACAATTTTAGTCCATGGTTAAGGGAAAACATTTGTATTGTTTGAATACACAAAAGATAAAATTGTCAAATAAATGGCATTTTGTGGTAAATAAAACAGATTATGCAGCATGTCTCAAAATGCAGTATATTTCCCTGTTGCTTAAATGTATAAAATTAATTTCTAGGGGTGTTTTTTGCGTGCATTCACATATGGTTAAAGGAATACTAATGCATGTTAGCTTTACAATCCATATGAGCTCAAATATTTCAAATTAATCATTACTGTCTTCATACTTATCCAGTTAATTCACTGACATAATGATCCCATTATGTTATATTCTTAGCATAATTATGCATTATGGCTGGTGTGTGTATGTGTGTGAGAGCGTGGATGCGTGCTGAGACAAGCAAGGAACACCATGCAGACTCATAGTCCATATCCAAGGCAAGTGAATACACACTTGTCTAATCCTACAAACTATGAAAGAAATTTAAATGCAGCAGAATTAATCAAAGCAGGCTTGTAATGTTCACATCCACATTAGTAACAAGTCCCAATCATCAAGTCTCACTCCCATACAGTAGTTACATGAATTATTCTCCACTCCCTGTCATATCAAACTTAGCAGGAAACACTTTACAATTCAGGAAAGCCACTTACATTCCATCATTGTAAATGAACAGTACACCAACTTCTTGTGTTATGAAGCAGGCTGTTCCTTGGGAAAAATTATAAATGTTATTTATATAAGATAGGATAAAACACTGAAATGATAAACACACATTACCTTTTCAAGAGATGTTATTGCATCCTGATATAAACTAAGTGTATCATATATAACTTTGCATCGTCTTGCTATATCTTCATGTTCACCTAATTTTACACCAATCTGAGATGCATCAGCGAAGTCAATGCCTAAATTGCAATGTAATAATTCATATTAACACAGTGAACATTCACATATACCATAAAAGTGCTCACTAATTTCAACAGTGAAACAGCAATAACACATTTCATGGGCCACCCCACTGCATAAAACACACACACACACACACATTAATTTTACAATGTTAAATCAAAGAAAGAAAATAAATTGCTAAGTATTTCACATGTTTCTGTAAGAAAGATAACAGTAACAAAATGCTCTGCCATAACACCAGTAGCAATAATATCCCAGACAGCAGACAGGCAAGCAGAGTGAGCAGAGATCACTGTCAGTCACTTCTACGCATCATGTAATAGCAGCACGACCACAGATAGGTGAATTTGCTCAGATAACACACCACATGACGCAAAACAAACAAACATGAGTAAAACATGGCACTTATAACCGTTATATTTAGTTCAAGTTTTATGAGGTGTTGAAGTTATACATTTGATAGATAGGACAGATTTGTTTAAAATTAGTAATTTTAGTCTTAGGTGGAAAGGCGATTGTAATGGATTTATATAGCAGCTTAGAGGGATAGAGAGAGTGACAGAGAGATAAAGAGAGAAGACCAGTAAGACATGAGAAGATTATGACAGTTATGATATGGGAACAGGGTTATATTAGTGAGCCAATGGAAACAAAATATTTAAAATTCTGACTGTTGATTCTATTAGGTAGTAGTGGAATTTAACAGTTAGCCAACTGGGAACAGAAAGAATATTTAAGGGGGGTGGATTTGAAGCTGTGCGAGTTTGAAAACTTAATGTAAGCATGTAGTCTGTTTTTTACCCAGGATGTGATTAGTCATGTTTAAGTTACACTGAGACTAATAGTGCACAGATTTTCAATGGCACATCCATACAAGCTAGCATCTGTAAACTTTAATACTCTAGTGATATAATACAAAGAATATTGGATGGTGTACAGTTATTTATGAAATTACCATCTTGCTACTTAGAACACTTTGATTCCCTGAGATTAAGATGTGCGAAATGACTGATGAGCTGGGTTGGGTTATTTACTTAACAAGAAGTTTCAAACAGAACTCATAAACATTCTTTCTAAGGCCCAGATTTCTACTTCCGCCGACGTGTTAGTATCATTATTTCTGTTCCTTTATTCTATTTTATTTTTGTGAATAATGTTCACAATTCAAGTATTCTTAATTTGTAATTGAGGGGAGCAGTCACACAAGTCCACAATAAATTACATGCTCCTCCTAGTTGCCCAAAACCAGCAACAACAGGAAAGGTTCATTCCCTGAACTTAACAACTATCAATACTCTCACAGTCCATCTCAGTTCACATCAAAATGAAAGTGTGGCACTTCACAGCAAAGGGTCAATTATTCAAGATAAATTACAGATCTTCAGTCACAACTACAAGCTGCAAAGTTGTGTAACATGTCACTACAAATGTAACCAACTCACCAGCAGTGAACATTTTTCCTGAACCAGACAGTACAATAACTCTGCAGTCTGAATCATCTGCGAGCTCTGTAAAACACTTCCCTATTTCCCTGTGAACATCAAAAGGATCATAATAAGAACTGTATAAAACCTGTATAGAGTAAACAAAAGGAACACAAAACATTAAAGGCACTTTCTGACTATAAGCTCTGACAAAACAATCATGGTTGTTACACTTTTCTCTATGTGTGTGTGTGTAGTCATGCTTCTCTGAAATGAATACATCCCAATAGTCCGCAAGATCATAATTCAACCAAAATATAATTTCTGATTATTTTCATCATCACCAGAGGACTCGTGATGCTTCCCTCTGGGGCCACAAGGGATAAAAATCAGATTTCCCAAAGCCAAAACTGTATGGTGATTCAACAGTGTGTGCAGCATTATTACCTTGAGCATTATCCTGAGCAGAATGTCTCCCAAATGAAGTGCGTGCTGCTTTGATGGAAAAGTTTATTTCAATATGCTACACAGCACATTGCTTTATCGAACAATAAGGACTGCCATTTTTATCTTGAGGAAATGGAAAGGAACAGTCTAAGATCAGTGTAACCCAAAACCCCAGAAAACCACCAATATCACTTTTCTTGCTGAAGGCAGTGTAACCTCTTTGCGCAACCAGACAAGATCCATACTTCGAACAGGTTTTTAAAAATCCCACCAACTTGTAAACTCTTCTCTGGCTCACAGAGTTCTTACTACACTGCACAACCTGTTGTCTGTACATTTCACTAGTTCTCACACCCCACACCTGCCAAAACTAGGTCACAGACTGTTGTTGTTCTCTGATGTATGCAATCAATATCAATATCAATCCTCAATATGTCAGTGTTTTCACTACCCACGAGGCAATAAAAAACCAACAAGGTGCAAAGGATAGAAGTTGCATAATGTTTATACCTGACATCCTTTTCAGAGCTACCAATGTAAGTTTTAAGAGAGTAAAAATATGTCAGGACACTATGACTTTTTCAGCACATACAATTCCATGCCTAACTTGGTCATTCCAGCATATCATTCACACTTTGGCCTTTAAATGGCCTACACTCACACATGCAAATGCACATTAAAAAAATTCCTAGAAATTCATTTTATATATTTATGCAACAACCTTGTCACATAAAGGTAAATAAATTCTACCAACAAAAAACTGTAAACAAAATAGCATAATAATAATAATAATAATAATAATAATACAACCTTTTCACATGTAGGAAGTCAGGAAAATTAAAAAATACTTTAAAACAGATATCTGAAAACTTAGAGAATTAAAACTCCAGTTTCCCATTTAAGGGGGGGGGGGGGGATTTTTTAAATATTTATATATAAAAAATTTTTAAAAAACCCCGTGGTTTTTTCTTTCCCCATCGAGGGACTTTTAAAATTTTTTTTTTT
>Ga0123352_10001964_pt1 | contig 28102 bp, 6 predicted proteins | sample TergutLab28metaG_FD_89700 | JGI IMG/M metagenome (GOLD analysis project Ga0123352, IMG submission 89700) | Labiotermes labralis P1 segment gut microbial communities from Petit-Saut dam, French Guiana - Lab288 P1 | ecosystem: Host-associated > Arthropoda: Insects > Digestive system > Gut ... | reverse complement strand
GCCCATCATCAGGAACATTAGATGTTGAGTTGCAGCATATGGTTTTCTGCACCGAGTTTTTGGATGGGTGGTGGTCTTGAGAGCCGCTGCGTAGGTCGTGTGTACGTTGTGGATGGTGCCGTGCGACTCGCACGACACCATCCGCACCGTAAACACGACCTACGCAGCGGCTCTCAAGACCACCACCCATCCAAAAACTCAGTGCAGAAAACCATATGCTGCAACTCAACATCTAATGCTCCTGATGATGAGCGTATGTACCCGAAACATGTCGAACTAAGAATACATCAATAAAATTACCCAGTTTCATCAAGTTGGCATTTCCCTTTATTTCATGAGGAAGATGCACTGTCAAACAACCCTTAAGTTTCAATAATTAGATCTCACTACCACTGCATGAACTGGTGTTATTTATCACACTTACAAACCATTTCATCTATTGCAACGATGCACCAAAGGGGTTTCGTCCACGAGGGTTTAAATATGGACGAAAAAAGAAGTTTGATAGGCCTAATAAATCTGTCCAATCTCTAGTCTATTTCTCCAATTTTATAAAGAAATATTCCTGTATAAAGCAAGAAAATTAAAACGAAAGATGTAAATAGATGAAAGACTGTAGTTGCCAGCGTACGCCTGTACACGTCGCCTCCATTATACTAGGCTTTTGCCCTATCGACGAATCTTTATAAAAATTGATACAAACAACTGTTTCTTGGAACCATACTTGATGAAACTATTGATTACACCAAGATACTTGCAATAACTTCAGGAGAAAGATTATGAGCGTAACTTAATAGACAGTTTTAATGGTAGGAAATTTTTAAAAATAAATATTTGTAGAATTAAAATAACTAAAGCATAGGCGAAAGAACAGGAAGAGGATCTGAGGCAAAATATTTACACGCCACTTTATTACTTTGTCTGAATTCTCACATTATCTGCTTTACAATATTTACACAACCTAGCCTGCTTACAAAAGATTCGTGAGAGTGTGTGCACTAGTTCATATTTCTAGAATCACATTATAAACCAAAATATCTGCACCAGAATTTGATAAAAGAAATTCTTCGAAGTACGATAGTCTCTTGACGTACTGTACAAGGCTGAATGGCTGCCAACACAACAAATACTCGTTTTGGTTCCGGCACAAGGCGCCGCTCGGAACGATCTCACGCGCAGGTTTTTCTAAATATGGTGACATGTCCAAAGAAAGGTACGAGTGAAAGAAAAACCAAACACAAACGAGAAATACAAAAGACAAAGCACAACGAGGAGGGGATAAACACGGGACGTATCGAAGAACAAAATACGGTTAAACGCAGCACAAAAATGCAAGTCACAGAAGGAACGTCATAGACTGAACTCAGTTAAGATGGAGGTCAAAAGATATGATGAAACCGAACGTCTCATAATAGTTGGCAGCATCCCTACTTCGTGTTCGGGAGTACTCTTTTTCCCAACTCGGCGTGGGGCCCGGTTAAATGGACTGAGGTTTTTGGTGGTTTTCCTAAGTCCCTCCAAAGGGATGCCGAGTTACATAACAGCTCCCTTCCACAACTTTTCCAAATTATTATTCAGTAATTACCCTGCTGTTAGATGCCGAATAAACTGAGATGCTGTACGGTCAGCTAAATAAATAAATAATTAATAAATACACAACCTTCTTACGTCACAATTTTATTATTATTTTCCTCCACATTTAAATCTGTACAATTATTTGGCATCATGGAACTAAATCCAAGATTGCCATGACAAAAACAGCATTCAAAAACAAAAAGGCTTTTTTCGCCAGCAAATTCGACTTTAAATTTAAGGAATAAACTAGGGAAATGTTACGTTTCGGGCACGGCTTTGTGTGTTGCTGAAAACTGGACACATCGGAAAGTAGACCATAAATACCTTGACATTTTTGACATGTAGTGTTAGAGCAGGGTGGAAAAGATCAGTTGGAATGATCGTGTGAAAAATGAAATATTACATATGGCTAAGGTGGAAAAGGACATTCTACATAAAATTAAAGAAAAGAAGGCTAATGGAATTGGCCACATATTGTGTAGGATCTGCCTACTGAAACACATTACTAAAGAAAAGATAGAAGGGAGGAGAAGACGAGGAAGAAGATGTAGGAAGCTAGTGGATAACCTAAAAGAAACTAGAAGATACTAGAAGTTGAAGGAGGAAGCACTACATCGCACTTTGTGGAGCACTTGGTTCGGAGGAAACTAAGAAATAGTCGATGCAACTAAGTTTTAAGCATTTAATAAAGCGACATATTTCGAACTTTTAGGTCATCATCAGGCTAACATATGTAATATAAAAGAAAAATACAAAATTCCCTTGCTTGTTGGACTCTTCACGACCGCTTAGCCCAGCCCACCAAGAACGATCTCCTATACCAAAAATCCATATACTGCGGAAAGAACAGGTCGTACCATCTACATCACCAACCGTCAACATCATTTTTAAAACAGCCCTTCCTATTTTTACTATTTCAACTACTATTTTCACCACACGTACAATGTAAACATGAGTATCGGTTTGTAAACCTTGAGATCTCAATATCTAACAACTAGGGCATTTTATGCATTTCTCTTGCATGTCTTCCACTACATATTTTTAGGTTTAGACTGACTGTGACCTAAAAGGTCGAAACATTGCGCTTTAGTAAACACTTACAACTTAGCTGTGTCGACTGTTTCTTACATAACCACGTGATGAGCAGTTGGCATCGCTTACATTTTCAATTACCACCCAATCAATATAGTGAGGAGACATGTTCGTCAATACTTGTTATAGTTACATAACGCTTGTCGTTCTTGCCTTGGTTTGCTATTTCCAGCAACGAAAACCTGCTATTACAAAGGAACACCGAAGACACTCTCCATGCCTATGGTTATTAGTTTGAAATAAAGTGAAATGCCATCTTGATGCAACAATGTAATTTACTGAAGTTTCTTTGGCTCGACATGTTTCGAGCACATACGCCCATCATCAGGAGCATTAGATATTGAGTTGCAGGAGTGCAGTGCTTCTGATGATGGGCGTATGCGCTCGAAACATGTCGAGCTAAAGAAATTCCAATAAATTACATTGTTTCATCAAGTTGGCATTTCACGTTATTTCATGTTGAAGATGCATGGTCAAACAACCCTTGGTTATTAGTTTGTTTGTCACTTCATGTTCAGTCCACATAAAACTGCTGTCATTAATAATTCCAAATTTCGAACTTCAAAGTTTGAAACTGCCCCAAGACATAGAGATATTACGCGGAAATACTGAGGCCCTTCCACCAAACCACGGAACAAGAAACGGTCATTCCTTTTCACATACTTCCCATTTTCTCATGTCTTATCGTCCTCTCAATTGGCGCTAAATTGCCTACGCGGACAAAAAATGACACTGAATGTGTCCGTAAACAGACATTTGTCTTTCCACGCTTAAGAGCATCTCCAGGCAGCTCACTCTCCGCATGATGTCTCTCGCAACTTCGTTATACTGACATTTATTTTGTTGAAAATTCACGAATTAAATATGCAATGGGGGAGACCATAACTCTCTGTCTAACCATCAATATGATACACTTGTAAACCAATTATCGGCTTTTGATAAATTTTTTCCTGTGTGAATTTAATTTTCTGGATTATCTGTCCACAATTTGGGCACTGCATGAACTTGACATTGTTTAACATCGAATCACAGTAATATATATAGCTTATAAATTGTATACAATATTATTGTTAGCAGAGGATACAACTAATTTTATGTAGCATAATCTTGTTGAGAACCTAACAGCCGCTCAGCTAGTAAAGAAATTCCTCATTCTATTCGGAGCGAAATCAGCCAATTTCCATCCTCCCAGTCCTCCAACGCATTTCTTCCAATGCATTTCGTATTATCCCACAATGTACGTTGTGACAAAACACGGGATATATAAACGACATTACTCCTTCTGTACGGTTCAAATATAATTATTACTGAAAGGACTGAACGTGGCAATCTACGGTTTCTCAAACTGTGGCACGCGTACCACTAATGGTAAGCAACCTTTGCTTTCTGGGAACACGGCCTTAATAAAAATACAAAATATACAAAGGTATAAAAATTTAATAAAAATAAACATAAAACGTAAGCCACATAAACTTGTTAACACGCAACATTATACAGTTTATTTCCGCTGTCAGTTAGTTGTCCAAATTTTAGCTTTTTAATTCAAATAAAAAATATGTGTAATACAACAAAATTGTTAAATTACATTGAGTGGTATGCCAGATGAAAGATTTGAGATCCCTTGAGTTAGGTCCGCAATGAACTGTAGTGCCATCTAAGAGGAAGAGGAAATCGAGGGGGAAGAAGAGGAAGACGTGTTAATGTGTGGAAGAGAATGTCTAGACACGCTTATTCAAAATGCAACAACTACCAAATTTATGTGGTACAGCCAACGTGAACACACAATTAAAATGAGGCAAGAATGTGTACTAAATATTTTGTTCGGCAATCTTCTGAAGAGTCTGCAGATAAAAACCGACGACACCCATAACTTTGTGCCCCCTTGCTACCATTATTCCGAAATTAACAAATAAAGGACGGGAAATAATTTGTACAGGAGACACAAATTACTACAAATGTACAAATGTTTGTACATTACACAACGGTGCAATCAGTCGGTAATGTACTTTTTAACAAATTATTATGTCCTTTAAATCATAGAAGAACCCAAAAATCTGATAATTAAAGAACGGTAATCTTTCGGCCTATGGCAATATACGAGTACACTCGGATAGCGCAGTAATGTAACCAGGCTACGAAACAAACATCTGAGAAATCGTAGTTCGATTTCGAACGAAGGAATAACATGCATTTCTCTGGCTCTTGAGGCCACCCAGCACCGGGGGCTTTTTGCCGGGTAAAAAGCGACTGAAGAACAAAGCTGACTACTCACCTTCAACTAGCCCCGACGTTAAGTATGAGTGGAGCTATACCGCCATTTTCACTCTTGGCTTCATGGCGTGCAGGCGGACATCTTTACGTTTTGTGCATACGGGTATATACAGTATATACAGTTTATATAGAGCTTAATGTAATTTCCGGTCTTGTGGCAGACCGCAAACCACCAACTGATAATCACTGCGTAGGATTCCCTACGATTAGAAGTGAGGTGTAACATAGAACCTGACATTATATTGGGCATGACCCCCCCTCCTTGATCGACACCGAAAAATAAAACAGCTGCGCAGAACACGACCATGCTCCGTATTTTACTGTTCTAGTTGACTGTACGAAGTACTGTGGTTCTGGATATTCGCCAAGTGGACTGGAGAACATCTAGAGACATAAAGTTAACAACCCTTGGAAGACTCGCAGTTAAAGACTTCTGGCTGGGGTACATAACCTTCAGAGCGGCTGGTTGGATACCATTCACTGAATTAAATAGGGCGAAATAGTGCAGTGATGGTTACGAATACCGTAGAGTGGTAGAAAGATGCTCCATGTGTGTGTGTGTGTGGATGTGTGTGTGTGTGTGTGTGTGTGCAGCTCAAATCTCTCGAGTTTCCAGTGAATTAGGAAGTGCTTACAAAACCGTTCACTTTCTGGAAGGGGTTTGGGGAAATCCCTGGGGTGAAGAGGAGTAACTGGTACATAACAAACTTGAAAAGTTTAAGTAATGTTGTAAGTTTTAAAAGGATAGAAGGGAAGAGAGCGGGAAGGTTGTTTTGGAGAAAGTGCTGCTAATAAAGTTGATGGTGATAAAGATATGTTAGTGTTAATGTTTGTGTTTGTGTCACGAGATTTACTGCATTTTGGCAAATAAGCAGCTCAGAATTGGCTCCTTCGTGAGTTATTACAATTATGTTTTCTGCTATAAGTAATTTCTGCTGAATTGTGAAGACGACAGACTGTCGAACTGCACTACAGAAAGATTCTCAAAGTTCATACTTCGTGCCAAAGAAGGCAATTCCTGCATGGACTTCATGGGCGGTACAAAATGGGCCTACAATAGACAACCGCTCAACTGGCCGGGAAATTTGGTATTTGTATGACCGTGCATCACTGATAAAATAATATAAACAACCAACTAGATGCAACAATAACAATTTATTGATGATTTCAATCAGCTCAACATGTTTCGGGCGATAATTTCGCCCGAAACATGTTGAGCTGATTGAAATCATCAAAAAATTGTTATTGTTGCATCTAATTGGTTGTTTATATTATTAGATAAGAATGTTTCCGCTTTTATGTAGTCCACGACAAATTACATTACTCACAAAAGGTACTCGCTATAAAATTTTTGAGCCAGTTCAGTCCAGTTGATATAGGTCCTTGACACTCTCTTCTTATAAGATACATTTAGGCCCACTCGTAATTTTACGTTTTATGTACAGCCACTGCCTTTGAGGATCCCAGGTCTAAACTTCGTGTTAAGTTAGCTGATAATCTTTCATGCTACATGTCGCCCCCATCCATTCTTACTTCTGTTGATCAGCCGGGGTATAATCTCATTATTATAAACCTCTTAATTATAAAAATTCCCATGTTGTCAAGACGGTTTGTTGCTCATGTTGTAGGTATTAGCAATTACTTCATAAAACAGAATTTGTCTTTTGAATCTGACAGTAGCTCAGCCGGGCAAAGACGTCTACGTCTTATACGAGAAGCAACGAATTATTAAGCCTATTGTGTCATCAGGCGGCCGGGATAACGTAGTCAGTACAGCGACAAGCTTACGGACTGGACAGTGGGTCCAGGTTTTCCGCCCCCGTCCGGTACGGCACCCAAGCCCACGCAGCCTACCGTACAATGGGCATCGGATCCCTTTCCCAGAGGTAAAGCGGCAGGGGCGTTGCGCTGCTAACTGGCTCTACGATGTTCGGCGTGCAAGTAAATAAACTGAATTAAATCCAATTATTTTTAAATGGACCAACATTAAGCTCTTTTACTATTTTAGTTTAAAAAATTATTCTCATATTTATGACAATTTTAGTTACAACTTAAAATAAAGAGATGCGCGCTTTTAAACTACATCAATTAAAAAATGTGGGCATAAACCAAACCCTCAGAAACACTCAATACAAGCTAACCCTGAACCCTAAATAGAGATGAAATGGAATTGAACCAAATCTTTGTCCAACTGTTCGGATCGTCTGCTCCAAGCAAACATGAACGAATTTTTTCTTATAAGATTATCGTTTCCCTGTGCTTAAGAACCACGCCGAGAATGTCCGCCCGGGCACGTTTTAAGCTAACCCTGAACCCGAAATATAAATAAATTTAAAAATTTGGGCATAAACCAAACCCTCGGAAACACTCAATACTCGTACAAGCTAACTCTGAACCCTAAATAGAGATGAAATGGAATTCAACCAAATCTTTTGTCCGCCCGGGCACGTTTTGAGAGAGTGGGAGATATTTAGCCTTATGGTTGCCTTGCGAGCTACAGCTGCGGCAGGTTACCGTGGGTGTGACAGCGTCGCAGCATCATATTTGATGGACACGACGTAAACCTGAAGGTAACGTGCCTGTGCGTGTCATGAAGGCACGCTTGGGTAGCCTCGGTACTTGACGGAGGTGAGTGGTTAGCTTCATGCTCCCGCCACTCTGCTGCCCGAGCAACAGCCCCTGAAACGTGTACAAGTAGAGGTTCGGTGTGCGGTAGAGCCAGTTTGGACTGTTTGGAGAAGACAAGACTGTTGCCCGTGGCGGCCTTCCGTCGTCCAGCACGTGGTCTAGTCACTACAAGCATACAGACTACGCCATGTAGTGCTTCGATGGCTGTTATCTACATTCAAATGCATTCTTTTTGCAAAACATACATGCAGAATTATTCAAGTACCATTACGCCTATATATAAACCGGTATGTCTCAAACTTTGTTTACGTGTGTAATAGCTAATAATAATTAGTCTGGAGGAGGGGGAGGGCGGGGTGCAGAAAACTACAATCACATAAAACGAGCAATATTTAGCTAGCTTTCCTGTAATGGCTTCCCCTACACCCACTTAAATGCAAAAAGTCTTCTCCTTTTTAACGACAATTTGTATTCCCCCAACCTCTTCGAGCGACACACTCCTATCTTCGGTGTAGGCTGTTGTCACGATAATGCTGTAGACCAGCGTCCCCAGAATTTCCTTGGCCACGAATCCATTCTGGTCTTAAAACATACAGACGAAACCCAACAAAAGTCTGAAAAATATAGCATAATTTAACAAATAAAACTCTTTTCCGTACCTGAAAACTGCTACCTGTAATGCTCAAGCACACCTGTAGATTTTCTGCATTGTGCATTGTTGGATTGATAATGAGATGGGAAAATCGAAGTACTCCGACAAAAACCGGTTCCAATGTCAAAGTTTTCACCACAAATCACACATGGCCCGATCTGGAATTGAGTCCAGGACTCCACGGTGAGAGACCGGCGAATGTTAGCCTCAGTTAGGGGACGGCCCAACATAATACCGCATTTCTGCAAGAGAATCTTAAAAGGACTGAATTAACTATGACAGTATTTCCTTACTGTTAGCAGTTCATACAGGTCACTTGCGGAACATCAGGTTCAAATTTTATTCTTCTAAAGGTCTCAGGTTAACGTCTCGAATCACAGATCAGTGACCCTGAGTGACGTAAGTCGTGACCGTCTGAATTTACTCGGGGGAAAGAAAGGCGTAGTCTAGTCAGTAGGAAGGTCGGTCAGAAAATGAGTTTAGAAGACACATTTCCCACACTCTTTGTTTCCATCTATACTAAAAAGCAGGTCATATTTCTCTGTACTGCTATTCTCAAGTCCCGGCCACAACTAAGGCATTTTTCATTTCGTAGGACCACATTTTTTATTCCCTGCTGACAGACGTCCTTGTCTTTTGTTACCAGCCACAGTGTCACAAATGCCTCCAACTCGCGGACATCTTCAAATATGCGACCGCCAACATTTTTCTGCAGTGGTGGACACAGCTGCAGATCGCTCCGCGACGAATTTCCCTGATACCGTTTCAGTAACTGTACATTTATACTCACGAAATTATAAGAAATGTAGACATATATTCTCACCGACACCCGCGGATTATGGCCGATTTTTCTGCGTCCTTTCCAATAAAAAAAAAATCCATTATATTACAGACGTACTGCATACTCAGAAATACCTAGGCCTATTTCCTCAATTCTTCATACAACTCATCAACAAATACAAATGTCATACATCATTGGCGTATAAATAATCGACCAGTCGTACAGACAGGATGAACTGAACTTCTACGAATACACGCTAACGTAAGCGCGTGCAAGAAACTCGCAGATCTGCTTGTGAAGATGTCCGTTTGTAATGCGGTACAACAGCCTACGCAGGCGCAATAAAGTAAAGTCCTAGTCAGAGATTTCTTGACTTTCCTTCAGTACTCTATGCTTCCAAGTTACAGTTCAGGTCGTACACAAAAGTGACTAGTCCTTTTTTCCTGTGTAACGTCTTATACAGAATTCTTCTTCTTCTTAGTAGAACAATGGTAAATCTTGCTCCTGGGAGAAGAAGGGCTTTATTTTCCAAGACAAAAGGATTTTTCTGATAAAAGAAGGAACAAAGTGGAAAAGTACACACAGCATAACAACTCAGGAACTTTCGTCCCTTTTTTGTTTAATTTAATTTAATTAACGGCTTTTGCATTACGTGCAATTATTATTATTTTAATTAAATACCAACAGTTGTAAGACTGTAATCCCATAAAGCCTGATGTAAATAGTGTCATTTAAATGTTATCAACAACGAGACACAGCTTTTATCGTTGTTTGTGTTTGCAAGAATATTTATGGTCGCTGAATACATAAAATTTGAAAACACAGGCCGACAGAAAGCGTCACTTCTGTTTAGTTGCCCAACAAAACGAAGTTTAAATTATATCTGAGAATGCCTAAAGGTTGTGGCATGATGCCCAATTATATCGGAGTGCTGATAAGTCCTTAGCCCGACGATGAAGGAAAAAAGCTGCGTCTGTCAAAAGTGTGATGGGCAGAGGAATGGATTGATCTGGCTAGGGTAGGGACAGGTGGTGGACTCTTGTGAATGTGGTAATGAACCTCCAAGTTCCATAAAATGTGGGGAATGTAGCTTGTTTCTTTCCTGGTCGGGCTAAGGACTTATCAGCTAGCCCTGTTTTTTTTAGTTAAATATAGACAGTAATAAATCCATAAAATAGCTTCATTTAAACATTATCACCAACAAGGTGCTTTGGTAAACTTTGTGTTGTAAGGACCACTTGGTGATTATTCAATATTTCCGTAAAATTTTACGCACTCACCGAAGAAGCTGCCTGCTGGTTACCTAGTCACCAGCAGGCTTCTTCGGTGCATTATACCACAAAATGTAAACACAGTCTAGTGCTCCTGAGGATGGGCGAAATTATCGCCCGAAACATGTTGAGCTGATAGCAATTACCAATAAATTGTTATTGTTGCATCTAGTTGGTTGTTTATACTATTGTATCAGAGATGCACGTTTACACAAACATGAAATTTGGCTGGAACTACTTCGTTGATTCATTTTCCTCTGCAACCTACTTTCAACCGTTCAGCAAGAAGGACTTACGACGCGCGCAGTAACCGATGCATGAGTTCATATCAAGTGGCTGCGAAAATCATCCTACCTGTATAAAAAGATTACTTGCTCAGAAAATGGTATTAAACACTCTTTACATAAAATTTTATGGAGATTCTTTCAGCGATGCACCACTTATTCTACACGCACAAACAGAAGGACTAAATCCTTTTAACATACTGCAGGGCTGTGGACAATCACACCTCGAGATCCGCTGAATACATTTTACAGTAATGCGTTTATTTTATTCCAGAATGAATGGAAGACAGAATTCCGACGTGGTGATAATTTTATACAATTCTGTGCGTTACAGAAATGTGTACTTTGCGAAGTACATAGCTGTAACTGGACACGTCTAAAGCACTGATCTGCCTTTTATACGCGTCTGGGTCTACTGTATCGACATACGCATTTCTAAGTCCACATGTACCCCAAATTCATTTCCTAATTATGCAACGGCGTTTTTCATGTGTTAAACAATAACTGCCGCCATACTATTAGAGCCTAATTCACGGTTACATACAGCCGTGTTTTATGAACTTGAAAATGCACCCTCACGATAAAAAATATGACATCCATTTTACCCTACTCTGAACTAGATAGCATCAGATTACCCATCTTCAACAACTGTTCTATCAAGATGTAACAAAGTAAGACAGGGGTGCACAAATCACGTGCCCCAGGTCACCCACGCTGCTAAATGTTTTACTGTGGCGCCTAGTATCTGTGAATTCGCAGCATGAAACTTCCTTCGCCGGTAACTCGTCTGGAGCCCAGAATGTTGAGGTGACACCTTCCTTTTTTGGAAAATGTTTGCATCCAATGTCTCAGATTTGGTCTCTTAACCAGCACTGTAAACGCATCTTTATTTCTCTCATACAAGCCATACGTGCAATGAATCTTACTTTTCTTGACAACTGGATGGCCCAGGGTTGTGCGAACTTAACATCACGTTATTCTTCACTACCATGTTGACCGTCATTTAAATTATCACAAATCCTGTCTTTTTTCTATCACACATAAAGGTGTTAAAAGCAAAGTGTTTTCGTAGGGAGGTTTATTAACATTTAAGTAGTTAAAGTCCACGGTTTTTATTAAATCTGCATGTCTAACACCACGATATTCCCTATTTGACGTTGACGGTCACTGAAGTAAATGAAACCTGTCATTTCTATAAATCCTGAAGGTGCATCACGGCCTATAAAAGCCTGGCATCTCAAGTTTCTAGAATTTAGCCTCTACTACCCTTCATTTAATCACCCTGAGGTCATTTACTTTCAAAATACCAACAATATAACTCCTATGTATATTTAAAAGCAATGAAACTATTAACCTACAGAGGTTTAAACTGGTCCCTGTTCCTAGTAATTACATACAGAACGTTCTATATACTATGTTTAAAAACACTATACATTGACTTCAAATCAAAGATCTACTTTGAATTAAACAATACAATGATAAGACTATACTAAATAGAAGTTAACACAGGCATCCATTAAAAATCAATCACCATTCAGTTCCAGTTGAATCACCCTATTCAAAACAGAACACATTATTTACAGTACTACATTGTAGTGGAAATCATTGTAACTACTAAACAATGTACTGGTACAGTCACTAATTGAAATGTAGCTAGCAACTGACTATGCGAGACTCAGCTGGTATCAACTAATTTAAAACTGAACTGGTCACATAAGTTATTCAACTCAGTGTTTCTGACAAACAGTATGTCACAATCCACACGAATTTATTGTTGTGTAAACCTTTCTATCATCTGTTGCAGGCCCATGACTTACATTTCATCAGACATAAACATATCGCGAAAAGGACTCATAATACCGCAAAAACATAACAACAGATATTTATGGGTTTTAGATCCCCGGGTTTTAGTAACTGTGTGTGTTCTGAAGTAGAACATTTACTAAGAATAATCTCCTATTAATTCAGAAATATTCTACGAAGTATTCAAGATCATTTCCCTTCATTATTCAGCACGATCTTCTGACAATACATAGAGGACTCTTCGATAATTTCGTGACAAAATGGTTGTATTTCGTTTTTCTACTTTCATAGCAAGCCTCAGCACGCTGATCGAAGGTACACGAATATTCAGTATGCAATTTTCAAAGACGACTGAAGATTCTACTGCTCAATTAAATTCTTAATAACAGAACTCAAAGCAGATAGTAATCATGTTTCGAAAGAAGATAAAAATTTAGTAATTATATCGTCAACAGTAATTACCTTATTATGTTTTCTTCACTCGTGTTTACATGTTAAATTAATTTTTCTGTATCAGGAATAAGGCTTGTCTTATAGAAAAGCAAAACACGTCCTTACACGTTAGACTTTGAGTACCAGATGAAGTAAATTTATTAAAGATGATGTAAATTTATTAAAGCCTGTATTGCTTCTTACAAATTAGTTTTACTACCGTGTTCAGATGACTGCCTCTCAAAGGGCTGACTGATTTCCGGTTTCTCCATTCAGGTTCCTGAATCTGATCCCAAAACTGTCATTAAATGCCCCTTATACTGAAATACGCTCTCGCCTGCTCGGACTGTATATCGTGATTGACAGTGTGGTAGTGAACAGGGGGGGAGGGGGGGTGCAAAGGACGTGAAATGAAAGACTGTGACCTAGTTTAAGGAACTGTCCTTGACCTTTCTCCGAGGAACTAAGGAAAACCACAAAGCACCTCAAAATGTCTGTTATCTCGGTAGAGAAATGAACAGGACGCCAATTAAACACAAGTCAGAACCATCGAAGCCTCTGACAACGCACTTCATATTCGTCGATAATATTGAATATAGTTTTAAATACCTTCCATTGCAACGATAGATGATCACACGCACAGAGTTGTCTATTTTCTTATTTGCTGTTTGACTTAATGACACTTCTAGACTGCAGGACAACCGGCCCCAGGCTTGGGAAAATATGAAAGGCCAATTTGGACGCAAGCGAGGATATTTCAATTTATGCACGGACACTAAAAATACACGTAATCAGGAAAGCTGAAAAGGGGTGCTTTAATTTAAACTCATGTCTTCTAAATAAAAACTCATCTCTGAGGTTAAGAAAGAGCGAGGTTTTTACATGCACTCCTCCTTACATGATATCATGGCGTGTACGGGGACAACTTCAGCCTTACATTTTATCTCCTAATTACAAAGAATATACAATTTTCAGTCAAACACAAAATTAGTGGGGTGGCTGAGAATAATAATTAGCCGATAGGCTGTAAATCTATTTAGGAACGTTTACGTTTCTCTTCCACTATTTCTTTAGAAAGCCTTGTATTCATTTCGTGATTATAGAAAGCAGTTCTGTAGGGGTGAGTTGAAGGACTTACCAAGGCCTAAAGAAAGCCCTTTATTTAGAGCTTTGAAAGTTATTAGCTTATATTTAAGGCCTTCATTTAGTTAATGTTGGTGACGATCGTACAAGCTGCTATTCCTGTTAGAGAAATTGATGATAAAATTAGTGCTCTAATGCTTTTTGTTTGGCTTGTTTTTGTGGAACTTTAAATTTCATTTCGGTTCTGTGTTTAACTGAAAATTGTATATTCTTTGATAATTAAAAACACAACGGGTTGACTACAATTAAACTAAACACAATCTTCAGGTTTGCCATTGAATTACTTCTCTCGATATGGTTACTGCGATGTGATTACTAAGATAAAACCAAACACAAAATGTTCCAAGCTGTGCCAATTGTAGAAAAGTCTACAGAACAGCATAAAAATAAGAACGGGAAGGTGCAGTTGGCAAACGTTTCCCAAGTACGTTATTTGCATTTACAGCACTAAATACGGTGATTCTGACTCGTACTGATTACTATGTTTACTGCTTTTCTGCATGGGCTTTCGTGTTTGCCGTATTTTCATTAGAATGTGTAGGAAATTAAAATTTAAGAGCTAAGGATAGCCCCAGTGGGAAGAAGTTCGTGTGAAATTCCATTAAAAATGGTACAGCGGTTCGCTAAATGCGACATACGGACAGACGGACAAGGTCTACGCTGAACACCACAAAACCAAAACGTAAATGTAGAAATGATAAGATATGATCTGCAGCTATCTTTTATTCTGCAGCCGAAACACCAAAGAACAATTTGCAGCATGTTTCTTTAAAATCTAACGGTAACACAGCTGTTCGGTAAATTATATTCTTTAATAAACTCGAAGACGTTTTGTTACCTTATTAGAAAATCCAGCCATTCGGGTCTATTGTAAGTGTGACGAAAATGGTGCAGCCCTTTAAGAAATATTACTTTAGAATCTTAATAATGTCCTAATTTGAAGGCTAATATCTGAAAATAAGTGCATTTCTTCTACAAAGATATTATCCTCACGATGGCAGCAGCTGCCGAAACATGCTGCAAATGTATGATGTACAAATAATGTTCCATGTAAGCCTACTAGTTTTATTAGGCTACAACCTTTAGTCAAGGGCTGTACACCCACAACACGACGCCAAATTATACAAAGCGTCGAACTCTCTCCTCTCGTAGTTGTACGAACGTACTGACCCGAACGTGCTACATGCGCCTCCCATCTCATCTTCCCCCATTTAACAACCGTAACAGCGTTACGTGAAAAGTTCAAGCTACGAAGCTCCTCGTTCTGTCTCCTGCTGTTACTTCCTCTTCGTTAGGTCGCTAACATGTGTGAGGTACCATCAGCACACACGAAGAGTGGCACAACTACCGCACGCTGAATCAACTTGAAGCAACCGTCAAAGTCTGTCCGTCCTTCGCGACTATGTTCTCCTTGCGGGCTGAAAGGAGATGGTCTTCGTGGCAGCTAAGGCTCCTCGCAGAATATCAACTAGGCCTCCTCCACCCTCACCCCGCAAGGTTACCCTCTTGTTCCCCTTACAAATCCATCACACCCTTTGCACGTACAACGTGGGGGAAAATTAAATTAGCCCATACTCCTCCAACCCCTGGCTGCCTTCCTGCCACGAGCTACACATAACCCATGCCAATTTTTACTGTGTTCTCTGTATGTTCACGTGCAGATAAAAATAGTGCAGAAACAAGTTTTGATTTTAGAAATCAATATGTTCTTGGCACTTGCGCGACGCATGGCATGAAATCCTAAGCATAAAACATAATCAGCGAAAGCCTAAATCTGTAAGCACCATAATACGAAGAAGCGCCGTTTTATGAAGAAGAATTATCATTTATCAGCAAAACACCAACAGTCTATCAGGCAGTGAATGCGACCTCAATTACTCTAGATTATCCCGGCTTTCGAGTCGGCGTTCTGGTGCCCGAATCATAATACAAACTTCGCGTCTGAAGTGAAGAGAAATGACATGCAGTTCGAAAATAACAAGTTCACTCACATGTACCTCAGTAGGTATCGCTACTAAATTACAACAAGCTATAGGGTTACGAACATTAGACTGGACTTCGTGTGGAGGAAATGACACAAATAGAAACACGTGAAATCTGAGTAATATGAAGGGAATATTTATGCTGATATTTTTCCACTAAAACTGTTCAGATAAATTTTTCAGTGTTGCTCAATTATAATAGTGATTACAAACTTAGCATTGTAAGGGAAGTTTTACTATTTGTAAATAAGGAATTTTAAGGAGGAAGTAACATTGTAAAGACATAATTTTCGAATTATTTTACATTTACAAATTATTTAAATTCGTTCTGCAATCTAAAGCAAAAATTCTCTCATTAGATACATATGGACCTATGAATGAGTGAATAAATAAATAAATGAATACGTGGAGCCCATTTTATAAAAATGTACTTCAAACGTCTGAGACATTGATTCCTTCTTGTTGGGAATAAGTAAATATTCATATTCACATCCACTTATTCCGATTTGGACTGAATGTTCTTTTGTTACTTCGTTTTATGCTTAAACGTAAATTTACATTAGTAACACAACCGCGTTAAAATGTGTCACTGCAAACAGACATAATTCTTCTAGTAATTTATTAAGTACACAACACAGTTACATATGTTCCAAATAAAAGTTACATATCTCAACGACATATAAAAAGGGCTCGAAAAAACGCAAGACCCAACTGCACAGTGTGAATCTAGACAGCAACAAAAAAAATCTGCATGGACACAGGTTCTCTGCGGGGTGCTTTCCGAGTTTTGCCTCCCCAACACTAAAGAAACAGCGCAATTTCATCGCACGACATACCATGTCAGAACAACGTCTTAATCAACACAGCTGTTTGTCACAATATATCTATCCTACGTCAATACACAATCGGATGTCCTACATTATGACTTCTTATATGGCAAAACAGCCAACAAAGGGGCCTAGGCCGCCCTACTATTAAGGTTTCTAGATCGCACACAATTAAACATAGACCCCTTTGCATGAGTGATCAGCACGGCCGTTACCTACGTAATAAACCACAAACAGTAGAAGAGAACGTCCGTGTCCAGAGCTGGATGTGAAACCGCGATCCCAGAATCAAGCGACCTCGGACAAGCGTCTTGGACAGCACAGCCACTGGGATCGACATAAAACGGTCTTCGACACTAATCATTCCTGGTGTGGTCAGGTTCATCTCACATCACGCATGTGCGTGTCCTCCCGTGGCTCGTTCCGCGAACACGCTGTTCAAGAATTTACAAATTGCGGAGCAGTTTCATGCAAAACTCATAAATGAATCTTAGACTGCAGATTCACTAAAGCAATAATCTCGAAGCAAGTTTTGCAAGGAGTCGTGGTAAACAGACAGAAGTGATTAACGACAGCATGATCCCAGGAGTCTGTCTGCCACAGTGCCGGCCCACATGTGTTGTGTTCGCTGAGAACTGTTACTGTTCTCTGGAGGGAAATGTACGTCCGTATATTCGTTATCCAGTGGAAATTCATTACAGAAAATAATTTTTCCATCCCCGTAAAATCTTCTTTTCAATGTAAATAAAATGAAACACGAGCATGAAGGACTGCCAGTACACTTTTTAAAAAAGTAACTGCCAAGTGTGTGTGTGTGTGTGTGTTTTTTTTTTGGGGGGGGGGGGGGAATATTCTGTAGCCTGCGGAACTGCCCACATGTGGATCCCTGTGCTCCCATCTCGATTTGCGGAAATCACACGTAACGTACCGCCGTCTCACCGAGACGTTAATATAGTTCGCAGCTAGGCCACCTGACACATTAAATGTGCCATTCTTCCTAAGCCATACGTCGGTGATGGTATAAGAATCTTCGGTTTGCAATTAGACGGTGCGGGAAGTGTTTTTGGAACAAACGATGTGCTGAGCGTTCATTGCATCATCTCGGCAAAACATTAGATTTTGTCGGCCATTTCAACTCACGTGCACCGAGCCATTTCACCAGTTTGCCACGCAGAATTGAACAGGATGGTCTGAGTCAGCTACACACAGACTGCCTGCTGCCTTCATTCACCGACAATGCGAAAGTTACAAACACACCAATACGAGTAGCAGATCGAAAGCTTTTTAGCTAGAGGTGGACGCTTCGAACATTTCCATTAATCTGCAGCAGGCCGTAACTGGGAACCATAAAATACAAGTAGCATGTTCCACGTTCTTCTATGTATCTCCATTAGACACCTCAATATCTTGAAATAGGCCACAAACTCTTCGTTCAGTATCCTATTCAATCCGTCATACATTAGCTTATTACTGGACGCGCATGAACGATATAGGACATAGAAAAATTAAGGCCTTCTGGGATGTGACACAGTGTACTTCGGAATATATGTTCGCCAGAACACAAACGTTTAGCGAAAACGTATTACTTCAAATTTTAGGTCATTTATCCCGAAAACGGAAGCAGCAGGTGGCTCCGAAATGTTTCCTACATATCAAACTACACGGCGAAAGGCATAGTAGAAGACCGTATCATCATGCTTAACGCTTTAAGAACCCCAATCAAACAGGCCAGATTTGTAAAGCCAACACGCCACTCGCCACTTCAAGCGCAAAGATTCCCTCGGCTTATTTAATGACGCTCGGTAAATTTCATGGCTTGTAAAGGGCTTAGATTTTACTGCGAATATGAATGTGAAAGGAAAATTGGGTGCGGTGCGTGGAAGAAAGTACCTAAAACCTATTTCTTTAGACAGACTGGACAGAACTAAAATCCTAAGGAAAGGTGACACTACCTCAGCAGGAAGTTATAAATTTGAAACTACTAAATTCGAAACCAGAATTAACCACTCAGTCTCCGTGATATCATGCAGTGTCAACAAAAACTGCAGACCCACCACAGGTATGTGCCTACATTTGTATTTGAGAATTACAAACCATCCTCTTCGCTTATCCCATTACATAAAGAAAACTAATTCTCTGACGTGTCTGAATTGGAGGATTCTTAAGATCATCATGTATCAGTCATTCATTCATATAGCAATAAATGATGCGTGTTTGTACCGGACGAAATAAGTGCATTTCTGGCTTGAGAAAAATTCTCAATTCACGGGCTCAGACCCAATGAATTGGCACTGATGCTCAATGACGGGGTAGTATTACTCACCTGTACGACGTCAGAGGGGCATATTGTTTCACAAATAACACAGCTTTCTCTGTTTTGGTAGTATAAGTCTTGTTCTTTTCTAAGCCTTGCAAAGTGATGGACGAATTATGGAGCGTCATATGAAGACGGTACTACAATTTCGTAATCCGTAAAATGGCGGGAATATTTTCCGTAATGGGGTGAATACGAGATTCTCAAGAAAAAGGGGGTTTCGATGAAGTAACTACGAAATCCCTTGTTAAAAGCATCGATTGTTTTTGTTCTAAGGAATTCCTAATGCCTAACGATATTGAAAATAAAACATTGTAATATAACCCGACAAATAAAGCTAACAGCTTTTGCGTTGTAACAGGGGAAATTTAGACTTGCCACGAAAGTACACCGACATGCGACGGAGAAGTGGACAACGGGAGGTTTCCAATCTATAATTTAAGTACAGGTTTCCTGGCATCCATGACTGTAGGATTAAAAGCAGCATTTGATCGGCTTTGCCTATAAACGATTTTGGAATATCACATAAAGCTTTATATTTTCAATGACGTCTTCACGATAAATTCTGAAACTGAGATATCTTGCACAAAATATATTTCCCGACATTTAGTGCTTAGAATTTATGGCTCCTGAAGATATTTTTATTTTATATCTCGGACGTCTGTAATATATTACAAACACTCTCCCCAATGATGCAGAAACCATTCAATAAACCTGGAACTCCATCTTTAGCTCCTAGGGGCAACACAGCCCTTTCTGCTGAAAGAGAAACAAAATTCTACAGCGAACAAAGTGCATTCTTAATTTCAAAAGTGCCGAAGATGAATAGAACGGATATAATAAATAAAATAGTCAGTACAACTCGCTGTAGTTTCACACGCAACAGAAAAAAGAATTAATGCATTTCAAATCAAATTAAGATCAAGCTTACTAAAAGTTACTATTATTTAAATGGTTAGAGCAAAGAAATATATCCAACTAATGTTGGCCAGATCATGTTAAGAGCATTTTGTGTTGACTCCGTGCCTAAACACTATCGTGTCATGTAGAAGAGAAACATGACGTCAAAGTTCCAACACCGTCAACTTCGCCTTCTGAAAACAAAAAATAATAAATTCTCGGATTAAAATGAGACATTAATTTGCCTTAAAATATTTTAAAACTGGTATAACGACTGACTACGGGCTGGACGGTAAGGGATCGAATCCCGGTGGGGACGAGATTTTCCGCCCGTCCATATCGGTCCTGAGGCCCACCCAGCCCTCTGTAAAATGGGTACCGGGTCTTTCCCGGGGGGAAAGTGCGGCCGGGGCGTGCTGCTGACCACTCACACCCTTCTAGTGCCGCGGTCATGGAAGAGTAGAGCTATACCTCTACCCACCCTCTGGGCCACACAGGGCCTGTAACGGGATCACTTTACCTTTTAGCTTTTTATACGAAAAATAGATCAGAAAATTTTGTGTAATTTACTTATTTCTGTGTGGGTTTATAAAGTGATATGTATTTTCCTACGACAGCTTTTCCCATTTCATTCCGCTACGCAATAATTTTGCACTCGAAAAATGTAAAATACCTAACACAGTTCATACGTACAAGCTAAAGTACTGGATCACAAATAAGTAGGGATGATAATAATAAACAAATATTAACAACGACATGCAATCCGCATGTTATATAATTCCCCTATTTGAAAAAAAGCGACATTTCACGTATAAATAAATCCTAAAAACTATAAACCTTATTGTTGCAATTCGTAGAATCGCTTTTAAACGAATTAAATCGTGAATGTTATAATATAACTTTAGCAAGGAGAAACATAGCTCCCTGATGATGATCTAAAAAAGATTGAAACATGTCGGAGTGATTTTAAGTGTTTTTAAGTGTTTTTATGTGGAATTTAGGTAAGTGCAATTGTTGGTTTATAATTGAAGTGACCCTAAAAACTAATACGCTTATGTTGCAAATCACGTCATTCATCTAATTACTACATACAAGCAAGGTGGCAGTCATTGCAGGAAAATGTTTGTCCCCATGAAGTAGTCGACAGCTGTCTACGCTTCGGTCGATAATGCAGTCTCAGTCATTCCCGATCTAAATTTTTCTCTACATTGTAGTAGCAGCGTTTGTTCTATGAAGAAATCTTTCCAGTACACATCGCGCATATTCACTGAAGCTGCTATTTAATACAGCCCTCCATAAGACCTACAATATACAACAGTGCACCAACACGAGGGCTATCTATTTAAGTCACTGATGGAAATTGAAACTGTCCAGTTTAACCGTTAAAATTTCAAAGGACAGAGCACTGATTTCATGCATCGCCTGCAAACTAAGCCAATAAACAACGCGGGAAGGATCGCGCTCTTCAATTTTCGATCCTCTCTTCAAAATATCTCCCCTCCCCTTCAATCATTGTCGGCATTAACATCTCTTTTTCAAGTCTGCCGTCAGGAAAAAATCTATTTAGAGGGGGCGTTATTTATACCGACCCCCCAGCGTGGCATGTCTGCCTATTAGCAGCGTTCCTGTGACAGATGTCTCGTTGCATCTCCGCTCATTAGGTGGGAGCGTCACCGCAGTTCGATGCCTAAGGACACATGAAGGTTGCTTTCACTATAACCATCGTGCGTGGAATGGCTTCTCAAGCAAGCCATGTTAACAAGGCTGGTCTTAACATTAAACGGTTTTGGCCCTTTAGCATTCATGAAATTATATCTAATTTGTAATTGGTCTTTAGTATTTTTGTGACTAAGAGTGGCCCCATCGCAATGTCTCTACAAACAAAGAAAAACACAGGCGTTCATCCGTGTTTGTTAGTAGGAACATGAATGAAAGCAAAAGCATCAGACAATAAAAATGAAAATAAAAAATTAAAATAAAAAATTTAATATATTCATATTACTGTATAAAGACTGGAAGGATTATTATTGAAATTATTATTATTATTATTATTATTATTATCATTACCTCTGTGGAACGAGATCGCGTAGTCGGTACAGCGATGGGATACGGGCTGGACGGTCTGGGGATCGAATCCAGGTGCGGAGAGATTTTCCGCACACATCCATACAGGCCCTTGGGCCTACTCAGCCTCCTGCAGAATGGGTACCGGGTCTATTTCCCGGGGGAAAAGTGGCTGGACTTTGTACTGACCGCCCACTTCTATCTATTGCCGAGGTTGTAGAAAGGATACAGCTATACCTCTGCTCTTCCTCTGGGCCTTAACGGCCTCTTCTAAGCTTATTCTATTAGGCCTTGGCCACTTCCGCTTTAATATTACTGTTATTAACAAATAGAAACCACGCGCTTAATGAAATCAAAACTACTTCCCTCCAGACAGAGAGAGAGAGAAATCTCCTTCAAAACGTCGGTAAGAAATTATCAACAAACAAGGCAAAAAACTGCGTGTGATTCAGTCCTCAGTAACAACGTTTTTAGAAGCTAAAGTCACATGAGATTAGAATAAATTAGGACAATTCTTATTAACATTAGGCTTAAAGATTTTCGTACTTCCTTGTCCAATCAAACACGATTAAAATATACACCTGTAACAATATATACATATATGTTTATTATTTTAAAAAGTGCTTTAAACTGGTGAGATCTCGCTAACCGACAATGCACATTGCAAATGTACATATGTTTATATTTATTTATTTTTAATTAATTTGTTTGTATTTATTTTCTTTAAATTATGTCCAATGCTGATTCATTCAACCGAAACACGTCACACTGAAAACAAATACTAAAGTGTTGTGTTGACTGTAATACTTCGTCTGTATTCAGTATAAATTTAGTTTTATTTGCTTTTTATATGGGCGTGAAATTCTGTTTCCCACTGTGAAGTAAACATATAGAGGGAAAAATTGTACCGAAAAAAAGTAAATTGTTCTAAATGAAAGAAATGAAGCACGGTACTGGAGAAAATATGTGCTGAGGCACTCATGTGTAAAAAGGCAAATCAGTCCCATTACAGGCCCGAAGTGCCCAGAGGGTTACAGGAGGTTAAGATTCCGAGATTGCGTGACAATGGCCCAGGATGGTGGTAAGGTTGTCAGCCTTACGCACCGGCCGCTTTTTTACCCCCAGGAAATGCTCCTGGTACTCATTTCTGTTAGAGGCTGAGTCTACCCCAGGACCATAGTGCGATCGGATGGATTATGTCAATAAAAAATTCCAATGACACCATCTGGAATCGAACCAACGACCTTCCGATTTGTAGCACAGCGCCTTAACCACTTTGCTACCGCGGTCCCCACTTCATGTGCGCTCTTCACATAAAACTGTTAAGGTCATTTTAAAAAAAGAATTAGATGTCGTGACATGTACCATGTACCAGAAGGATGATCACTTTACACAATACCTGATCGTCAAAATTTAAAGGAAGAGCGGACTTTAATAGGCAGATGCGAAAGTAAGGATCCAAAGTAAGAGCAAATGAATATGTGATTTCGATTCGTAGCTCAAGATGCTGTCCAATGATAAGCTTTGGTGAAATACAGCGATAAACCGAGCTCCAAACCTTCACAAAACACATCACTCAACTGTAGTATTCTAACCTGAGGCCCAAAAGTATTTCAGGGTCATTTTAAAGCACGTATTTCCTGAGCGGAAAACCAAAGCGCAACCAGGCGTAACCATTAGTTTAACCGAATATACTTAAATTTATTGTACTTGTCTGTTCCCAGTCATTGTACTCTTTCTAATACTTCACACTCTGCACTTACAGAAATGCATTTGGTATGAACCTTTTAATATAAGTTTAAGGGCTTAATTAAGCAAATGTAAGGAAAAAATACCCAAATTAACGGCTTGGAACACTGTTGACATAAAGCACTACAGCAGTTAGGATCCAAAAGATAAACAGTTTTACGACAAAACATTTTTAACCCTTTCAGCCAGAAGTTATGATGGAATGGAATGAAATAATTTAATGTTTAGCGGCCAATAAATATACGACCTTTTCCCGAAATTTGACTATAACAGAACAAAGACTGTCACTATTCTGCTGGAGATTTGTCTGAGGTCAACTAAAGGGGGGGATTTTTCTTCCTGTGTGGAAGGGACAGGAACACAGGGACCCGTTTCTGTCCGTGACAGTAATCAATAATTCTGTAGGTCACTAGCGAAAATATCCGAACTATATTTGACAGACGACAATAAAGGAAGAGAAAGACCAAGGAAAAAGAAAGCATGACAACGTAATTTTGACAATTCTGTCAGTCACAGCCGAAACCACATACTGCTGTCTTACCCTACTGACTTTTTTTCACATTCGTCATCAGCTGTTAAAGGTTAAGCAATCTCATTACAGGCCTGCACAGGCCCTGAGTTTTTCCAGAACGTTGAGGTTCCCAGATTTCAAGACAATCGGCACATGAAGGTGGTATGGATGTCAGCTCTACTCACCGGCCGCCTTTACCGCCCAGGTTATATACCTAGTACACATTATTATTAGAGGCTGAGTCGACCTCAGGGCAACAGTGCGGCCGGAAGGGAATCGAACCCGCGACGACCTTCCGGCTTGTAGCGTAGTGCCACAACCAACTGCGCCACCGCGTACCCCACCTTCAGCTGTTAGTGAGATTACATTTTCATGTTAAATAACGTATATCCCCATATTTGAAAAGTTTATCTTAAAACAACTTCCTGGTAACAGATAAGTAGGTATTGTTGCGTCATGTTGTACTTAATAAAACAATGACATAAGTTCCAGAAAACGTATTGTTACATATTTTTAAAACTTTTTTACCCAGTTTCATGGCAACGAATGATTTTTAGCAATGGGTGATCTGCCAAGGTAAGTTAATTTTTAATCACGACGATGCCACGGAACAAGTATACTTCGCTCGCACTCAAAATAAGTAGAAATAGCGAAGCCAGTTCCTTTATGACAAATATGACTTGCGTTCATTGGCAGGCTGACTAGAAATAGGCCACTTTTTATCTCGGCAGATTACATACCTCACTGTTTGGCAGTAAGCATTACTTTCTTGCATTTCGTTAAATGTAGATACACACCGTTACACGTTCCGAAATTAAATTAATGTAAGGTAGGTTCACAACAGGGCGTTGTGGGCCTGTGGATGTCACTAAAAAAAACTATCAATTTTTTTCGCCCTATTGGACAGACACAGGAGTAGACGAAACTGATACTACAGGGTGTTAACCTGCCCTCTTTCCGCACACCATCAGGCCACGTATCTCTGAAATCACGAGTAGAATACCTGCTATCGAAGATAACTGTGTTCTGGTATATTACAGCGGTAGCCATAAGCTCTAAGACGTAGGTCTGCTGTCGCTCGATTGTCGGGATCGCGTGTCCGAATCCCGCTGAAGGCATGGATGTTCGTCTCTTATGTTTGTTGTGTGTTGTGTAGGTAGCGGTCTCTGCGACTGGCTGATCACTCGTTCAGAGGAGCCCTAACAGGTGTGGCTTGTGTTTAATTTTGTTTGATTTAGAAACCTTAAAAACGTTGCGGCCTAGGCCCGAGTTGGGCTTAGGGAAGGGGTGGGGTACGTCAAAATCGAGTTGGGCTGTTGGGTCAAAGAAAGGAAATCTACGTAAACGGCACCATATACCAAAAATCAGTGAAGTATCCTGGACTGTCCTTTAGATACAGGCAGCAAGGTTCTCAGAACGTCAGAGCCTATGTATTAGTGTACACAACATCACGTCCCAATGAGAGGGTTTATCATCAGCATGGCTCCTTGATTTTCAAAACTGGCACGTACCACATATCACATGAAAAGACCAGTCGTGTTTTAGCCTGCAAACCAGATACTACTCCAGCCTAACCGCACCTAACCTCCAACCTACAACAAACCAAGGTATTACAATTTCAGATTCACAGTACTAATTAACACTAACAAAACATCGAATTACCAATCCACGAATGAAACACGCTACACACAAGAAAACTCTACGATCAACGTACACAAAGGATCACAACTATTAATATTAACAGAAACATGTTACCAGCTACAACCAAGCGACAAAGAACTTCACACTGAACACACACCACTAAGAACCATAATTTTACCTTAACGCTACTCCCTCAATCTTTACAGAACGAAACGACCAATTGGTAATCAACATTATAGTCGCGAGCTCCTGATGATGGGCATAGTAGTGCCCGAAACATGTTGAGCCCATAAGAAGTACAATAAAATAATAAGTGGCATCTAGTTGGTATTTATTCTTCAGTTATCACAATGATGCACGGTCCAACAAACATCAACAATAAAATCCCCTGTTTCACTGCATACCTTAACATTTCAGTGGCCTAAAGTACATAAACTGTGACAGCTGAAAAAAGTAGAAGGAAGGAAATTTTTTTCCCTCTTATAACTCTATTGACAGCATTTTGCACTTACCTTCACTGAAACACTTTTTCTATTCCATGCTATAAACTGAAGCTCATCTATCACTGTGGCTGTGCGTTCTCTCGATGAATTTGTTCGGTCATTAAAACGGAATATGTGGGGAAACGACTGTTCTCACAGGATGGGTGACAGAAGGGAAGGGAGGCTTTTGTTCGTAAGAGTCTTTGAGTAGAGTGTATCGTGCACGGAACACGCATTTCAGAGCTCAGCAAGAACAAAGTGTAATTCCATTACCACGGTTATCGACTATCGAGGTATATCGATTATAAGCTTCCGCATGATCTACATCTATCTCGTGACACATTCAGCCTTGCCTGCATGTTTTGCAGTTCCGAGCTGAGGGAATTCATGAACACTTGACACGCCTTCGGTGCTCACAGTTATACCTAATATTTTGGTCCAAATGAATGGTATAACACATCCACTTCAACGCCTCGGCACCGTTGGTTTCGATGGTGGTAATACAGAAAGAATGTGTTTAAACATTCTGCCAGCAGAACTCGGTGTGAATTCCAGATTTTTGTGCGTTATGATTTGGAAAAAAATGTACCGAAACTTACTAAAATACAGAAAATAGGAATGCGAAACCCATGCAATTGTGAAAATATTTCTGACATGTCTTCCCCTTAAATATCCGGCTAGTTAAGGTATTCTACTCCAAACCGTTCCGAAATTCGGGCATTACGTACATGCTACAGTACATAACAAGCAGACAGCACATACAGAATAAATTAATGGAACAGAAACTGCATAATTAGAAGGCGGCCAAAAAATATTTGGATTAACAAAGAGTGACAACGGTAAAAGATCAAGAAAGAAGCAGAAATAAAATTGTGTTTTTATAACAAAATCACCCCTACATAACCTTTTAAATCTTAGCGATTTCATTACTTACCAACAGGTTTAACGTTCAAAAATTCTACATGGTGCTCGCTTTGCGTTGAGTGTTATGTAGGATCTCAGAACTGACAGCGGCCTTTGCTGTATACATCAGTGATTGGTTTTTATAACCGTGGTGGAGAGTGTTTACAGCGCGGTACGGACTGATTCCTTATATAAAGCGGATTACGTTTCGTTCTTAAAATGTTAATAAACTTAATTCATATCAATCGCACTATAGAACTTAAAATCGCGTATCCTTCCCGAAGATTCAGGTGTTAGTAGTTGGATAATCCCGTTACAAAGTACTTGTAAGGCTTGGCCCCATAAACAGACAACTCGGTACAAAAGGGTTACATGCCATGTACATAAAATAAATTCGCCTGCCAGAAGAATATTTACGAAGCCACGTGTGCACAAATATAGAATCCGTATGTACACATACACACAGCTGGATGTACAGTATACAGTATACACATACAGAATTTCCTTGGCATATGAGTAGTTTAGTATTCCGAGTAAAATTCAGGAAATAATGTGTGTTTGTGTTTGTGTGTGTGAGTGTGTGTGTGTGTGTGTGCACATCCACATACCCGGATATACAATATACAGTATACACATACAGAATTTCCCTGGCATATAAGTAGTTTAGTATCCCGAAAAAAATTCAGGAAACACAGTATGTGTGTGTGTGTATGTGTGTGTGTGTGTGGTGTGTGTGTGTGAGTGAGTGTGTGTGGTGTGTGTGTGTGTGTATGAGTGTGTGTCTGTGGAATGTGTGT
>Ga0123352_10001963_pt1 | contig 28111 bp, 18 predicted proteins | sample TergutLab28metaG_FD_89700 | JGI IMG/M metagenome (GOLD analysis project Ga0123352, IMG submission 89700) | Labiotermes labralis P1 segment gut microbial communities from Petit-Saut dam, French Guiana - Lab288 P1 | ecosystem: Host-associated > Arthropoda: Insects > Digestive system > Gut ... | reverse complement strand
GTCTGGAACGGGGTCCACTCAGCCTCGTGAGGTCAATTGAGGAGCTACTTGAATGAAAAAAAGTAGCGGCTCCAGGTCTAGAAAACAGAGATTAACGGCTGTGGGGACCTGTTGTGCTGACCACATGACACCCCTCTATCCGCAAAAGTTCGCACTAACTTCGCCGACCGGCGGCGGCCGCTCTGTCAGTATAGTTCGTGTGCGGACTAAGGCCACGGAGAGAAATATTGATCTAAAAATGCATGGAATGTTTGCTCCAGTGTACAATGACCTTATAATGTTAGTAATGACCAAGTTTTGTATCTAATGCATGATCTTTTTAATGTCATACATGTGCCCTGTAGTATACATGCAGTAGTGTATAGGAGTATGTAATTTTATATGTAATATGAAGTTAGACTCCATTCTAAATCTCCCTAGTTAGTCTCCTGATATTCTTAACCATTCATGTTGCTATTTACCAGGAACTTTGTACATGTCCATTATAGTGACAGGCATCCTTGTAGTCCTGTCATGTGGTTGAATAATAGTTGTTCTGTTTAATGTCTAAATTTTGACAGGACTCTTTACAATCTAATAAATTGTTTATATTCTGTATGTTCTGAACAGCCTTAGGTGCTGCTGTGCCTCAAAATAAACAAAAAATGCTTATGACCAATCAGTATTTTGTACTTCCAGTATGGAATAGATTGTTGGCAGATTGTACAAAAGTAACATTGCTGTCTCTCAGCATTTCTTTAAGAGTATTCTTTGTGTCAAAGGTGACTCTTGAGTAGAGATTTTATATTATGCATTTAACTTTTATTTCAGGCCCAAGAGGTTCACAAGAAACTAAGAGAATGGCTGAGTAAGCAAGTATCAGATAAAGTTGCCAGTGAAACTCGTATCGTTTATGGTGGTTCTGTAACAGCAGCCAATTGTGTGGAGCTAAGCAAGGAACCTGATATTGATGGATTTCTTGTTGGAGGTGCTTCATTGAAACCAGAATTTGTTCAGATTGTCAATGCAAAAAAATAAACTCATAAATGGTGATGACTAGACTTTGTACAAACATAGTATAATCAAGAGCTGGTATAAAGTTATAGGGCAATGAAGTGTGTACCATTTACTGCTGCATGAAAAGTGTAGGAAACCCGGTTTCAGAAATGTAACTCAACTAAATCATTGCAGTAGTTGTATAATTTTGTAAGTAACAGTTTTTTTTAATGACAGAACAAACGTATGTTAGCTATGTCCAAACCCCAGACAGTTGTAAGATCTGCCATTGTCATTTCCCTGAGACTTTTTAGTAATTAGCTACAGATAAACTTGGTGCCACAGGTTACATGTTTGTTACTGTTGTGTTTACTTGCCTTGACAGAGAAAAGAAATTTTTAAGTATCTTTGGTAGCTTTATTGTTTGATGAGAACAGGCTGTTTTCTTGTTCTTTATTTGTTCATTAAGATTCATATCTATTTGTCTAAACCGTAATCTGCAAAGAGAGCTGTCCTGAGTTCGTAATTGCTACTATCCCTACATTTTATTCATGTTATATTCATCTCTGCAGTTTCTTTTTCCATTTCCATTAATACCTTTCAATGTAACAGTTGTGTACTTTCTTCTACTAAAATACCACTATTGCAGTTATTATAAGCAAACACACTTTATGGAGTTGCATAAATGAAATATAAGTTTTGTGTGGTGTGCTTTTTGAGAGTAGACAGCTGTAATTCAAAGCACTTTATTTTTATGCCTTAATCTTTGAATAATTAGTAATAAACTTGCAGCACTGTCAGTAATAAAGGTAAGTTTAGGCAGAAAGTGTATGGGCACTTCAGAATGTTATGTTGTATATTTAACAAGAGGATTGTTCAAGGGTTTTCTTCCATTGGAATCTCACAGAACATAAGATTCACAGAGACATTCCAGGTTTTATGTGTACAATGTCTATAAAGTCAAGTAAAATTCATATCTTCGAGTTGTATGAAGTGAGCTATATTCTTTGTGTAGTTAATTTACTTTTATTAATCAAGAGAGGCATGTAAGTAGAGTTTCAAACCGAGAATGGAAAGGATAGATCATTCAGTTTACATATGTGTCGTCAAGTATAGCATGCACACCTGCTCTCCTAGGCTGCCTTTTGCTGGGCTTTGTGCACTCCTAGTATGGAATATATTGTGTGTAGATGGATATTGAAATTCATGTATTAAGTATAAAGTATGGGATAGACACACTTAAAAGTTCATAATAGAAGGTTAAATTTGGTAATAGGGTCGTTTTGGCTCTTTGGTTTGACTTCTGTCATTGGTATCTTTGTTACCCAGAAGCAGAGGCCTGTAAAACTCACTTTTTAAGAACACACACATTCTTTTCAGACTAACTGTAATGAAACCCTTAAAGTTTCTTCTGGGAGTAGTGGATTTGAACCATTAAGTGAGGGAATATCACAGTAAATTGACACTGAAATTTTTATTTATTTATTTACTTTTAAATTTTACATCCTGTTGTGTTCTCATGAGGTCAGTTAATAAATAAATAAAACTCTTTACACAACTATGGCCTTTTTTATAGTAGCAAAACGTTTTACAGTAATGGGTCTTCATCAGACAACCATTCACTAACACTAAAAAAAAGATAAAAAATTTAACTGAAGTGAGATCCCATTTAACAATTAATTATGTCTTGTATTTTCAATGTTGCTAATGTCATGAATTAAAATCGGTTAACATAAGGTAGATAAAACTGATTGGTGATAGGTGTATGTCGGCATGGTTAAATGGAGCGAGTAAGCTTTTCTGTTGTATTATGTACAGTTTGAGGAGTACTCACGCTGTGCTATGAGCAAGTTGCACAACAGCTGAATGTACAGTTACATACCATCACATGAAAACTGAGCATACCTTGCAGACACCTACATGGTTCAAGAAAACTACAGAAGGGCATAATTGCTCCATGTAACCACACCAACACTGCTTACCACCACTTGGTTTTATCTGCCCTAGTTTAACCTAGTTTCATTTATGAAATAAACATGGAAGATATGAGACATAATTATTGTGAAAATTAGATCTCATTTTAGCTAACACAATTTCTTATAATTTTTTTTTAAATGGTACTGAATGGTAGCGTGATGATGACCTACTAGGGTTGAAACATATTGCTACAATAAAAATTACAGGTTGTGCCTACGGTTTTATTACTTAAATTATGGATGTGATTAAAAAAAACTGAATTATACATGAGATAACCGTAATTGATGGACAATTCACTACTCCAGGAACCCCACCTACCTTTTCATGCAATGGATGCTGTGGACTGTTCCACGGAGATCAGGCAGTTGTAGCGTGAGGCTTACAACTCTCCGCTTTACATTGCCGAAGTTAAGAGTAAGTGGAGCTATATTCCCTGTATACGCCATAATGACCCAGCACGGAGCGCAAGTTTGCCGTTCATTTACTGCAAAATGCCATTGGGTAATTACCAACTAGCTATAGGTCTGGTAGACAGTAAACAAACGAAAGTTTGTACGAACTGTACGCGCTATTTTCATGCGCTAGAATAGTATAGAAATGTGTGCTGCCATCTATGAATTACTGTACGTTCGATTTCAGTGTGACCAACTTCTGTTTCACTTGACCAACGAAGAATGACAGTGTGCTACAGTCCCTGCTTTGTGATGGTCAATTGGTAGACCGTAGTAGACGGAGTTTGGTTGCGGGGTTGTGCACGTGAAGGTTTTTGTCATCGACAGGAGAACGTTACAGTTATTAAACTTTTCATTATATCAAAGGAACTCGTGCTTTAATTTTAGTCCTTGCAAAAAAAACCAGGTAATTGATGTGATGTTTAACGTGACAATCTTTTTATTTTACTAAGCTGGAAGTTGTTTCCGCAATGGCCTAGTTTATTTAGCCGATTACATCCTTTTGAATTTCATTTCTGACGGAGAAATTAATTTATAATTCGTTAATAAATGGCATTATTTGGATATAAACTCTTTCATCATGTTTTGTTCATCGTATCGCAGTTTAAATTGTCACTGACTTAAAGCTGCATTAGTGAGTAGTACAATCGTTTTTCTTTGATACGGAATGGTTTATGTGCAGCCGCTACAAAATGCCATCGGACGCAAAGAAGAAGCAGCAGCAGAAGAAAAAAGAAGCAGCGAAAGCAAGACAGGCTGGTCGGAAAGCAACCGGAAACAATAAAACCGAAAATGGGGTGGGTGAGAAGGAACAGAGCCCTGTTCCCTGTTACCCAGAACTGAACGGTGCCGAAGAGAATGGTACAGATGTCAGTATAGAAGGTAAGCCTGTGAATGATTTCCACGATTGACGGCTTGTCAGTGGATCATATAGTACTGGATTTCTGAACTTCTCCCATTCCTTGGTATTTCCAACAGAAAAGAGCATTTTAGAAACTCAGTCTTTTTGTGTCTGCAGGTTTCAAGGCTTAATTTGTAACCTGAAAATTTTATCTGTATGTGCTTCCGGTATTGCATGAAACTTTTTGGTGCCATGTGTCTGTTTTTTATGTTAAGTTAGTTTTGTGTGCAAATGACATTTGTTCCTTTTCATTTACATGCCCAGATTAGCTAATAAAGAATTTAAGAGCTTTTGCAATTGAAAGAATTCCACATAGGTTTAAAATCTTGATAGTAATTGTATTTATACCTTTTATTTATTGTTCTTAAACTTGCATCTGCTGGGTGGAATGCTAATCAGTAATGCTACTTGTGTGCTATACAGAAGCACTATGCAGGAAACTGGAGGAAGATGCAAAGCTGAATGCAGAGGCTCGTGCTTGTACTGGGAGCTTGGCAGTCCATCCTCGGAGTCGGGATGTGAAAATTGACAACCTATCAATCTCATTTCATGGCCATGAACTGCTCCAGGACACAACATTGGAGTTGAATTGTGGACGACGATACGGTCTCTTGGGACTTAATGGTTCAGGTCAGAATTTCTTTCAGAGCACAGGACTGGCAAGTCCAGTATATTAATGTGAATTTTAATGAGTGTATAAAATTGAAAGAAATCCATTTAAAATATGTGTGTACTTAAGTATTCCTTTCCACTCTTGGTCTCGCAAGTTACCATTTAAATTCTGGCTGCATTTGTTTGTTGATTGGAAGGTTTATTAGGCTTTCTTCAGGGATTCAATAAAGTTAGATGAGTCAGAATTTGAGGTAAATGAGGAACATAAAAGTGGTAGAAAAATTTGTAATCAATTAATTGTGATAAATTGTTACTGATGTTTTGCTTCCATTCTTATGTGTACATTTATGTATATGGAATTGTAAAACATCGGAACATTACTTAGTTTTTATGTAGTATGATATAAACCATTGCTACAGTGTGTGAGCTATTTGTTACTATTGTGAAGTAATTATGTTGCTTCTTGCAAACCTTGTGTGTGTTCTGTATGTCCATCAGGCTTACCAAGTTCAGGCTACAGTTATCAATATTACAAAACAAATGTACTGATTTGTATAAATTATAGCAGAAAATTTATGCTTTCAGAGATCTCTCATCCTCTATCCTGCTTAGCTTGCTCTTATCAAAATGATTAGTATGTTGGTAGCAGATCTTTGCAAGGTGTGATAATCCAGATTGAAGGGAAAACTGTTGAATTTCTTTCTACCGCTCGGTTAGAAAATGTGGCAGGAAGATTGGTTTTTGTGTACAGAAAACATGAATGTTTAGCTGTTGAAATCATAATGTTGCAGGCAAATCCACCTTACTCTCAGTGCTAGGCAACCGTGAAGTCCCAATCCCAGAACATATTGACATCTTTCACCTGACTCGAGAGATGCCTGCATCTGATAAGACAGCACTGCAGTGTGTTATGGAAGTTGATGAAGAGAGAATTAGACTGGAGAAGCTTGCAGAAGAACTTGTCTCCTGTGACGATGATGGTAAGTAAGGTGTGATGTGAATAGGTTCTTACTTTGACTCCCTATGGCCAGCAGCCTTGAACAGCAAATTGTAAGGTTTATCTGATTGGTAAGATTTCTGGACAGAGCTACCTTGAAGTAAAATTATTATGGGTTAGTGTGACTTGATTCAAATAGCACCTGATCCTTCTGCCTAGATGTGTGCACAATGCCACTTTTATTTTATTATTTACTGGACAGAGCATTTCTAATACCACATTAAACCATCTACTGGGTTACTGGGGCCGAAAATGAAGATAGTGGTGGCAGCAGTGGCAGTGGCAAAAAACATTAACCTTGTGTTTAACTATGGAGTTACGGATTTATGAAACATGTCTAATGCATGGGACAGTAGAGTTAATGTAAAAATAATACCAACAAAACTTGAACAGTTCTTTTATGTGTTGGTATGGCAATAGAACTGCCTCATTTCATAAAGACGATCTCAGCAGCAACAGATTTATAAAACACGTCCTACTGAAAATTGAATTTGTCATAAAGCATCATACAATGCACTCTATATAAAAAGTATGTAAAAAATTGGTTGCTGAAACCCAAATTGTTCTTAAGCATATATCAAACATTTTTTCTGTACTAGTCATTATCCTTGTTTGTTTCATTGCTTCATTGTTCATGTCCTAGTGTGTACATCTAGATCGACTCTTGGAACCTCTGTTGCTGTGGGTCCATTGTCATCCAGTGATTACTGACATTTAAATTGGAAACTTAAATTATTATTAGGTTTTTAACTGACTGCAGGCAACTGGAAAAACTTTTCTGAAGTTCTACCTTGAAGTTAGTGCACATTGCAGTTCCTGGTCAGGATAACTGAAGGAATAGTTGTTTGCCTGACTGCTTTCTTACAGAATAGTATCTGAGATCCATGCTCCTCTGGGATATTATGCAGCATAGTGTGGTAATTATATACTGACTTCTGTGGACAACCTGTCAGTCCCATCTTTAAGGGTCAAGAGGTTCAAGAAGAAAATGTGGTATGGAATTATCACTCTGTGCCTTGTAATAGCCAAGAAGGGAGCAGATCTCATCTTCATCATGTTTTTAGCCTGAAATCATGCAGAATAATATCTATTTATCATGAAATATACAGATTTACTGTATTTAAAATGACAAACAATAATTTAAAGCTAACTGTGCAATAAGCAACAGTAACAATATCAGCAACAGTTTTAGCATGACTGCAATTTTTGATTCAAACTATGTGGATTTCATAAGTAGTTTCATAGAACACCAGAATATGTAAATAGTAATACAGCATATTTTATAATCTTCACATTGGTGATGTGTTGCAGGTCTAAGTGATCTAAGTGTATTGTTTAAATTAATCTTTATTTTACAGTTTAGTGTTTTATATATGTTTCCTAATGTACTTTACAATAAAAGCCAGTGAATTTTGGGCCAGGTTTTGTAAAGTTGTATATAAAACTGAAAAACAAAAAAGACTAATTTCTTCTCAAGCTCCATTCTTTTACATATCAGCAGTAATACCAGCATTTAGGTTAGCAGTGCTATGTGTCTGTGTAGGATTGGAATTTCTCTTCATAGTCAGAGACTCCCAGTAAGGACAAAGAAAATAACGGACAAGCGCAGTCTGATTGTCATAAAATATTTATGTGGTGGGATTCCTGTGACATTTATCTGTGGTTGGTCTTTAGAGAGATTTGGTTGACAGGTGAAGAGGAGAAAGGATGAACTCTTATAATTTTGATATATGACTTAGCCATATGGCAAATGATGTATTTATATATATATATTTATTTATTTATCCCCCAAAATTCAACACATTAAACTACACTGTAAAGTACCGTGTGTCATACCAAACTTACAGACTTGTTTATAATTATGGAACAACAAAGAAATTACTTGTAGGGATGGTTGGACATGCAACAAACCCATATGGAAATGAAGGGAGATGTCTGTAGAGCACTTTGCAAGTTTTTGTCTAAAGAAACTACAAGCTGATCATACAGCAGTTACACAAAACCATTGTTTTTCATCATTTGCTACACATGGCTGATGTAAATTATGTTTATAAGAAGTAAGAAGAAAAATGATTTTTAACTGCCTTCCACCATCCCTATTACATGACAGTATTTCTGCTTATTGAATATGATAGCCAGTGCTGTGATAGGCAGACTGTATTAGAATCTGAGGTACATCATTGCCAATACCAAGGCTTGCCATTGGACTTGAAGCTGAGCCAGTGCCATTCACCTCCATCCCTACAAACTAATTCCCTAAGACATATCCTTACCACTCCTTTGTTTAGTAGTCTGTTATGCAGTTTTTAAGGAAAATGTGACTTCTTTACAGTCAACATGCTTGTTCCTAGCTCTTGATTTGAATATACATTTACAGAATCACAGGAGCAGTTAATGGATGTATATGAGCGTTTGGATGACATCAGTGCTGACACAGCAGAGGCACGTGCTGCCTGGATTCTTCATGGTCTGGGATTTACCAAGGCAATGCAGGCTAAGAAAACTAAAGACTTTTCAGGTGAATGTTAAAACTCAGGTTGTGTGTTTAGCAGTGCTCGGAACTATAAATATGCTGTTGGGTTTCATTTAGAACCTCCTACATGTAGATGATGATATACATGGTGTGTAACAATGGAATAGAAGTGTCACAGACAATGAAACAATGAAGTCCTGAATCTGTCATGAAAGCTTTGATAACCTTACTGGATGAATTGAATTGTTTATATATTTGCAGTGAGTAGGTTGTGTAAGAAACAGCTATATATATATATATATTTTTTATTATTATTTTTTTATGCACAATATGGGGTGCAAGAAACAGAATTGAGGAAGTCAAGCAAGAAAACTTTTACTGGATCTGACAAATTGTAATACCTGAGATTTTTAACACAAAAAACATAATCTAATTATTGGGTAAATAAATCCTACTATGTTATGTAATGTACCCTTATTTATGTCACTGTGCATGTAAGAACTGCTCATACTTACATCAGATCCTCCTGATTACCTGTTGTAGTTTTTCATGTGGCAGGAATATAGGATTGTGTGTATGTCTTGTCTGCAGGTTAAATGAATGTGAACCACATGTGTTTCAGGGGGTTGGCGCATGCGTATTGCCCTGGCACGTGCTCTCTATGTAACACCCCATCTTCTATTGTTGGATGAACCCACCAACCACTTAGATTTAGATGCCTGTGTGTGGTTAGAAGAGGAATTAAAAACGTATGTATTGCTTCATGTTTCACTTACGAACTAAGTTATGTAATTCTTAGGCTAAGTATCACATAAGTAAAACTTAGTGAATATAATTACCATTTAAAACCTAATATAATATAACTAGGGCTTGTATTTTCATTGTTTTGCATCAAATACATTTCATAAATTTGCATGACATCTCTTCATTTTTTAAGTGTTATAGTGGGTACTGCTCCTTGTTATGATCCACTCTCTTTCTCTCCCTGCCCCTGCAGTGGTAAAGAAGTATGGTTTCTGACCCCTCTTATGTTAGGATATTATTTTCCATCACAGGGATCTACAGATTTGTATTGGCTGAACACAACAATGGAATGGTATTCTCCACATTTACAGACTTATTTCTTTGTCAGAGGTGTGTTGAAAAGTACACTGGTTTTGATCAATTTTAAGTTTAATACCCTCGATAGAGAGATCCATATATAAGGTCTTTTTTCAGTACTGTAACATGCACAAAACATGAGAATCATTTATTGTTCTGTGTGTAGTAATTGTCGATTTATATTTCTTAATTCAGTAATTGAATTTTTTGGAGATTCTGTAATTTAATGTGTAAAAGAAATGTAATAATACTCATATGCCAGTCAATGTACCCTACTGAAAATTTGTTTTCACTGGCAAGCCAAGACTGATAAAACTGAGCACAGCAGATCTCCATACAGTAGAGGATATTCTGACAGCATACACTGTTGTATAATGCTATAACATTTAATTAAGAATTCATATATAAAGTAATATGTGTTCACTAATTTTGGTGTATATATGTTTTGTACTGTTTTAAAGGGGTATTACATCAGAGTTTATCACTCTGTTCATTAAACTGCTGCCACAATAGAATTTTATTTTCAGCTGTGCTTCCAGTTTCCTCTTCAGGAAGCTGTGTCCTGCCCTGGTTTTAAAATCAAATCCTTTTCTGCTCATTCTACTGTATGTTTCTTAATTAGGGTTGTTCTGTGCTATGAGTTGTGGTTTGATGAAAGTGTTCTTTTAGGTACAAGCGAATCCTGGTGATCATATCACACTCACAGGACTTTCTGAATGGTGTCTGCACCAACATCATCCACCTCGACAAGAAGCATCTCAAGTACTACACCGTAAGAATGTTGTATTTCATTTAAGTGGAAATTGTAAAGAATGTGGTTATTTTATCTAACAGCTTTGGGTTGCCACTTTATGTTGGCTTATTTATCATATTAGCATATTCCACTCAGCTGACTGCTCACGTGCCTAGCTGAGCAGCAGTGGGAAATAATAAACAATAAGTGTTAGGGAAAATAAGGACTCTATGTAGGGAAGTATTTTATTTCAAGTTAGAGATGAATATGGTTTGACCTCTTCATTTGTATTTAGTTACTGGGTGTTATATTTTTTATCATTACTTATATACACACCCATACACATCTTACTCATTTTTGGATGGAGAAATTCACATCAGAAGGTTTCTACAGGTGAACCTTGCAGAATTAACTTGTGAATAATGGGATACTATAGGGCCTGGTTTGGTCATTGGCAGGTTTTGACAAATGTTAGTTACTAGAATATTGTTTGACTAATAAAATACCATTTTGCCTCGTTGGCACCACATTAATTCAGTACCATTGTAACTGTGTGTTATTTCATTATAATGTGGTTGGTGACTTCAGTTATTATCTTTTTTACCTTCTTGGCCTCTGCCTGTGTACAGTCCATTTTCAGGTTGAAGGCCTGTGTGAGCTAGATTGTTACTCTCTAATTCTGTAGTGGTGATGACTGTAAAGGGGGTTATGGATTATTGTGGGCTCAGAACGACAGGGAGTGCCATGTTTCTCACACATTCACAGAGTTTTGCCTGTGTCATAGGTGATGGAACCAAAAATCATGCATAAGGAATTTGCACTCGGTCTTGCTGATTTAACGTAATCCCCTGTTTTCAGCATAATATTTTGTTCTCACACAGTGTTTCAAATTCTGTCTGTATTTGACTTAGAATTTTGTGGCAAGGAAGAACTTCGATAGCTGCTGCATTCTAGAGACAAAATGGATTACTTTTTAATTTTCTAGTCTAGAACAGCTGGACTTTAAAGAGCCTGGGGCATTAGAGCAGTGGGAGGAAGTACAGCTGTCAGTGTTTCAACAGTTAGGTGTTAAAGAGCCTGAGCTGTGAGACCATATTTCTTAGACAGCTAGGTCCCACTCCATAACATGTAATGTGATCATTCTAGTGCATAAAAATTAGCACCAAACTTTTTTTTATTCTTGTTTTAAGAAATAAGTATGTTCTTTGCTCTGTATTGTAATGACTTGTAACAGTTATTTGAATATCAGAAACTGAACTGAATTCTTTGTTTAGGGTAATTATGATGCATTTGTACGGACTCGCTTGGAACTGCTTGAAAACCAGATGAAGCAGTACAATTGGGAGCAGGATCAGATAGCTCATATGAAGGTAATTTGAAGTACCATAGTACTATAGAATATGGTGGTTGAAAACCTGTACTACAAGGGTCATTCACATAGAGAGTGGAAAAATTATATGAAGCGTTTTATTGCAAAAATTGATACACTACAGTGACATAATCTTAATAGTAGCACCAACCATGTTAGAACACACCTCCTCCAGTGTTCCACTAAGGCACAAATTCCTTAGGAGATATTTTTTGGTTGCTGTGCCAGACAGTGATGGATGACCTCTTGTAGTCATCATCTGATCTAAAGTGATGTCCACATAAACATTTTTAAGGACAAAAAGAAGTGAAAATCACTGATTACCTAATCTGATGAATATGGCAGTTGGGGTAACACCTCCATTTTTACAAAATCCTGAATCTTTTTTATGGTATGACGGGCTGCATGAGGTCGTGTATTGTCGTGCTTCAGACACATGCCAGAAGACAACACACCATGGCATTTTTCCAAATTGCTGTTCCATATTATGAACTGTCTTACAACTTTTCTGGTTTTAATTTGAGTTGACTTCAGAATAATGTCGAAAGGAGGATGGATAGTCCTGAAACGTTTATTAAACCATTACTCATTTGAAATATGGAAACTGCGGTTTTCATTCAGGCACTGAGCTTTTAAGAAATTTTTCAGTATCTGTGGCATGTAGTTGAAAAGATATTTTGTTTCTAATACCTCTGGTTGTAATTGCAATAGCCTTTCTGGCCTCCACCTCTTATTTATTTATGCTGTGGGAGGACATGTTTAAAAAAATGCATCTTTAATAAACTTTGCCTGCATTTGAAACAGCATGAGGTATAATCATCCATACATGTTCACTAATGATATTCTTGATCTCATTTAATGTGCAAACGTCATTAATCATCAGTGATGGGAAGTTGTCTTTTATTCATGGTTCCGATTCTGCGTCATAGGTCTCACTTGTAAGTTTCATGTTTTAAGGTGTTCAAAATTTTAACCATCAGGACAGGAGGATTTAAGGTGAAATCAGTTCATATGTTGGCATGCATCAGTATTAAGGTAATTGTTGTTGCAGAACTACATAGCACGCTTTGGTCATGGCTCAGCGAAGCTTGCACGACAGGCTCAGAGCAAGGAAAAAACGCTTGCCAAGATGGTGGCACAGGGTCTGACTGAGAAGGTGACCAGTGATAAGACTGTTCACTTCTACTTCCCATCATGTGGCAGTATTCCTCCACCTGTCATTATGGTTCAAGTAAGAGACAACAGTTCGTATAGCTTAGAATGGTAGTTATGCAGAAATAGTAGATTGAATCACAGTGGAAAGTTGAGTAATGCATTTCATGTGTGGTCAGGTTCTGTTCTGATATTTAATTTACCTACTTTCTTGTTTCAACTCAAGTACATAGCAGGTTCAGCTTTTATTCACCAAATGGAAAATTGGGGTTCATATATATTCTTTTCATCACCAAGTCCCTTCACTCCTAAAATTGGATGTGAGTCTGAACAGAGTTTTACCTTCTGACTCTGTATCTGGCCTTCCTTCGTAACTGCCTCGAGACCTTCCCACCTCCATAATTTCTGTTGTAACTGTCTACATGAAGTTAATTGTTTTCTCTGTCAATCTGCAGGAATAATTCAAATGAGAACAATTATGTAACTACAGAGCAACTATGGCTGTACAATACAGGCCACTTCCTTCTTTTCTCAACATAATTATATTCTCCTTTACTGATTCACCCATGCCATGACACCACCATGAAAATTCAACCTAAATTGTTCACTGTATAACCTTATCAGAATGAAAGTGGAATTCAAAAGTGCTATTTTTTAGGATCTGAATGGCTTGTGGTTTGTGTGTGTGGGTGTGTGTATGTGTGTGCGCACGCGTGCGGCTACAGGTGTACATTGTCGTGCTGCACCTGAACATCCTTGAGAATAAGTCTGCAGTTTTTACATTTTGTCTGCCTTCTGTTTTTCCTTTAGAAACTGCGTTATTTGTCACTGTTTATTGTGAATTCCTTTTGCAGGAATCAGTTACAATGATGTCATTTTGCCTAAAATAGACTAACTTTTCCAGCAAGTGGTACTCAGAATTTTCTGGGCTTTGGAGGTTTCAGGCTGGAATTGGCACATTTGTGATAAGTTGCATGTTGTTACATAATTAATTCTAAAAAATGTTTCCATCTGCTTCAGAACTGGCCAGCAAGACCTTCCATGAATTCAATTCATATGTGTCATCCAGTATGTAGCTCATTCACGTTTTGTTCAATGCAACTCAATACAGATGAAATCATTATTATTTGCAGTGCTGCAAAAAGGTTATCCAATGTTACTTCATGAACTTTGAGTTTGGCATGCTTTGTCCACATTAATACCAAAAGTGTGTAGTGTGCTTGGCATAGCTTCACTGCACCTTGAATGTCCTGCACAGGCAGGTCTTGTTTTACATGATTTATTTTCATGAAATTTGGCTTTAAGTGATTGAAAATTTACACCACTTTTTGAATTTACACAATATTTTTCAGTTCAACGCGGCTTGGTATAGTCAGTCTGTGTCCGCACTTATCTTCTGTACGAGGCTAGCAGAAAACAAGTTCACTTGTCACGCCATCAGTCATGTGTATGGATTGATTATGTTGGTGATATAATCACGTAGCTTATACAGTTTCTTCAACAACACTGGTTCTTCTTACTAACTTGAGTGAGAAATGTAAATCTACATCACCTAGTGTAATCCAAGTGAAGAGTCAACAAAATAATATTAGTATTGAAGAGAAATTAGACATAATATATTGACTAGAAAAAGTTGAACAAATTGTTGACATATGCCATAACATTAGGGTTACTCAAAGTAATATATGAGTATGTACAATTTGTGATAATGCTGATAGAATTAAAGGAAGTGCTGAGTTAGGAACTGAAGTGTTTGTGTAGCAAGACTAGCACAGTCCTATAAGGATGACCCATACTAAAAACTATGGATGGGAGTTCCTTACATCTTTATTGCATTAAAAATAAATAAATATGTTGTATAGAAATGTATTTATGCTGTATAGAAATGGATATACAGTATACTATATATAAAGTACATACACAATCTGCAGGTCCATATGTCCACTAGTGGTATAGTCATACACTATATGGGATAAGGTTGTCAATCCACTAACACCCAGGAAATACACTGTTTTTAAATGAGAATTTTTTGTTTGATTTGCAAAATGTTTTTTACGAATGTAACCCTGGTGTGAAACAAGATCTGCCTGTACATCATCTTTAAAATCATGGACATACATGTGTGGATGAGATGTTCATGTAAACACATGTCATTGTATGTGACTGATGTTCTGTGATAAATATTTGCTGGTCTTTTGCTTTTGGCTGCCAGAAATCGAATAAAACCACCCAACTCTAACTTAGAACGTGATTCCACATGAACTGCCATTTTGAGAATGTGTTCACTTACATTTATGCCATTCATGGAGTATATGTATGCATTGGAGAATGGCAATGCAGATGAAAAAAGGTATAATAACAATTGTTTTCTTTTGAACTGTTTCAGTACTTGGGGAGTTACAATTGAGACACAGTCTTATTGTGAAGTCCCAGATATAGTGTACTCTTAATTATCCATGCATGATAATGAGGTGCTAATGGCTAATGACAGAAGTGGGATATAAAGGGATTTAGCACTGAGTGCTTGAACAAAATGCTAATTACATACAAAAATCACCAGCTATTGATGTAAACAATTCGTGTAATCTGTGCTGAAAATCTCGCCTCCATCAGGATTTGGTCCCCTGACTGTCCAGCTCTAGTTTAGTTGCTATACCAACTGTGCTGTCCCAGCCCACATGTATGTATTGTATGTATAATAAATAAATTAGTTTTATTTTTGTTATGGCTCAAAAAGGTGTATGTTTTGGATTATCCACTTTTTTAAATTATCCATGCATCCCCCTCCTTACCATTACCCTGGAAAATTGAGAGTACACTATATGGATGCCAATTTGTATGTTGAGTTTTTCATTCATCATATGTATGACAGAGTGTTGTGGGTTTTATCTGAGTGTTTTGTGTTGATAGAACGTTAGTTTCCGGTACTTCGATTCAGGCCCTTGGATCTACAAGAATCTGGAATTTGGTATTGACCTGGACACCAGACTGGCCCTGGTTGGTCCCAATGGAGCAGGAAAAAGTACACTGCTGAAGTTGCTATGTGGAGAACTAATTCCTACAGAGGGCATGATCCGCAAGAACTCTCACCTGCGATTTGCTCGCTATCACCAGCACCTACATGAACTGCTGGACCTGGATCAGTCACCCCTTGAATACATGATGCAGTCATTTCCTGAGGTGAAGGAAAAGGAGGAGATGAGGAAGATTATTGGGCGGTATGGACTTACAGGCCGACAGCAAGTAAGGTTAATTTAGAGTACATTAATAGTGAATTGCCTTTTTGTTCAGAAATGTATTTTGAAATTGGTAGTTTTCTGTTCATTATATTGGTTTTCTCTTTCATTGAGTAAGGTCAGCATATATGGAAATCCAAAAACATCACAGAAAAGTGTATTACAAACAGGGAACCTAGTCTCTTATTCAGAGGGTTTTGTGTTTGATCCCTGATGAAATTAATGTGTGGAAATTTTTGCTCCGGGTGGGCATGTGAAGAACAGTAGGCTCACCCATGGTTTGTAACTTACGTTAAATGGTAGGTGCACTCTGCCAGCCATCATTGTCATGATCATTGCGGTGCAGCGTACATTATCCGAGAGTCAGTAATGCTATCGCTTTTTAAAGAGCTCAGTTTTTCAGCAGTGGGTTGTGAAATAACATACATTTACAGAACACAGTCCTGTGCTATGAGATGCAATGCAGTCTGGTAGGATTTCACTCCATTATCCTGAAAATGAAGACAGTAGGTTTCTCCAAAACATTGTTAAAATTTTTATCATATGACACTGTATCACACACCAGAAGACAGGGTTATTGTGTTTGTCACCATGATTTCCTTAAATCTGATAGGTGTTTCCAACTGGTATAATGAAGGATATTGAGCAAGTGATGGCAGTCTGTAGATTGTCCTGTCTTCCTAGTGGCATAAATTTGGTAGCAGCAGTGATTGTGATGTGAAGATTGTTAGGTTTATGAGGCATTGAGAATTGAGTACAAGAATTTTGGCTTTCACATGCTAGTGGTGAAATGCATAATTGTGTTTACATATGTCACCCCAGAAGTAATGGCAACTATTTTTCTTTGGGCAGTCACAAATGTGTAAACAGGAGAAATGGGGTATGTGCATTTGATAGAATATGACATGTACTTGTAAATATTACCATTAGATGGGGGTGTATGTACAGGAATGCACACGCATTTGTTGTGCAAACATTGTGTTGGCAGCCTTGTTTAGAAATGGAGATCGACAAAGTGGTACAGTGTTTGTATGTCATAATAACAGTTCTTAGCAGAATGCATGCAGTTGCCATGCGAAGCTGTATGAAGCAGTGGGTGCTCATGGCCTAGTGGACTGAACAGTTGCAGGCATTCAGAAGTGGAAGAGTGTCAAATCTGACATGCTTGCAGTGGATGATGTTGCCTTTGGTCTGATTATTTTTTCTTATAATGTATCAGAGTTTGTTTCTTTATAAGAGTCATTTCTTAATTAAGCACAGTCTTTAATATCACAATTACAGTAAGTTTTTGCCTACTAAATTTCTGATTGTCATGTAACTGTGAAGATCTATAAAGAAATAAATAACCTGACCCTTTTTGTGCATCTGAACACAATCATCATTTATGACCATGAACATGAACAGTATAATATCAGCTACAAGTGCATACAATAGAAGGGACAGAGTTAGAACACATGTTCCCCTTTTTTCAAAGGAATAAATAGACTTGTAAAGTTAGTATAGTTCTGGGATTCATTCTATAAGTATAAGTAAACATGAAATAGGAGAATGTATTTTAAAGAAAGTTATTTCCTTTGCCTTGCAGCACACTGTGTCTGTCTTTCTACAGGTTGTACAAAACTGTCATCGAAGATGGCCAAAAGAACTGCATTTAATTTGGCAGTGATGCCCTTAGCATCCTCGTAAAATCTTTTTTTTGAGGGTGCTTTGACTGGAGGGAATAGAAAAAGGTGGTCATCAGGTGTGTTTGTTGGATGGCTGATCTCCGTCATGCCATGATTCACCAGGAAGCGTTTTCATATTGTGGCAGAATGAGCAGCGGCATTGTGCATAAGGAGCCAACTGTCTTTCCCTCAAAATTGTGGCTTCACTCTCAATATCTGCTTTACTAATACTAACAGCAACTGTATGCAGAATTCACTGTTCACTGGTTTACCTTCAATCTAAGTTTCTTTATGGTTCACACCCTGTTTATAAGAAAAATGATCAACATTGACTTTGGTCCTTGAGTTTTGCAAGTGGAAGTTTTGATCCTCAGGGGTGAGTTTGCTCCCCATACTGCTCTCTTTCATTTTGTTTCATGATGGTACTGAAACACCCAAGACTTATCACCATTAACGTTGCAGTTGTGAAACTGTGGTTTGAAGTGATAGTCTGTATGAAGTAACCAGGATTTGCAACTGTGCTCCTTTTGCTTATTCGTGAGACTGTAGAACAAACTTTATGCTAATCTTCCTTATGCAAACCTTCATAAAGAATTTGCCAGTTAATATTCATTGGATCATACATCAATTTTAGGGTTCTTAGACAGTCTCTTGCCATCACTTAACAGATTTTTATAATATTCCATTGTTTAAACAGATGTGAGGTCACCACACTGTGTATGTCTTTCATTTTATCTTCTGAACTAATTTGCCAGATTTCACTCAACATTATGGTGCTAGGCCCCATCCCAATATCATACTTTTTAAATTCCCTGCAAGCTAGTAACATCATGGCAGACATATGAACGTGTGAAGTGAGAAGTAGGCTTGATGTGTTTTGCTTATGGAGAGCCTGAAATGCATCCATGCTGGGTTACAGAGAAAATAAAGACTGTTGAATGTGGATTTTTCTGCTTGGATATACTAGTGATAAGTGAAATAATATTTTCTCTATCATATCCAGTGTGAGAAGAATAACAGTGTGTATTAAAGACTTGCTTGGTTTAAATTTATAAAAGTATTGAAGAGAAAGGAAGTTTTATTTTTCTTGTAATAAGGAAGCAGACTTCATGAGATTTTCCTGGCACTTCTTGTGCCTTGTAACAGTAATAGGTACACATGGTAACATGTGGTGCTGAACAATTTGTTTAGGTGTGTCCAATCCGACAACTGAGTGATGGACAGCGTTGTCGAGTCGTGTTTGCATACCTGGCATGGCAGGCACCTCATCTGTTGCTGTTAGATGAGCCTACAAATCACTTGGACATGGAGACTATTGATGCACTAGCTGATGCTATCAATGACTTTGAGGGAGGCATGGTACTGGTTAGCCATGATTTCAGGCTTATCAGTCAGGTATTTGTCATTTGAATCATTTTTTGCATGAAAGTGTAAGTTCCTGAATTGTGGTATAGCCTACTTGTTTCACATTCATAAAAAATATATGTTCTTAAAAAGTGTCCACCCATTTTCTTGTTTTGGGTATTCTGTGTTTACCTGAATAGAATGTGAGAAGTTTTTCATACATCATTCTCTGAAAAACAGGGAACAGCCAAACATATACCATGTGGGTATTTTACTGAAAAATGAAGATTTTGAATGAAGGGGAATCATATTCAGGTGTATATGGTATGTCAGCAATATGCTGTTCATATGTTTTGCAGGTTGCTGAAGAGATATGGGTGTGTGAGAATGGAACAGTGACCAAGTGGCCAGGGGACATTCAGACATACAAGGAACATCTGAAGGAGAAGATCGTCAAGGATAAAGCATCCTGCAAGAAACAATTTAAGTAATCTCCTAGGCTCACCTTTAAGTACTCTCAAATTGGGATGTAAAATAATTGCGATATTTAAAAAAATTGACCAGAGAAACTTAAAATTATGAGTTTAAAGGATGTGATAGTGATATGTTTTATAAAGACACCTGGTATCACTGAGTTCCTAAGCATGGGTACACAGAAATTGAAGAAACCATGTCTTTGGTAAGGTGGTGGCAGTGTTAAGATCAACTTGAAATCAGAGGAATGTGTTAGGTATAGAGTATCATGTGGTGTCTTGCCATTAAAAGCTGCTCTTGTTAAAGTGTTTCTGTGTTGAACTGTAGGCTGCATTCTTAGAATAAGGGAAGTAAAAGCTGTTTCTTCTTTATGGACACTCAGAAAATGGTAAAGAATGTTGGAAATTGGAGGGAAGTTGGAGAGTGCAGTATTTTTAGCTTTATAGTGCTGTACTTGGTTATGTCAAAATGTGTGTCAATGCATCCAAGCTTTTTATGTTGACATTGAAAAGTTTCATTTCATTAAAACCTTCTTTTAATTATGGTGGAGCTAGTTTATGCAATAAATTGTGAAGTGTAAAAGACAAGAAGGATAAGTGATGAGGGTGTTGTGCATTTAGTCAACACAGTATTTGTCACAAGAAATACTGATTCATGTTTGCTGAGGAGTCAGTGCAATTACTGACATAAAGAGCAAGATGGCTCAGTGTCATGCAGGACATACTTGCCTGTATGTGAGGTATACAGATAATTGCTGTATGTTAGAAGTTAATCTGCTTACATATCACTTTGGAACTTAATCCAGAATCCACTGATTACAGAAGGAACATTTTGAGTTTTATTAAAGTTGCTGTGATACAGTAGCATTTAACAACTGAGCACTACATGCAGATAGAGTGCTGACAACAGTAGAAACTCATTTTTATATTCAAGACTTATAGTTCAGCATCACGTAGTAGACCTTGTGATGAGTTTTGCATCATGCTCCACCATCCATATATCCAGATATTTACTCAGATTGCACAGCTTACACACGGAGTTGGAGTTAAGGTCATTATTAACCTACAAAATTTGACCTATGACCTCCCTGTTAGGGATGTCATAGGTTAAGAGTTTCCTACAACTTGAAGGTTGCATTACCCTCATAACATTTGGATGTGACAACAATAATTAGAACAAGACACTGTAAACCTATTGTTGTGTTTTGGCATCTTTCATCATTACACCCGAGCTTTTGAGAGTAAAGTCCAAATTAGTAGCTTGGTTCTGAGGTGGGTTGGAGAAACTGTAAGCTTGTCCTTCATGATTTGTGTCTAGTGTTTAGGCTTGATTATCGTGCTGGAAGGGTTCCAGCTCTGGGATGGCACCAGTCTCCTTCTGTGTGCAACTGTGTAAGAATTCCAACATAATTTTATGCTTTGTGAAGCTTTTCTCTGGGCCTTTCCCACCAGTCAGAAGGTTTGTAGCCATCACACCATTCAGTTGAGTTTTGTCAAGATATCAGGCCCTGTTGCCTTTTACCAGTTCTGTTAAAATTTGAGTTAATGGTCATTCTGTCTGTGGTGCATATCACCACTGTTCACATAGTCCCTGTTTCACAGTTGATACTTTATAGTGTACCCACTACCACCCACCTCACCCCCACCAGCTTGGCTCTGTTCTAAGATTGTCATTCATAACAGCTTGTATACTGCTGTGCAGATTGCACATGATTGAAGGGGCAAAACATTTGGCCACCATCCATCCCCTGAAAGTAAATCAATGATATAAAGGTACAAAGAGAATTTCTCTTTACAATCAGCATGGCAAAAGTTTTCCTTGTCTTTGCCAAAACAGTTTTAACCAGTCCATGTGTTTGGTCTTGGGAACAGAAGTTCAAAAACCTAACATTAACTGCAATATATGAACTTTAAGTTTCCAGCACCTTCCTTAAATATGGTAAGTAAAACCAAACATTAACTACAGTACATTGTATTAAAAAACATGAACCCCGCCTCATGATAAATTGGAATAGCAGAAGGAACAAACATGACTGATCAGATAAAACAAATATCCTATACTTCTTCTAGTATAATTTATTACATATGGGCTGATAGATGAAAATCTCCAGCCTCTTCTGTTTCCCCACATCTTAACACCTTTGTAGTGTATGGCCTTTGGAACAATAAAAAAGAGCTTTCAATAGAAGTATGGATTATACTTCACAAAAGTTTGAGGTAACTTACTTTTTTTGTGATGTTTCTGGTCTGTCAGATTCATTTTACAACCCTTGTACAATATCAGGAGACAGTTCAGTCTCTTTTCCTATAACTGCTTTAAGTGTCTGTGGAAACTTAGTGGATTGTGAAAGCTTGTTCCAGTCATCTTACCATCTCCTTCCATGTAATTGTATTAGCCTGCTAGAAGTACTGGAATTAATAAAGCAAAGAGAAATGAACATTAGCACATCTTGGGTAATGTTCAGAACAAGGAAAGTATAAAATTTCAATGTATGCCTTACCAGCATCACATTTTCATTTTAACATAATTTCTCGTCTAGTTCTCTGAAATTTCTGAAGTATTAACCCAATTTGTTTGAATTTCCCATCAGCAGCAATGTTTGAATATGCAGTGAGTTTTTATGAGAAATATGACCAAAAAGTGCATATACAGATATGTAAATTTATTGTATTATAAACAGTACAGCCTCCTACATGTTTCGGCCACCTGTTGTAGTTATCTTCAGGGAGGTGTTCTTTGAAGGGTGTATTACATAGAACATCAAAATAATTTAATTTACCAATATAAAATATTAACTTTTATTTAGAACTTAATTTACAAATATGAAGTGTTAACTTGGTATTTAAAACTTAATATTTTATATTTGTAAATTTGACATTCTGTGTAATATCTCCTTCAAAGAGTACCTCCCTGAAGGTGGCCACAATAGTGCGAAAACATGTCAGGGGCTACATCGTTCATATACAGTAAATTTACAGACCTGTAAATGCACCTGTTGGCCATATTTCTCGTAATGAATCATCAGTGCATGGTCCTGAATCATTTAAAAGTGCAGTGAGTTGTACTGTAAATTTTTTTTTTAATGTTTGCCATCCCAAAGTGTTTAACACATGTATGAATATATAATGTATCAGTCAAACACAACAATTTTTTTTTTATTATTATTTAGGGCAGTATGTTGCAGTTCTTACAGAATCCTCTTCAGGCCCTTCTAAGATACAGATCCTTACATAGCAATCTTATCTTAGAAGGGCCTGCAGATGATTCTATAAGAATCAAAACATGTTGCCCTAAATAATAAAAAACATAATTTAAAAAATTGGTTGTGTTTGACATATATTCATATTTGTACTGTAATGTTATGAAGTACCCTTAGAATTGAAGATGGAGCTACTTTTTTTGCTAAAGGGAAGACAAAAAAGTGGGCTGAAGAAGTCATGCTGTCTGTGTCCCACACTGCCAAACACTGAACCAGTTGACTGACTTTCATTAATGCTGGTGTACTGCAGGCCATGGCATTGTAATTTTTGATCTTCCCAGTCAGTAACAACGTGATGAACATACAAACTTTTCAATTGGGAATGACCCTGGCACCACATAAGGATCCTGAAATTGTGTGGTAATAGGTCTTTAAAAGATGTACAACTTTTGTTTCAGTATTTTTTTCTGCATTGTACACTAACATGGCAGCTTATGCAAAAATTTTGCTTTGTTATCAATTTGGTTCTAATAACTAATGAACCAGTAGAGATACACATATGAAATTTGGGACAGGTGTATGATGAACACGTCTACAGACCAGATCACAAGATGATCCCTGTAGGTGCCAGCATGTGGCATGATGCATGGGAGTTCTGCTACTTGCAGTAGCAACAGTTCCAGTACTGCACACAGACTGAAAACATTACGCATTTGGAGTAGTATTTTGTGAATGAGTGCACTAACTGAATGCTTTCAGGATGAGAAGTAGGAACTTACCATTTACCATGAAATATTGTGTATGAGCATCTATCCCATTCCTAGCAGGGATCATCTCCTGGTCTGCAGATAGTACACATTATGTATGAAATATTGTTTGTAAGTCAGCATTTACAATAGTGGCAACAGTGCAAAACTGGAGGTTGTATCGAGCATAGTTCAATATATAATCTGTATTAAAGAGATTCTTCAGTACATAACAATAATAGGTCTGCAGGACTAGGAATCTAACTAAGGTTTTGTGTTCTGCATTGAACTGCCCCTTGTCTAATCTGTACGTGTGAGAGGATTGACCATTTACCATTGCCCCCATTACCATACTGTCATGCCAGCATTTTGTTCATTGCCAGTATTATGCCTCCTGTCTCCAAAGTCCACAAGGGATTAATGACTGACAGAATTTCATTCATGCAGATTGTGATAGTTGACATCATGTGCATATAATTGATTTCACTTGGCATTTGCTTTTCTGTTATGAACTATGCAACATCATAGAGCTGCAGTAATTTAAAGTATTTGGGTTCATGTCCTGCAAACATTTCTATTGCTATACTATACTATCTGCATGTGCAGTCATCTGCTCATGTCCCAATGTTGAGGTCAAGAATGTTTGTATTTCATGCTGTTATATGATGAGGCATAGAAATGACTTCAACTAGGTTGAATGCCTATAGGAATGAGGTGAAATTTAGAGCTGTGGGTTTGAATCCTTGACATAGCAAGTCCTCTTATTCTTCTGTTGACAGCAGTTTTGTTACATGGCAGCATCGTGAGGTAGTTGTAAATGGGCTGCACTGTAATCATTATCATAATGTGATATTACTAATTAGCTGCGAGGACTGTTGTTGTAGCAGCCGGTGGCTGTTTCTGTTAAATAACTGGTAGTCACCATGTCTCATTTAGTTTTATTTAATTATGAAATATTTAACTTAATGCTTCATTGTGTGTGTATGTGTGTGTGTGTGTGTGTGTGTGTGCATGCATGCATGCATGTTGTTAGAGTTCTCCTTGCACTGCAGGGGTACGCTGGTTACTAATTTGCAACCAAACATTAAATTAAAGAGAAAGAATTCATGGTTTGAAAAAAATTGTGACTTTTGAATTCACATGTTCTTTACATGATGAAATGTCTACAAATAATTGTGTTGAAGTTACTTGTAAACAAAATTTTAATACAGATTTGATATGTTCTTTCCTTTTAAGACTGCAACACACTTCACGAAGATAAAAATTTTTTCTTTCTATGTTGCACTCTAAAAGTTGTAATGTGGCTGGTAAAGATGATCAAGAAATGATATTAAAAGTTGTTATTACATGTAAGTGCGTAAATTTTGATTTATGAAATTGTGTTTGTCCTCTCCATCTGCATTTTATGTGTAGCAACATCCTACATAAAGAGATCAAGATTCAGTAGAGGTGCATCCTAGCTATATTCGTTGTCTTAAATTAAACCAGAATGATATGTTGTAGGTTAAAGAGACATAATTCATTGCATCTTTCTGTGAATGCATACTGAACCGAGGTGTATGATGCTGTTATAGGGACTGGCAAGGTCATTTCTGCTTTCACACATGTCGTCGTCGTCGTCGTTTATCTGCAATTGCTGAGCTCTGAGGTGTGTGAATGTTTTTTTTTCCCTCTATTATTGCAACTTAAAATCATCATCAGGTGTTAACTTGGTCCTTGGCCCATACTGTGCTGATCTCTTTTCCACTGTTCTTACTTTCATATTGAATGCATAGTCAGGGCACATAAAAATAACGAGACAGACAATGATAATCTCAATAGGAAGTTTAATAACATAACCACATACAGAATGGTTGAGCAACTTTAATGCCTTACAAATTTATGATTACTGTCAGACAAACAGAAATTAAAGCTCCACAAATTCTGTACTGATCCAGCAAATGTAGCAATTTATATTTTTTAAGATTCTTTCTCACCTCAAAATAGAAATGCTGAGAAGAATCTTTCATTTTGTCACACTTCTCTAATTATCTCTCATCTTGTTTTAGATCCCTTCTTTGATCAGGTGATCAAATATGAAATACAACAAAGAAAATGTTTGATTAGGAGATATAAAACTTGTAACAACAATGGATAAAGCTGAATACTGAGGCCACTTTCATACACAAACTGTATAAAAGTCAGATCATTATTTTGTATAACACTAGTGTTCATTTCTGTTACATTTCAAGTGGAAGACTTTTTTTTTATCACTTATTCCATCAGTGATGAAGCTAAACAACAGAACTCTGCAATCAAATGTAAAACACTGTAGGTAATACAGTAAGTATATAATTATACTTTATAAAACTAGAAGTGACTGTTAACATGAAAATATACTGTACATAAGGCACATGTACAAGAGATATAGTACGTATCTCTCGGTGATTTTAAGTCATCTATATACTGGTATGTGTGTTTGTATGTATATAATATATATATAAATACACACACACATGAACATTACTGAAGTATATACTGAAAAATCAGTAATATCCAAAACATACATTTACCTTACCAAGTAAAGTAGGGTCTGTCAGCCCATTACCACCCCCAGCCAACAAAGAGATTTGTTACTAAGTACATTGCCATATTTGCAAGCAAAGAATATGATTCTTGTGATCAGATACTGACTCTTCTCTGAGCTTACATTAGCCACAGGATTGTCCTATTCTTGTACCTGTTATTGTTAATGCACACAAGGAATGTCAGAATTCGACCTTTCTTGCCTTCACAGAGATATAAGAAATGTTCCCTCTGTGCTCAAGGCCTTTACCCATACCTGATTTTAGCCATATGGTGTCTATCACATGCAGTAACAGAGACATAAATTTGTTAATGTGTTGTGTGGATATCTTACCCATGTACTGGGTTCCTTTACGTTCTTTCAGAACTAGGAAACAGTAATTTTGAAAGATATAATGCTCATTTATGCAAGGGTTTCATTTACCCTAAAATAATTATGTTATTCAACAATTTGTTGTTATTTTAATGGATAATTTTCCTTGTGCTTCAAATTTGTGTACTCCTTTACTGTAATTCATCATGTAGCTCAAACTAGTGAAGCTTTGCATGATGTATTGATGGCTTTCCAGGGGCAGGATGTTGAAGCAGATCTGACACTGCATACACATCAACCTTCAAACTTTCATGTCAAAAACTTTGCTTATGACTTAAATAAAAGTCTCTGAAATCAAAGAAGTACAATTTTATGTACTTGCTGAACTTGTTGAATTGAACTGACAGTGAAAAGAGACTACACAGTACTGGCTTATGCATAAGAAATAAAGTACATGATATCAGACCTTGCAAGACAGTATCAATATATGAGTATTAGAGTGGTGTGCTCAAGGAGCCTTGACTGATAACATTTTGGATCCTGCAAGAGGCTTCTTGTGCCAGTGCTGCCTCACGCAATACCTGTACAAGGAAACAAAAGTTAACCATTTATATACCTTAGAGGACAGAAAGAATCACTTGCCAGAGATCATAACCAGAATAACAGCACTGAATATTTAATCCACATGGGATACAACACTGAAAAAAAGTTTGTGTTAGATTCAATGGGTGGATAACTTAATGACTAATTAGGAAACTGTTAATATACTATGAATTCAAAGAGAGGTGTCATAGACTTATGGTTCAGTTCTGGCAAATTAACACTACTGTGACTATAACTATGTGCAGTGTCCTTTCATAATTAACAAAAAGTAAAGCATTTTGGATTACTTATTACATTAGGCAAATTATATTCCAAACTAATTATAATAGCTAGAGAACTTCTCGGAATGCAGTCAGGTGCCCCCACCAGGAGGTTACAGGTTAGTAAGTGAGAAATATGTGGTGTCAGTAGTGTCTGTTACATAACAGGATGCCTGCACTGACAAGTGCATAAGAAGTTATGGTACATCATCCAAGCCATTAGTAAAATGTGTTTCTATTAACCTAGCCATTTAAAACTGACATATATGAATGATTTGAAGCCACTCAAGTAATTGTGGAGGTGTAGACAGAATTTTTTACAGGACAGGAAAACTAAGGCTGCACTGTGTGAGGGAGTTTTAAGGTGTGTCAGACTCAAAGTCTCTGTGCGACTGATGTAAGCCTGGAGGTTTCACCACCACCTTCATGCATTTCCATGCCTTGGTTCATACTTAGGAAGTATGTAAGCTCAATATAATTACTGTTACATAGGGAAAGCCACATTTAATAATTGACGAATGAGGTTAAATCAATATCAGAAAATACATGGAGTAAGAATATATGTATGCATCAGTCTGATCAAGTTATGTCTACAAGGGTCAGCTTGTAACTGGGAACACCTCAGAAATAAAAAGTTTCTTTTTTTTCCTTTGTTGCAGATAGTTTACATGTAACATCACTCTGATACACTACAGTCAGGTCTTGTTTTACACCAGGGTTACATTCGTGATAAATAGCGTGCAAACCCAACACAAAATTCCCATTTAAAACTGTGTATTTCATGGAGGTTAAAGGATTGAAACTACATCCTATATAGTGTATGGAGTGTACCACTGGTGGACATATGGACCTTTAGAGCAGGGCTGGCCTACTTCAACCCACTGAAGGGCCACATAATTGGCGAGGACTCACCTGAGTGTCACATTTGTTCATACACATATCAAGGGGGGGGGGGGGGAATTTCT
>Ga0123352_10001961_pt1 | contig 28117 bp, 16 predicted proteins | sample TergutLab28metaG_FD_89700 | JGI IMG/M metagenome (GOLD analysis project Ga0123352, IMG submission 89700) | Labiotermes labralis P1 segment gut microbial communities from Petit-Saut dam, French Guiana - Lab288 P1 | ecosystem: Host-associated > Arthropoda: Insects > Digestive system > Gut ... | reverse complement strand
TTTACTTTCCTGCTTACCCTAACTGTTTACTTTCCTGCTTACCCTAACTGTTTACTTTCCTGCTTACCCTAACTGTTTACTTTCCTGCTTACCCTAACTGTTTACTTTCCTGCTTACCCTAACCCAAACATAAACCAAATTTTAAAAAAAGTACTTTATTTTGTCCAACACTGATCCTGGGATTCGAAGCTTTCAACTCCTGTGTAAACTATTCATTTACAAAGAACTGTTTACACTGTATATCCTTTACAAAATTTCCAATGAAATTCTCTCCCAAGACTCTTTGCCAAAGCACCTCAAATGATCACTCTTTGCTTAGCAACAAACGTTTCTCAAATTCATTAAAAATTTCTCTCTGAATTATAGCACGACTGTGGGGCCGGTCCACGTAGCAGCTCAGGTAAGATTGCACAAACAGTGTGTCAACCAGCTGTGCCTACTCGAGCTCTTATTTCCAGACGCGATACGTCCTGTGCTTTGGAAAGATGTGGGGAAAAGTTTGAAATTGGTAAGAACTGAGTGAGCAGTACATGAGACTAACAAAATAGAAGTACTATTTCGAGAAGAGGTAAAGATTTTTTTAATTCACAGGTGCGATGCACACACTAGGAACCTCCTTTTGGCTCTAGCCAACGTGTTAATTAGTTTTCGTTGTCTCAAAAGACATGAAATTTCTTTCCCAGCTTTGCGGCTACAAACTACTAAGATGTAGCCTATCATTTTTAGTATAGTTGTTTCTTAGGATTGCTGGAGTCAGTTACGGACGGTTCATAGCCATGCGTTGTAAGTTAATCTATCAACGTATATTCTGGACCGTTGGTGATAGGTAGGAGGGGAGAGATTTAAACGCCGAAACAGTTAGGAACTGGTAACGGACGCTATTAGTCCAGTGCGAATTCAGTCGCGTACGAGTGTGGTGTAGGTAGGAGTACAGAGAAGCGACTATGTCAGTTTCCTAGAAATTTTCTTGTTGTTTTACTGGATATAGCGCTCCATTATTTTATATCAAGAATAAATTGAGTAAATAAAACAAAAAATAAAAAGAAATAATTAAAACTATATGTGATTCGGTGAACCACATCCGTTTCTCGAAAGAGGATCATCTACCAGACTTAGCGGGTCGGGACATCAAAGTTACGAAGGGTGATCGTGTAAACTACAAAATAATCAGCTTCATGGATTTAGTTAATCAGTATGGAGGCATCGTACAGACACTTCCCGACTGATGCCATAGTTACGTCCAGGAGGATGCGGTGCAAGTCGAATTTTGCGCATGTCAGAATTGAGTAACAATATGGTCAAACGTTCATATTGACACACGCCTCTAACTGAACTGTAACCAAAATTTTTTTCGTTACGGGCATTTTCCGTTTCATACAGCTATAAGAAGTTTGGATGATCGGAACTCCAGATCCTCGGTTCTAGAGAAGTTTTCCACTACATACAGGTTTCCCTTATGTCCAAATTTCGTCTAAGACAAATTTCACCGCAGTATGTACATACAAGGGAGTCCAGTTGAAACCCAAACTCTAACACACTAGAACGCGATTCCTCAGTATGACCGCCCGCCACTTACATCATAGCTAAGCAGTATTCTTCCATAACCTTAGTCTCACTGAGTTTTAATTGCCGCAAAGCAAAATTCACAGCGCATCTAAAAATGTTGTCGTTTGAATCTGACGTTCAGGTGACCGTGCATAGTGATAGGTTTTTATAATAAAACCCACTACATGCACTAATTTATCAAATTTATTTTTGGAATAAAACTCTACATGTTTCGAACAGTTCCTCTGTCCATCATCTGGAGTTTTTCACTGTACACACAGCAATGGTATATGTCACACAGGTTTGTTGACAGCTTGCGAACAGGATCAGAACGGAACTGGAACCAGTTCCGTCCTGATCCTGCTAGCTAGCAGTCAGCATAACCTGTATGACCTATATCTACTGATGTGTGTACAGTGAAAAACTCCTGATGATGGACAGAGGAAATATCCGAAACATGTAGAGTTTTATTCCAAAAATAAATTTGAGAAATTAGTGCATCTAGTGGATTTTATTATAAAAAGTTGTCTTTTGAATTTTCTTTCTTAAAATTGCGTTAAATCTGAAATAATGTCACATAAAACTGTGTACATCGGGGAGTGTCTTTATGTCTAACGGCGTTTGAAGTATTTTAATGAATTAGCACGTACCAGTTTCATTTAACGAAGGCCTGTGAATAACCACAGATTTAAAAATCTATATAAACTGCGAATACGTGTTCCTTTATCCTAGTATCCTCAAAATGTTTACACTTTACTAACACAAACACGTATTAGTCAAAGAATATCACAGGAAATGATGCAGCGGAGGACACATGGGATCGGTATTTTTTCTTAAAAATTCTTATGTCAACTGAGTTAACAATGACCCTTTAATTTAGCTGCAGAAATAAGTACGTGACATGAGAGTCTCCTAAGATATGTATCAGGTTAAGATGCTAACATTAGTAACCGGAGTAGAGAGACTATGCGTGGGAAGAGCATTAGCAACACGGATCCCGAGAGTCTAATATATTAATATATTAACCCCTTGAACCATTACATTCTTCTCAATTACACGTTAGGGTTCAGCAGCTATCTCACAGTAAGCACACTGTGTCTCCTTTAGTAAGAAAAACACTGTTAATGCTGCCAAGGTGAATAATCGAAACTTTAACACGAAACACATAAAAACACAGTGGGTAAACGCATTTGTTTTAATCTAATGCAGACTGAACGGTGTAGTAACCTCCGTAATTCAAAGGGTTGATACTTTTGTTTAAACCTATTCCGCCTGGTTCCATACAAATAAAAAAAACTTATGTCATAAAAATAATTTTTCTATTTAGCCCTTGGACGTCAATCGTTCATAAATTCAATAGAAATTACCAAATAATCTAATTGCAAATTTTGCCAAATTCATAAACTGATATCATTAAAATTATTAGGTCTAAATAATAAATAAATAAATATAAACATAAAGAGTATACATGTGTGTGTGTGTGTGTATGTGTGTATATATATATATATATACACTTTAGGTTCAAATAATTTGAGAGTTTTTCGCAAAAACCTTTGAAAAACCGACAATAGTTACTTTGTGTTCTATCGATATAACTGGAACTAAACCTTACAAACATAACATAAATCTCAAACCAGTGGCATAGCTCAGATTCTTCGGAGTTTTAACAATTTTCTAACACTTTAAACAAATCGCCTTACAATAACAAACTTCTTTTGTGATTCTGCATCATGTGGTGATAATTAAGGCGCCATGATTTTCAATGTACGATATTTATTTGGGTGAAAACACTGAAATCGTTATACCACACGAAAACCGAAAGCCACACAAATACAAAATGACAATAGAAAGTTAGTTCTTTCAATCTTTCAGAGAATATCTTCTATTTAAACAAAAAAAATCAACATTTGAATTGTAGGACATATCAGTGTCATATTATTCATAACTCGAGGAGCGCAGGAACGAAAATTAAACATGTTATGTAGGCAGCAAGATTAAGAATTCCAAATCATGCAGAGTATATAATGTACATAATTACATCGCATCACGTGCAATGTAATCAGCTCAGTCGAGAGAGGCAGTGTTGAAGTTACTTCAGCTAGCCCATTATATACCATTCACACACAGAGCGCAGCGAGTAACTCGAACATCCTCTTTAAATTCCCGGTGAATACAGAACCCTAATAACCTGCCCAAACAAACTGAACCCGGCAGGATGCAGCTCACTGCATTTCAATAACTATCGTGTACCCTCTCTCTCATCACCATAACCACCGTCATCATCATCATAATCATCATTACACCGACTGATTGGTGCGGGCGCAAAGTTGAAATCCCACCGCAATGCCTAATCTCACATATATTAGTTTCAGGCAATTCCACGTAACAGAGACAATTAGCGTAGACATAATCGATGAAATTGACATTTAGCTTGCTGAAGACACGCGTCCATTATCTGGCGACCAGAAAAGCAAAGGTGAATAGCTTGGAAGAAGAAAATAGCTGATCATGTTTATGTTACTGTACAGTAATGTGGCACTAATTTAGTCTTCTTCCAATATTAAAGTGATCCCTTTACAGGCCCGGTGTGGCCCAGAGGGTCGGTAGAGGTATAGCTCTACTCTTCCATGACCGCGGCACTAGAAGGGGATGTGTGGTCAGCAGCACGCCCCGACCGCATTTTACCCCCGGGAAAGAGACCCGGTACCCATTTTACAGGAGGCTGGGTGGGCCCCAGGGCTGGTCTGGACGGGCGGAAAATCTCGTCCCCAACGGGATTCGATCCCGGAACGTCCAGGCCGTAGCTCAGTCGCTATATCGACTGAGCTACCCGGCCCATTTCTTCCAATATTATTGGGTTATAAAATCACGGACAATGAAGGACAGGGCAGGTAGCACGCATGGGAAGGAAGCGAAATTCTTATCTACCAAATTTCTGTGTTAAAACCTGAAGAAGTGGTATCTTATGCAGAAGCTGCAGAATGCTTACATGTATCTTAAGCAAACAGAATTGGAGGTATTCACATGGCACAGCACATGCAGCAATAGCGTGCTTTTGTTAACATGATAATGAACCTGCGGGTTGAGAGTCTCTACAGTTTTCTGGCATAAGGTACCTCATCACTGGATAATTAATTGTCGACATTTTGGAGGGAAGCAGTGCCTTCGAAACGTCGGGAATCGATTATCAGTAACGCGGTGTCATATCCCAGGGGAAAAGAGAATTCAAAATTCGGTTTCATAAATGCAAGGAATTTGCGAACAACTATTAGCCCCCAAGTGGGGCTCCGCACAAGGAGGCTAGTATTACAATATTATTATTATTATTATTAGTAGTAGTAGTAGTAGTAGTAGTAGTAGTAGTAGTAGTAGTAGTAGTAGTAGTAGTAGTTTTGTTGTTGTATCTGCCATACGTGTGTGTATTGGTCTCTTGTTGCTATAAAATGCGTGTCCTCGGTTTGCAGATAGATGGAAGGAATACGCGAATATCCATAAAAGTAACCCGTACGAACAGTGAAGAGACAAGCATCCAGCTTTGAGATGGGCATAGTGCTATCAACATTTCACCGTGTAGTTTCTGGTTGACTGAACACTTACAAAGGTCTCAGATTTGAAAAGATTCTACTGTGAATTGTGTCCGTTGGCAGACTTTGGTATTGGCGTTTTTGAAACTCGGTTTCTGCTTCGTAGTGTTGCAGAACTGAAATATTAATAATTTTACAGGCGTGCGTATCACCACAGTAAGTGTAAAAATATACTTCACTAAATATATGTTTCTTTTAATTTAATTTTAAAGAAACATCCTGATTATTACGGAAATATATTTTACAAAATCTTAGCTAAAGACTGTTGCACTACACATTTTTTTACTCCAACTGGCATCCCGTTTTGAAAAATAAGTAAGGAGTGTAATAAAAAGGTAAAGGTAAAGTGATCCCGTTACAGACCCGGTGTGGCCCAGAGGGTGGGTAGAGGTACAGCTCTACTCTTCCATGACCGCGGCACTAGAAGGAGGTGAGTGGTCAGCAGCACGCTCCGGCCGCACTTTACCCCCGGGAAAGACTCAGTACCCATTTTACTGGAGGCTGAGTGGGCCCCAGGGCCGGGCTAGACGGGCGGAAAATCTCATCCCCATCGGGTTTCTATCCCGGACCTTCCAGCCCGTAGTCAGCCGCTATACAGACTGAGCTACCCTGCCCACAAGGAGTATAATAAAGGACGTAGAATACAAATTGCATGATGATAGTAATAATTACATCATCATTTAGAATACACCAAAAGAAAGTGAAATGAATACCTAACCAGGTAACTACAAAAGCTGTAGTCCTGTGTAAGATGTGGGTTTCTCACAGCGCTGTTGATAAGGTTCAAGTTCTTTATTTTGTTACGCAATGTTGATGGTCCCAGGTCAAAGAGACTTCGAATGCTTGATCCTGAAGATGGAAACAGTAAGCTCGTCCGCAGTGAGGTACCTACACCTATTTACCAGTCTATACAACTGAAAATCCCAGAACAACTGAACCATGAAGTGTAGGCACAGTTGCTAAATAAAAGTCACTAAAACTTAAGACGACATCTATACTGAAAGACTTCAGTTCTGAAATAACACGTCCTCACACACACACACACACACACACACACACACACCAACAAACGTTGCTGTAGATGGCGAAGTACATTAAAAGAGCAGTTTAGAAAATTATGATGCATAATCAAGGCTGTCGTGTCTTGGAATTTTTTTTCAAGTTTGAGAGTATTTGTCCAGTACATCTACCTATTCTCCACCACCTCTTCTACGTTTCACGCTACGTTCATAATCGAACCTCGGTCTCTTCATCTTTACGTTATCCATCTTCAGTCCTTCAGCTTCAGAACTCAACGCAATACGACATGTATCAACGTCAGGAGGGTACGTCAAAAGGTTTTCGTATTGTGGGTCTAATATCTAGTTAGGAAATTCTCCTAGCCAAGGTACAATTGGACATGCAACGTGGAAGGAATAAACCACTTTGGTGACACGCTTAGATGTAATGATAAAAACTGACTTCTGTGCAGACTGTGAAGGCACATGGAGGGAGTATAAATATAGCTCCACTCATACGTAGCATCGTTACCAGCTAAAGTGAATGGTCAGCTTCAATTTCCGGCCGACATACCCAAGCAGAAAAAGTCCACGATACCCGGTGCAGAAGGGACGATGATAATATTACATTCTTTAAAATGAAGGTCGTGCGAGGTTGCGAAATGAACTGGCGATTAACTATTTTGAGAAAGGTCAGTTTATACGGAAGTCTCCAGGATGTGTAGTAGCTTATTATTATTATTATTATTATTATTATTATTATTATTACCTATAATAAGAGTGCATGTCCAAAACCTGGAGAAAGGAAAATTATTAATCAGAACAGAACGACTAAAAGCATTAATCAATTTTAGTCTCCTCTTAACTTTTAAGAGAATTCATTCGACTATTTAATGCATTGCTATCATTAACACATATTGAAACCTTTCTATATATCTTATTAGAAGGAAATATTCGTATTATAGTGTGTAAAATTTCAAAGAGACAAGCTGAAACTCTGGCAATCTCTAAAGAAAGGGTCAATTGCGAGGCTTTTAATGTAAATACTAGTGATACTATTACCTTCTCCTTCACGATTCCTATAGCTCTATGTAATTTTAAATACACTTTCTTCCGTTTCTTGTCCAAACGTTAAATCATTAAGGTTGGGAAAAACCGGCCCTGAAAACTGGCACATGTGAAAATACGAACAAATGTCAGAGCGAATCGGATTGAACAGTTGAGTGTTGCCAGCACTGCAGGGTGACAACCAAATAGTCTAATAGAGTCTACAGCTGGTTCTGACACGAGACATTGACAGATCGCAAACCTCCACCCCCCCCTCCCGCCCGACGCCCACATCAGTTTGCTGCAGCCTGAACTCCCTTGTTCTTCTCTCCCGCATCCCATTCTCCGAAAATATCGCAGTGTTCAACCCTACTGGGTCATTGTATGAGTGTGAGCTTCAATCATAACTGAATCCCCCTAATAGTAACCCAAAAACGAACATTTTATTTTTTTTAGGTCAGTTCCGCACATCAAATCCGAAAACAGAAAAAAACAAATTATTGTAAGTTCAAGTTCACCTTATTGCACTAAATATCGCTTCTTTGACTTAAACAGCGTGAATGAAGTTACGCTGCAACAAAGTTGGGGACAGTCGGTTAATACTTTTCAGACATTACATCTTACGAAATCATAAAATTTAAATTTATGTTAAAATTTTACTAACATTTTCAACTGACAAGTCATCATCATCATCATCATCATATATCTGTCATGGATTTGGGCCACTTGTTGACGCGTTCGGGTCTCACGTACCCAGAAGTCTCTTCAAAGGTCTACCATGACTCCTTCTGCCAGTTGGGGATTAGCGTCTCATTACCCTGGATAATCTATTTCGAGGCATTCTATTTACATGTTGTCAACTGACAAGTAGTAAATTAAAAAAACACAAATTTATTCCTTTTAACCTCACATGAAAACTAATAATAAGTTCAAATGATTCAAGTTGTATTTCTGTTTCACAATCACTCGATCCTAATTTATTTTTTGCCTCATGTATCGCCGCTTCTTCTCCAACAAAGTGCTACCACTGCAACCTTCATCGTGAGTAATTATTCCTGATGGATGTCAATAAAGACACCCCGGTCTCTTTAGAGACTCCCATAGATAAATGCTGGATGAATTGTCCTAGGAAAGATTGGCCGGATTATTAATGTACTGCTAGTCTGCACCTAGTGCCAAACTTAAGAGCTGGAGGATGAAATGCTTCAGTCCTTAATCTCGCGGCATAAAACCACAGCAGCAACTTCGGCATTTTCACTGTTCCACAAATCACTTAAATTAAATAAAATAACAAAAACCTTACAAACAACTAATTTATGCTGATAAACAAAATTTTTTAAATGGATTAGGGAAGCTATGCCTACAACATCTACGCGCCGTGTGAATTCACTGTAATTCCAAGTATAAATAGAAATATTATATAATGTTATTATATTCATGTTAATTTTAGAGGCTGATTAACAGTTTAAAAGACTAGCGGTCACAAAACGTGCTGGCAGTTTTAACAACAAAAACTGTGTATTTATGCACTTATGTGTTCCATAAATTCTCATAACAAACAACCATTATTGTCCTATACAACACTAAAGTGTGGTATTTCATTCTGATGAGGATCGTGTAATGTGTGACGTACGTCACATTACACGATCCTCGTCAGTTTGTAGGAAGCAGTAATTTTACTGTCAAATAACAACGAGTCTGATGATGTCTTCAGTAATTAAATTTTCAACACAGATATCTGCATCAAAATTACATGTCATGTAAGTACACTTTATAACATTATCGTCCTTGTAGGTGCTGAATATTGCTACAGATTACAAGAGCAGCGATCGTTAATAACTTTCTCAGTAAGTCACTGCTGGGCTCTGCTTGTTGTGGTTGGATTAGGTATTGAACTGTGGGAACTTCAAGATCGGTGCCTGGCATGAAAGGTCCAAGGAGTTACTTAGACCTACTTTTCTGTGGAAAGTATAGCAAATAGTTTCTGAAATAATCTTCATCTGCTATAAAAATGAAGACTGTCTTAAGACTGAAGTCGGGGTAGCAGGTAATAATTATCCACCCACACCGTTCTCATGTGTAAGTAGGGTTACATTATTCCCATGAGAAACAGAGGTCGGTCACATCATCAATAAAACATGTAAGGATTTCGTTATAGCCTGATTACGGTGTCGTAAAATACATGTCGGTGGAGGACTATCGACGAACTGGAGAGAAAGTTACATGTAATTCTAGGATGAGTCAATTTCATATTTTTATTCCAACTAAATGCACGTATGTTAAATACATGAAAAATATTTGTATTTAACATATTATTTGCATTTAGTTAGAATAATAATAAGAAATTGACTACAAGAAAGCATGGAGTTGAGAGCTTAAAAAATCTGATAATGGAGATTTCTTCAAGGGTAGAATTACAGTATTTTATTTTCCACCAGGGTTAAAATTTATGAAGTCCGGAACTCAAAACAATGGAGTTCTCTTAAGACAATAATAGCGGATCCGTTGGCCGCTTGGTACCCAAACATTCATCTGCGCGCACTCATAGTTCCACTAATCAACCTTGGCTCGAACCAGCTGTATGCAGGTCACACACCCACAGTTTATTTCTCTGTACTTATTATCATGTTACTTTTCCACGTAACTCGATATTCCAAGTGTTGTTCGTGCAGGTTCTTTAAAAAAAATATTAGAATATCTTTACGCATTTCATTTATACCCGTTACATCTACCCAACTCAACCACGTCAATTTTATGACCATAATATTCACCAAATAGTGACAAAAATTACGAAACCCATTAGCAAAATCTGTCACCCTTCTTTTCACTTCTCCGTTATGTCACAATATTCCCCGCAGTACAGTGTTCTCAAGTACTTTCAACTGTATCAGTAACAATAATTACTAATGTGTCAACACTGTTCCTATTTAGGTCACGTTACAAGAACATTTTTCGAGTCAGGAGATTCATCTTCAGTCAGTCATCTGTTAGGTGCAACGTAGTACTGAAGAAACGTAAACACAACACAAGCAAACGTTTAAAGTATGGCAGACGATTACCGCTTGGGTAAAAATTTTATTTCAGTCTATCTGATTGGCGGAAAAGAGTGCTCTTTGTGGTGCAGTTTATTAACCCTGGGGCATCTTATGTTGGTTATAACTCAAATCAATTTTACAAGATATTTGAATCACTATTTATTGATCAGCTGATCTGCTGTACAAGTCCGGCTTACCGCTTCAGTATCGGTGGTGTTTCGATTGTGTCATAGCTTATAGTCACCTGATATTTTTTATATGTGACTATTAGAGCACTTAATTGTGACTGTCCTCTCCGCCTGTTAGTCGTGAACTATTTTTCAGATTCCCATGACAGTTCATCCCGATATTCACACGATTCCTTCACATTCTTGGAACATTCCAGCATTATTTAGGAATCCACGTGTATGATAGTGTGGGACTCGCATTAGTCCTTTTAACGAGGCTTAGTGGTGTCAGCTGATGGCCCTTGCACCATCTGGCAAATTATAAGTACTTCCGCGTGTCACCGTTAATTTTAGCTCTTAGTCAAGCTTAACTGTTAGTTCACATGACAATTCTTCGCAGCGGGTACTGGAAACATAAAGTTTTGTGAAGCTCTAAACTTATACCCTCCTGTGACGTTTTCTCCGACGGAATCTATTTTGTCTTATGACAGTATGACTGTAGAGAAAAAGCCCTACATCTGACACTTCATCTGATATCTACAGATGGCTTGGAACTGGGGGCCAGCAGTCTCATTGTCTCTGCACATTCCTTGCAAAAAAAAATTAAACAATTCTCGGATATAGTGTGTTTAAAATGTATGTAACAAAGTACCGGGTATCCCAGATATTTTTCTAAGGTGTTAGCATGTGGTATCAACAATAAAATATTAAACAGTGTTAAATTTTAGATTAATAAAGAACTTGACACGTTGAAGTTTAGTAGTATTACTTGTACTGATACCCCCCTTTTCGCTGGTTCGTAATTCGCGCTTCCGCAAATAAGCGGCGTCACCATAAGAATAAAAATAAAAGAAATGTGAACATTCCAGAAAAAAATCTATAAGATTCTACACGCTTCGTGCCGTAGTAGTGCTTCTGATCATGCGATACTGCGAGACTTGCCCCTCCAATCCCACACATTTTCCCGCATAATATGGGCTTCCTGTCTCAAAAAGGTAATTTTCAATTTTCACCATTTTGTGATTGACTACAAGGGATTTAAGCATAAAAACATTAAAATACATTATTATAAAGGAGAATGCTAAAAAATACAAAAACATAATTTGGGGGAGAGGTTATCAATAATTAACGAACTTCCGCTTTTCGCGGGGTCATGAATCCCAACTACCGCGAAAAGCGAAGGATGACTCTATACTGAAGGGGAAAAAAACCTAGTTATTGTCTCGTACAGATCAGTAGATTATGAGGGTGGTTTTATTTTGAAAGTTGTTTAAGAATCATAGATCACAATGTACGTTCTTTTCGCCGAATTTTTCGTTCATTGAAGGTAGAATATACATAGTATTTGTAGAAAAGATGAACAACATAAATACTGCAAACTTTTCACGACACGTTACAAAGCGCTGAGAGCTATGCAAGTACCAAGGTAGCTGTGACCCACAGCAACGTACTTCATATACAATCATAGGCTCGAGATTTCTTAATCGTCTTTACGTAACATCTACACTTGATACAAGACCTTCAGAGAAATAAGCACTGAGACTGTACATATTTTGTATTCATGCAGTATATATAGATACTTACCGCCCTCTCAGGGCCATCGCCTGCATAATCACAGACAACTATTGTTCCCTCTGCACTGCCTTCTGTCACCATCTTTTAAAGTTCATTTCTGTAGATCCTTCTCAACATCTTCCACCTACTTCAATCTAGGTCTTACTGTTCTTCTTCTTTCTTCCGTTTTAATTCCAAATATTTTTAATTACCCTTCCATTATCCAGTCTTACTACATGTCCTAACCATTCTAATCTTTTTTTTTAATGTCTAATACTCTGTCTAAATCTTGGTATAGCTCCCGCAATTCCTGATTAGTTATTATTCTTCATATTCCTTGTACCAACATTGGTCCATACATCCTTGTTAATATCGGCTGTTATTAACTTGTAGCCATTCAAAGAGCGAATTGCTTTGAAGCAGACCTTTCTTGCAATCCTAGTTTTTACGTCAGCAGAGTAGCTGAGACTAGAAAAGGATACAACGCAGAACTTGTAGATTAAAGCTTGAAGAAAATGGACAAATTTTTAGCCTCAAACGTAAATGGTGACCTAAAGGAACAGAATGTAAGAGCACTGTCTGGGTTAAACTGCCTTAGAACTAGGATTAGGCGATTTGTGGCAATGAACTATAGGGTTTCACCTAAAACGCTCCTGAACAGATGAAAGACTATCAGCTCCACAAAATGACAATATTCTGAAGAGCCAGTTAATGTTATGCAATTTATTGTACACAGTAAAATAATTAAATTAAACTGGGAAGTGAAGTGCATGCCACGTAGCAGAATTTGGTGAAAGTCTGCTTACAGAGAGGGGAGAACTGAAGCAGGGCAGATATCTGCACTACAAAGGTGCAGGAACTGCCGCCACACGATATATAGCCTGCTACCGTCAGATGTTACGGTTCCAGTTTTTCCCTGTGCCATCAAGTATTTCTTCTTTAAAAGATCTATAATTTAAGGGCTTTATGTAGGACAGAAGAGACAGATGGGATCCTTCGCTCTTAGTCCAGCTAACCATGGCCATATTCCTACCAGCCGCTGAAAGTAAATTATAGAATATCCCGTACATTAAATTTAAGCCACCAGTACTTCAAAATCCAGTTTCATCTTTCACAACTGTATATTCGTCAGACACTCTGAACTAGAATGTATCACAGAGCGTCATTACATGAATCAAGAATCAAAAACAAAAGAGTGTGCAAGTCTCTACAGCTGACTGCAAAACATGCCCTTCGGGTTTGAGCCTTTATTAACCATGTTTAGAGATATTTGGTAGGATGCCTTGAGCAAGGAATCGGATCGCCGCAAGATGTCTACCTAATCAAGGGAAAACAAGCAAAGAGGCAGATAGAGAAGTGGACATATGTCGGTGTCTCAAGGCGGAACTGAAATCATGTGACCAGTGTTGGAGTAATAAAAGACAGTACACGCTTCAAACATCGCGTTCGCTCGAATGGCTACAACAAAGGGACGGAAATGTACGTACAACAGAGAAACAGATTCAACAACAACTATACTCAAAACACGACAAAAATTAATACGGGTTCATACAGTGTATTAAGAACACAATAAAATGGAAACGCTTTCATGGAGTGCGTTATGAACACAACAAATTGGAAACGGGTTCATACAGTGTAATAAGAACACAGTAAAATGTAAATGGGTTCATAGAGTGCATTCAGAACACAGTAAAATTGAAACGGGTTCACGGAGTGAATTAGGAACACAGTAAAATGATTACTGGTTTTTCCACTGTATTAAGGACAAAATAAAATGGCAGCTTTATGGACTACATCAGGAACACAGTCAAATGACATCTCTTTTCTTGAGCTGATGGTGAAGCAAGATATCACTTACGTTGTTAGGTTTCTCAGAATTAAGGAGCAAGTTACAGAATCACAATATGCTGCAATTTTTTATTAATGGGATTTTCGGAGCAGATGCCTACAAAAGAGGAAGCACAAAGACCACAGTTTTGTGGGCCTTGCTTGAAGTGAAAGTGCCACCCTGTGAACCGACACGACATGGAAGTCTTAATGTAATAAAAGGCAACTGCTCTCCTGTTAAAACCAAACAGGTACAGAGGGCACAATCCTTATGGCTCTACCCATATTCGACTCCTACGCTAGAAGGGTGTGGGTGGTCAGCTACAAGACCCTGCCGTTTTTCCCCTGAGAAAATACCCGGTATCCGTTGTAGAGGAAGGTATGTGGACCTCGAGCCCGGTCTGCATGTGTCCGGAAAACCTTGCCCATCTGAGGTTCAAATTCCGGATCCTCTAGTCCGTAGCAACTTGCTATTCCGCGTAAGCTTGACCCGCCCCCAAACAAAATATGTGGGTTACAATAAATAGTAGATCACTTAACTGAAGACTAAAAACCAACTAGATGCCATTTATTATTTTATTGTACTTCATATAGGCTCAACATGTTTCGGGCATTACTATGCCCATCATCAGGAGCTCGAGACTATAATGTTGATTACCACATTGGTCGTTTCGTTCTTGGTTTGTTGTAGTTTGGAGGTTAGGTGCCATTAGGTTGGAGTAGTGTCCGGGCTGCAGCCCGGACACTACTCCAGCACCTAACCTCCAAACTACAGCAAACCAAGAACGAAACGATCAATGTGGTAATCAACATCATAGTCCCGAGCTCCTGATGATGGGCATAGTAATGCCCGAAACATGTTGAGCCTATAAGAAGTACAATAAAATAATAAGTGGCACATAGTTAGTTTTTATTCGTCAGTTATCACAATGATGCAAGGTCCAACACACATCAAATCAGCAGATCACTTCTTAATAAACTGATTGTCAAGCATTCAGTCAAGTAATTCACCGTCTCTTAAGAAAATGAAAAGTACTTTGGAAAATGCCCGCTCTCCACAAGCCCTAATCCTTAGAATTCGATCTAGTCTACATTTCACAAACAATTCTGATGCAGGATTTATTTCCTTGCATTTTACCTTACTTCTCTAAGTGTTCCTTTAAACATGTACTGTCTTTACTATGCCTTCAGAATGCCTTTCCGTCTCGTTGTCCTCCAATTTTTTCCTTATTAACATCTGGTTAACACCATAATTTGAATTTCCTAAGTATTGAGATATCGACGAAATAACATTAGCACATTTCTAAGAAAGCGAGTTTTGAATAGTACGAATTCAGCAAGGTGAGAATATGAAAAATGTATAGAATTTCAGTAACGAATTTCATCGCTGTCATACACTCACATGAAGTTAAAAATCCACTTCAACATAAATATTTAAAGAAATATGTTTTATCTTTTCGGCGATCCAGACACGCTGTCTCTCACCTCAATGTTTTGTATTTTAGCCGCATTTACAGGGGTGCTGATAAGTCCTTAGCCCGACCAGGAAGGAAACAAGCTAACGTTTCTGACAGAATGACGTGCATTTCCTTCGGTGCCTTGCCTTGCAGGAAAAACAACTTGATGACAGCTCGCGTCTCGATGTTGTTGAAATCGCGCACGTCCCTGACATGCTTCAGAGCTTGTTTCCTTCCTGGTCAGGCTAACGACTTATCAGCACCCCAGTACACAACTTAATAGACAATTACATACAAGTACACCGGTGAACGGGCATGGAAATCTATAGGGGACGGGTTAGTAGGACCAAGCTACCGGAGCAAGATGGTCATGATCGTAAAATTAGGGTCAGTAAACAAAAACAGATATCGGTAAATACTCCTTTATAAATAGGACAATCAAATTTTGGAATCAACTGCCTGAAGAGGCGTTAGCCACTTTCCCCTTTATATCATATATTTTTAGAAAGAGAGTTAATAAAGTAATTATAAGTGAGGACAAGTGAAGGATTTTTGAAGGATGGTGACGAAACGTCCAAAAGTGGTGGGAAGTGGAAAATGAGGAGCAAAGTGCAGTAAAGTGAAGTGAAGAAAAGTGAATTGATGATGTTGGGTGAAATGTGTGTATTATCATTTGCTTATATTTATGTGACTGTATGTATGTTCTGTGTAGTACGTTGTGTCATTATTATTTGTTTCTATTTGTCATTCTCTAGTTATTCATCATATGTTTGTTAATACTCTTTTTATATTTGTTTTCTTGTTTTTTGTGTTTGTTTTTTATTTTGTGTATTCTGTGTTTTTGTATTGTTTTGTGTGTTGTTTCTCTCTTTGGATATATTTGTCTCTTTCCTATTTTTGTGCAAGTTTACCGACCAGAGCCACCGGGTGGAAACCCAACTGCAATAAATAAACACCAATTGTACACACAGCAACCGATCCAATTTATTCACGGAGAATTAAGTAAGATATAGCCGACTGATCTCAACCAGAAAACCTTTAAGAATTATACATACGATGCACTTGCAGAACCCACACTCAGTTACCAAGGCATTCGTGGCGACATGGTTTGTAGTTATAAAAAATTGCTGTTCCAAATCAAAGAGATATAACTTGATATAGTAAATAAATTATATAAAACAGTAATAAGACCGATAGTGACCTATGCATCAGAAACATGGGCGCTTAAATAAAATATAATTCAGAAACTGCTAGTCCTTGAGAGGAAAATCTTAAGAGGAAATTTGGGCCTACGAAAGAAAATCAGACATGGAGGATTAAAAACCATGAAGAATTGGACAAACTGATAAAGCACGAAAATATAGTCAACTACATCAAAGCCCATAGACTAAGCTGGTTCGGCCATATACAAAGAATGCCTGAAGCCAGGGCAACCAAGAAGATATTTAAGTGGAATCCCTCAATCACGAGACCAAGAGGAAGACCCAAATATAGATGGGAGGACAACAACATACAGGACCTTGGCCAAATGAAGATTAAAATTTGGTTAACCTGTGTCCAGGATAAAGCAAAGTGGAAGGATGTAGTTGAGAAGGCCAACACCTCCAATTAAAGGAGGTTCAGCGCCTGAAGAAGAAGAGTAGTAAATAAATAGGTTCTGTCGTAAAGTCAGCAATTCTGATGACTGAAAGACGGGCAGATTCCCTTTCTTAACAAACTTTTCAATCGAATCCTGGTACACAGCGTACGACAAAGGTGTAGCAGCACAGGAAGTGAAAAAGAAAAGTTTCAATGCATGGTTTAGCAAACTGAAACAAGGATTATGACATAAAGAATTTTTCGACAAATATTTAATATTAGAAAATATTCAAAGCTGAATTACATGTGGACTTGTAACAATAGAAAGGTAATCCCTTATCCCATTACAAACATGTTTTTTCCTCCATTCCGCTTAACGAGTCGTAGTTATAAAACTTAATGTATGCGAAATAATGAAGGTGTTCTTGTAACTTTTCACCTACTCTTTTGCAGCATTCATTTCAACCCCGCATTCAAGTTTTCATTTGGATTCTTCTGCGTGATCATTATTTGTGGCTTCGACAATGTTAAAACCTTTTGAAAGGCAAGACCGCTTATTGGATGCATCAGATACGCTGCAAAAAAGAAAGTGATGTCCTCTTTACACACGGCAGTTTCTGAATGAAATGTATCTCCCTGCGGACCATCCCCTAATAAAGAAATTTTTATCGATTTTTGGTGCTTTCGAAAAAAATGTTCTCAGTGTTGGTCATAACAACAACGTGCTTTAGTCACAACAGGCTTCGTAGGTTTGCTTTGCGAACGTTGTCATGGATGGTGAAAAGAGGGCATATGATGAAGGTGATCCGAGAAAATATTAAGTTAGTATCGTAGAATGGTGACACGCTTGACATGTCGAATTCACTTCCTTTTAGGATACTCCCATTCGCGGTGTGGTAATATTCTCAAAAAGAGGAAGAGAGAAAGAACTGATTCAAAAAGTAAAAGGAGAAAGAAATAAAACAGTAACGAATGATTGGGAAAGGAACGAATATGAAAATGGCGCTACAATGAATGGAGGAAAGAAGAAACGAGTAAAGCAAGAACTGAAAAGAAGAATCATACGCAGAAAATAAGTTGGTACAAGAAAAGTCGAATTCAGAAACTAAAACAATAAAACAAATAAGAGGAAAGGTAAGATGAAAAAGAGGATGGAATATTTTGTACTTTCCTTATGTTTTATTTGATTGTACAGCAGCCACCACCGCCAAAAATGGTATTGTCAGCCAATAAGGGAAGCTGCCTCACAGATCTGGTGTAGCAGTATCCGATTATCTTATTCTTTCCTTTGAAACAGGCAATACAAGGCCAAAAGTTTGCTGTCGGACTTTGGCTGCTGTACTAGCTAGAGAGGTATCCGCTGTAGAGAATAAGAAGCGGTGGGAGGAGAGGAACTGGACATTGTGTTACAGTGTGTGTGTGTGTGCGTGGTGGGCGGGGGGGGGGGGGTATGAGATAATGATATACAGAATCTACCTTGCATAGGGCACAGACCTCGTATCATTTCCTGCTTCTTGCTTAATTCATACATAAAAATAATCAAACGTTAATCTTACTGCTGTGTTGCCGCACACATCTGCACTAATTCCAGAATAAACTTCCTTCAAAATATACGATATTATCACCGCTCTAAATTTAAACCCACCAGAAGCATTATTCGATTAATTTTAACTTTGAAAGAAGTATACTTACATATTATTAAGAAGTGTGTTACAAGTCTCTTAGACGTTCAGAGAATGTGTACTTCGAGACGTCTATTCCCAGAGCTGTTTGTATCTCAACTTTCGTTTGCTGCAGCAATACAACAAATTCAGACCGAATAAGTTCTCTCAGACGGGAACGGCTCTGACTTGTACTCAGGAGAGCCATATTCGTATCTTGGACGAGGATTTTCATACTTTTATCCAAGAAAATTTCGACATAATATCTCATATTAGACCATGACTTACGACGCCACTTCCAACTCATCACACAACAACCGTCTAATCGTTCGTAGTTTCACAGCTTTTGAACTACTCGAACAAATAAATAGAGCAATAAGTATAAAGCGTTCCGTGTCCATGCTATGAAGGCAGGCATACCGGGGGAAAAGAAGTACAGTCCATTAATCTTAACTACAAGAAGGAAAGTGTCTAACTTTACTCCTCGGCCGCTTTACCCTCTGAAATGCATCTCGGTACCCATTTAAATATGTCTTCGAGGGCTCCAAAGTGTTCCGGATGTTCTCCACTAGAGCAAGATATCTTTCCCCTACTGGGATTCGAACCCCAGACCGTTCAAACCGTAGCCTAGTTACTATGCCGGCTAACCCACACAGGCTCATAAATAAATAAGTAAATAACAATATTGTAATTTTTTATATACAACTGCACAGTTTCACTGTTAGCATAAACCTAACAATCGACGGCCAACTGCGCACAGTGTGTACGTCATTACATTATGGACAGTGAAGAAGGCTTGAAACACATGACTGGTGATCTTCCTCTTTTTAGCAGAGCAACTACTTTGCCATCAACGCGGAGTGTGGACTGTACGCATTATACATGCAGAAGAAATAACTTCAAAACACTCAAATTCCTCACTCTGTATGCAGCCTATTACTGCAACAGCGAAATGAAGATTCAAATATCAAACGCCCAGAATGCGACATTTATTGATGGTAATGGATATCTTTCGGTGGGAAATGAGTCTGAATCATCCGCAGTGAGAAGCCAGTCTGAACTGTAGCACAGACTGTATGCTGACTTTACTGTTCGATGAACAGTACAGGATTGAGTCTGGAGACACCGGAAGCAATTTCAAAACAACGCCTTCTCTTCTAAGTGGTCTAACTCATGCTCTCAGTAACCGACAAGTCGTATACTCTCCAGCGTTGTATGATGTGCGACCAACGTTCTCACACTGGCCCTTCGAGCATGTGTTTTCTAACAACACACCACAAGATATATTAATAATTGTCCAACGAGATGCAACACAAAGCAATCTATTTTATTTTTCTTCAAGTTCACTCTACATATTTCGGGTGTCAACCACACCCATCATCACGAGTACACAAAACTGTAACTACAGCCTACGGTACTGGTCATATTTTTTGTGCAGTTACCTCCCTCCAACGTGGCCAAACTTGACCACGCTGGAGGGAGGTAGCAGCACCAGTACCGGAGGGTGTAGTTACAATTGTGTGTACTCCCGATGATGGGTATGGTTGACACCCGAAACATGTAGAGTGAACTTGCAGAATAAAAATATACTGCTTTGTGTTGCATCTCGTTGGACAATTATTAATATAGATCATCGATGAACTGCACCACAAAGTACACCACAACATGCCCATTCGTTCTGCAGCACCGACAAAGATTGTTACGGCCCCTTACACTCCCACATATTTCCCCTACAATTCAGCGTCTGGGACCACAAAGCTGAATTCCGAACTGTAAATTTCGAAATATGATAAGAATAATAATCGAACCAGTTCACTTTTCAATAACATTCTACATGACAGTCCATTTGATTCCTGGGTTACACTGAAAGGGCCCTGTCCCACGAGTGTGTTTGTGGCCCCACGAGTGTGTTTAGGGCCCCACGAGTGTGTTTGGGGCGCTATAAACAGCATCGCGACTTGGACAGCCATTGGTCACAACGGCAGTGTTCCCACTTAGTAACAGCGGTTCTGAAACCATGTCTGTACCATCGCTTCGGTCGCTTGTCGAAGCCACCAGTCGCGCCCACTTCGGACGCGCCACAGCTCACCTTACGTCGCTCTTATGGTGCCGCTTAGACGAGCGTACTCAGTCGCGCCACTTCTTCGAACAGTCATCATGTGAGTGATCTGCTTTCAATATGGTGGTGTTTGTTTCTGTTTAATGAATCATAACTCTGAACTGCTCATTACGGAAGATGACGCCGACCAGCTGATGTGTCTCCGGTCTGCATCGTTAAGTGAGAACGTGGAACCAACTTTTTGGCGGCAAATAACAGCGTAAAATACGCTGTTATTTGCCGCCTTAAAATCAGAAGGGGATGTGTTGATCATGCAGCTTTCTTTTATTCTTCTTTAGTATCTTGAAAGGAAACGCCCTTTTCAAAGTACTTTTCAAGACTGAAGTTGACCGATGAAAAAAACGCTCGCCACCAAGAGGGGCTGAAGAACCACAAATAACCTCGTGGAAAATGACCCGTATTAGCGACGCTGACAGCAAGCAGAGCAGAAAATTTTTGCTTGGCATAGATCCCTCCTCTATCGCAGAGTTGGCGAACCTTTGAAGGTCGCATGCCCGAATGTCTATAAATTTCGACGAAAATTCTTCCACGTGCTCATTAGAATTTTGAAGAACATAATAGTATCTTAGGGCTTTCCATAAATATTATAAATTATTGAATTATAATTATTATATGTCATAATTATAGTTGTATAACGAATTCAAAGTATACTTTTATATCATATTTCAAATGAAAATCTCGTCGAGAATTGCGATAAGGAGGACACTTTGGAAGTAAATAGGGCTGCTGCTGCTTCCTGTCCGAAAAGAAGGTTGTAAAACATTTTCTTCAATGTCACGTGTTCGCCCAGTCACCACCAGGCCGGCACCCTAATGACAGAAATATCCAGCCAACAGTTCGCACCGCTCCTGATTTGTGTAAAAATGTTTCACTCGCGGTGTTATTTGACAGCACAGTAATTCGTATGCAGTCTCGATGCAGTTGGTATGTGTATATATAAACATATTCTTCACATTCTGAATGAAGGCATCACGAAGTGCTTGAAAATCAATAAGTATTACACAAATGTACGTCAGCACAATATTTTTTTAAATTTGTTTCAGTATTTAAAATCGTTGTAATGTTCGCGGTACCTTACACGGAAGGGTCGGCCGGTCTGACCTGTGTATATCTTATGGCACGTGAGACATTACATTTGTGTAATACTTATTGATATTCTTCACAACATAGAGAAGCAGATCGGACAAAAAATTAAAAAAAATTAGAGCAGTTAACGCCTCTTGCCGTAGGTTCATCAGCATTGCTGTATATTTTTTTTGACTGTACTTCATCTCTAAACAACTGGAAGTGTGTCGGTCTTACACAAAGTTATAAACATTCTTCATTAACTTTCTACCACAAACTTCAAAATGGTTTCGACTTAATGTTTGCAGTTTAAAAGTTTCCTCTTGACCATAATTTACTTCAATTGCTGACCTGCACTTCACACAAAATCCTACTACGCATAGTGTGTTTACATGCTTCGGTTCTTCAGAGTTTTAATGAGTCCGTGATCGATGTTACAGAACTGATGAACTGATGAAGTGTACTTGCTCTAGATCAAAGTTAAGCGTTGCCTACAAGTAAAGTCATTAGAAAACTCGCCTGTACAGTCGGCTTTAGGGCGAATACCAAGCAGAAACAGTCCGATACATGTACACTGTTCGAACTTCCTTTAAAATTTTAACATCACGCCGTAACTTACAGGTGACCTGAAATACTGGAAGGGTGAAAAGGTGAAAGTGTGTAGAACCTATACGGACTCAGTCGATACCAATGGTCTTATGGTAGAGTGAAAACCTGAAAGTTCCACACAACTAAGTTTCAAATATAGAACCAACTTATGTGTCTTAAACCGGAATTAAAATAATATATGTTTGACAGATCTGATGTTTTCCCAGCGTTGTTTCTGAAGTTCCGAGTCTTTGATATTTGACAACGTGTCGTTGGGTAAATAGTTTCAGCCGTTTCGAAGTACGATATTGCCTGTTTCTTCAGGGTCAACTTATAGTTTTGGAATGATTTCGAATTAATGTTTACCGTGTCATGTAAAAGTCCAGTTTAAAACTTTCCTCCTTACCATAATTTACTTCAATTGCTGACCTGCACTTCACAGAAGATCCTACTACGCATAGTGTGTTTACATGCTTCTGTTCTTCAGAGTTTTAATGAGTCTGTGATCGATGTTACAGAACTGATGAAGTGTACTTGTTCTAGATCAAAGTTAAGTCTCTCACTACGTTACACACGACGCACAACATAGACAGACGCATCCCCAACAACGTACCCTTACACAATACGATATGCTGCCACAACACCCTGTTAATATAATGGAATTATTTTGTGAATGTTTTTAAAATGACTTTAGCAAGGAACGACATAGCTCCCTGAGGATGATCTTAGGATCGAAACATGTCGGAGCGATTTTAAGGGTTTTAATGTGAAATTTTATAAACTGAATTTTTTGGTTAACAATTAAAGTGATTAAAGTTTTGGACTTCCTGAATCTGAAGACAAAGACACTAGAAAACATCGAAACTTCCAGGACTACTCGCCCAACGACACAGCGACACATAACAGATTACATGTCCCTTCTACCATAATATTCTTTTTACCAATAAGAAACCAAATCTCATTTTTGGAAGTAATTCAATGATACGTGATCGATGCTGGAAACGGCAAACTTCCAGTAACTGTCAGGACAGAACACAGTGCATTTAAACAATTTTCATTTTAATTTAGGCATTATTAGGCTTTTCAGCTTCCTGTGTGGACTCACGGGCGGCGAACATAAGTTCGCTTTAACAGAAATCAATATACGATATCTGTCGCAAAACCGGCAAGCAAATAGGCCATTTACGAGGAAAATAACAATATAGTACGTTTTGGAACAATGGACTGTAAGAATGTGGAAGAAATGCAACCTTCTCAGGATAGGGATTGTCGGTGGAATTTCCATGCATGGTAACGAAGCTTTGGACTTCATAAAAAGAAAGAAATTTCACAAACAAATTTTTCAGGATCTTGTATCTAGCAATCGGCTATTTCCTTATTTTGTTGATTTGCGTGTTAAAGAATTCAGGATACCTACTATTTCAGTAGACCACTTTCAATCCAGTTGCTTTCGAAATCCACGTGTAAGGCACTTACAAATTACTTTGACTATAATGAAATCACGATAGGCCTGAATAATTTTGTCTATGTGTTGTTATGTCAAGTGGCCTAGTGGAAATTCACTGGCGTTTCGGAAGATCAAGTCCTCGCCATCGTTAAGAGAGACTAGCTTATTATGAGAGGTAATATGCCTCAATATTTTACCCTAAAAATCACAGTTATCGGATCCTTAAGTCTCATAAAATAGACGCGTCTTAATTTACTGATTAATTTTAAATTTGATTTCCCAAAATATTATAATTCCCATGAGAGTACTTAACAACCAATAACATACCCAAAGGTGAAAGTCTAACAGTTGCTTCTAATTAATTATTTCACAGCACAGTTATTGTTCTAGAACTTGGACATAAATGCAAAGTCACTTTCCAAGTTTAGTGCACAACAAAATAAAGTTCGCATTCTTTTGCGTAATTTTTATCTTCGTGTTCCACAAAAAAAAAAACACACACATACACAAATGGGTGTGGTAGGAAAAGAACATACAACAATAAAGTTGAAAGACCCTGACAGGTTAATCGACGCAGCCTCAAGTCTGAAGTTATACGAGTGTAAGCAGAGTATTCTAATTTTAAATTAAATAACATGATGCGGTGTTAGGATATCGCCTTGGGATATCGCACGGGCACGCTGTTTGGTGGAAGAAGAAGTGGAAGTAAAGGAGGCAGAGTTAACAAAATTAAAAGTAGCACTGTGACAAGTTTGTGAGGGGAGGAGTGTGAGAGAAAAAGTGTTACAGCGCGCGCCTTTCCACAGCCCTTCATTTTCTCTTGGGCAGCCTTAACGTCAGTCTGTAAATTCAAAAATTGTACAGACATTTGTCACAGATGCAATCAACACCACAACAAATGTTGAAATATATATGTATATGCATATTATACGTACATGTATATATATATATATGTATACGTATATGGGTACATACATGTATATGTGTATGTGTATATATATGTATATGCGTATGTATATGTATATGTAATTGTATATGTATATAGATATATATATTTCGAAGGATCAATAATTGTAATAATTTTTGTAGAATTCATCACGTTGCGTTATATCATGTTAAAAATTTATGTACGTATTACCGTCAACCACAACGAATGCTGTTAGTTCCGTCAATACATGCTGCGTATTTCGGTCGTACACACCGTCATCAGGCATTAAATACTCGTACATGTTATTTAAAAAACAAAATAAAAATGCATTTTTATTTTGAGTTTTCAAGCAAATATTTAATCTACATTTAAAATACACATTGAAAATTATTATTTTCAATTTTAAATACCGGAAATTTAACGTCTGAAGACGGTCTGTACGATCGAAACATGTAGTATATGTTGACGAGATTAATAACATTTGTTGTGGTTGACGGCAATATGTATATTAATTTTTAAAATCGCTGCAGTACTTTTACATACTACTTTTACAAGAAAAATCACTACCAGATCACACGTATTACATTATATTATAAACAAATCCTTCACAGGAATGATAAATGCCAGAGCCGTAACACCTTCCCTCTTCATACAAACAATGAACACCAAATCCCTGACAGTACAATCAGTACCATTTAACACGTGTACATCTCCTTCACAGCAACAATCAATAAACTGCTGATCACACTTCTTTCGTAGAAACAATCAGTAACACAACATAACTTGGACACTGTTAGTTAACACATCATACATCTGTGTCACGTATTTCGTTATGCTAAACAGTGAAAGAGACGCGTTAGTGCGAAGTTCATAATATTTACAGAACAATGAAAACAGGTGCAACTTCAGATGTACTTAAGTTGAAGACTGGGTTGTTACATGCATATCGAAGTTATTAAATTCCAATTAATAAATAGCTACACTCCTTTCCATGCTGTTGTGTAACAACGCCAATTAATCTCTTAAAGAATAGGAAAATTAAGTGACTTCATGCAGCACAAATTTTAAGAAAAGGAAGATTATTGCTTTGTCTGCTTTGAGACAGTTTGGTCTTATGACTAAAACTGTTTCTGTTGGTTTTTATAGTAGGTCAGCTACTGAATATGATCAGACACTTTAATATCGCGTTCGCAAAACTCTGCCTTCAGAAAATATCCTAAACCATCCCCCAATTGTATTCATTCTCACGGGCAACGGAAGACTCGTATTTTGTTCCAAACTTCGCGTAATTCTCCTAGACTGTCGATCCTTTAAAGCTTACCTACAACAAGGCTACTTGTGTATGTCTCATGCCCAGTCAATATTTGCTACTTATCCAATGTGATGAAAATAAGAATACCGTAGAAAAAAGAAGATTTGTTAACATTTGAAGCTCTATCGGCTGCTGAGTAGAATATATTTACCAGCATGGCCGTTAATTAGCAAGCCGTGTGCCGGTCGGTTCAGACATACTTTGTCTATATAAATGTTTGTCTACTTCTTTTCATATTTCAGGTAACACAAGAAATTTCAGGCTTCTACACCAATGTGGGTCATACGAGTAACTCAGGAGCTCGCAAAGAATGATATTTAACATGTGCCAGCAGGAACAGTACCGGTCATGCAAGTAAGGTACAAAGATTCAACATCTACTACCAACAGGCAAACATAAAGACCCAGTTCTTATCGAGCTGTAAACACTTTTCATCTCGCTTATAAAAACCAATCAGTTTATGCTGTAAGTGGCACAAGTCGCTGTTTGTTCTCAGACAAATACAAAACACATAAATAGAGTGTGGGGAGAGCGTACAGTTGTTGAATGTTAAGCTGTTGGTGCATCACGTAACCAGTAGGCTTTAAAATGTTAAGATAGGTTATACTGTCTGGGGCAAGTGCGTCCATCCTATCGAAATTACACACACTTTAAATCCGAAAATTATCAATGCCATTTGTTTTCTCACCTTTTATACTTTTCAGTGCAGCACAGCGTTTTTTGACAAGCATTTACAATATCTGTCGCACTATTTGAAGTGAAATTTCAAGAAACCACTTTAATGATTTTTAAGTATTTACACAGTTCCATTGCTTTTCGAACTCAGAAAAATATTCTGTGCTACGTTGCAAAATAGGGGATAAATGTAATCAACAGTGATAAAAACTCTTTCCGATCAGACAGAGATAAAGATAAGCCTTCATTCAATGTCGAAGAACTATGGCTTCCCAAGCACCATGTCATACGATACCTTCGACATGGATATTCTAGCATCGGATTTCCAAAATAAGGGCCGATTGCTGTAAGTATTCACTCCAGACTAAGGTGAAGGAATTGAGAGAAAGTGCTATTAATCTGCAGGCGATGTTCAATAGGATGTGTGCAGCAGCATTTAGAAAGCTTGTCCTCGAGCCTTGCCGGAGAAAATAATCTACCAAATCCATTCAACAAGACCAAAAAAAAAAAAGAAATGCTGCTCCTGACTCTTTGAAACATTCACGAAATCTAAAATGTCTTTCGTTTCACACCCCACGAGCAACTATTACTAAATGCACAGTCGCTGATTACGACGCGAATTAATAGTCTAAACGCATATGACTTTTGACATTCAGGGGACCGTGCATTGTGGTATATTCCTATAACAAAACCAACGATATACATTAATTTCTCAAATTTATTTTTGTTGGAATAAAATTCTACATGTTTCGGACATATATGTTTTATGTCATGAATGACATAAACCATTGCTGTGTGTACAGTGCTAGACTCCTGATGATTGACAGAGGAACTGTCCGAAACATGTAGATTTTTATTCCAAAAAATAAATAAATAAATTTGAGAAACTAGTGCATCTCGTTGGTTTTATTATGGGAATGTGGGAGCATATGACTTGTGAATGATTAGGCGTACTAAAGGATGCTGTTAAGTCCATTAAACGTGTTGTCGCCTCGTCTGGTTCGAGGAACATAATGCTACAAACAGGGTATTTGTTTGTCAGTAATTGCTGGTTCATTAATGATTATGAATTATTATTAAAAATAACACTCTTAATGTCGATTTGCCATACACAATAATTAGTTATCATATAGTACTAAATTATTCACTGACTGTACTGTTATATAATGCAGTATTATATTGCACACGCAAGTTCATTTAACACTCTTGTTCAACTGATATATTAACACCTTGATTGTTGATAATGCACTCAAGCATACACTCCTTATGAGTATTGAATGCGATTACTGCCCTATGCAGCCCAGAATTATCACCTTTGTTATATCACAATTATAATGAGACGTGCTGCCTAATTGTTCCCCCTTGGATTGCTAAACACGCACACACTGACGCTGGAAGACTGCTGGAACCCCTTGTTCTCTATAACACACCCTTATGGTGTCAGAACCCCTTGTTCTCTGTATTAAATGTAATAACACGAGTTGTGCGTTCCGTATGAACGGCTGCGTCCAGCCACTAGACTGCTGTGTC
>Ga0123352_10001960_pt1 | contig 28131 bp, 16 predicted proteins | sample TergutLab28metaG_FD_89700 | JGI IMG/M metagenome (GOLD analysis project Ga0123352, IMG submission 89700) | Labiotermes labralis P1 segment gut microbial communities from Petit-Saut dam, French Guiana - Lab288 P1 | ecosystem: Host-associated > Arthropoda: Insects > Digestive system > Gut ... | reverse complement strand
AGAAATTAGATGTAATAAGCCTATTTGAAAAAGGCGAATGAATTGTTGACATATGCTATAATGTTAGACTTGCTCGTAGGAGCGTATGTACAATTTGTGATAATGTTGATGGAATTAAAGAAAAAACACAAAAAAAAAAAAAAAAAAAAAAAGTAAAATGAGATCTGCCTGTAGTCTAACTACTACATCGAGCTCTTGGTATAAATGAGAGACAGTCATTCCATGTTACAATGAACATCAGAATAAACAGCTATTTATAGTGGATATCAATTAATCTCACCTTTGCTTTTTTTTTCTAAAAGAACTGACAACTATGCTTGTATTGTAAATAAATATTGGCACTGTTAAACACACATAAGATGAAGTGAAATTTAAATGAAGTTAATGTAACTAATATTCATTATTTAACTATGATAAAATAATGTAGTAGACTGGCAAGTTTTTCACCTGTACTCAAGTGCTTATAGGCCAAAGATTATGGAACAATCCACAGATGTCATAAACAGAGAGTGAAGTAGATCCAATGTATGATGGATGCACTGCCACCAAAGCACCATGCTGCAACACTACCGATCTTCAATGAGGTGTTGGTTTGTGGCCATCAACATAGAAATTTCTAGTTGCTTGTGGCAGCTGCAGTTCCATTCCTTCATATTCCTTTTTCAGAATAATTTGACATCCTAAGGATAAGAAGCTGCCAATTAATGTTCTGAACTCCCGATAATGGAAGGGAGCACAATAGCTTATGTTACTTTACGTACAAATCCGGTAGCTTAGCAGCCAAATCCACTTGAAATGTCATTATCTTAACACTAATACTTGAAATTCAACAAAATGCTACATAAAAATTCCTTCCTACTCACAAAAAAGCTGTCACAATTGTAAAGGGTTCTGATATTGGTATATTAGTATTACTGGGTTAATAGACTTTGCATATGGGAACAGCCTCTTGTGTCAGGCCCAACTGAGAAACTGCCTCCCCACCCTTTCACCTGAAGACAGGAAACGATCCAGTATCTGGAACACCATATTCTTTTTTTCTAAATATGAGGAAACAAACAAAGTCCATAAACCTAGTAGCACTGTGTCTCCTGCAAAGACTGAGTACTTAATACTATTCACTGTGTGAATCACATGCATATCACAAACACATTATTTTAATGTTGCAGCAAGTTGTACATACAATGACACTTCTTTAAATGATTAAAGTTTATACTGACTGTATCAGTACCATATTAGGTACCAACCAGGTTCAGCTCCATGATAATGTATCTTACATCTGGGCTATGCCAGGTTCATGTACCAGAAATCTAAACTCAATATTCTTGTAGAACTCTTTCCTCACCGGGTTCATAATATGTGTATCTCCTTTATTGACTGGTCAATATTATAAAATCTAATATAGTGATACTATTTCCCTGAAGAAGGGTCCTTTAAGAGCAGAAAATCACACTTGAAACCTTCTTTGCCATTTATGATACCCTAAGTTGCATTAACATGTTCACAAGAACATAATGAGCTTCATGACTCAAGGCCACCAACTCCTCCTACCTCATCTCTTTACACATCCATTTTCATATCATCGCCCCCACATACACCTAGATCCTTCAATTAGTCTCCTTTAGGCTTTCCTGGCAAAAACTGATACATTTCTAGTATCCCACATGCATGTTACATGCCCAACCCACCAGTCACCTCACCTAGTCTTGAATTTTCTTTCAGAAAAGGGGCCAAGTCCAAAAGATCTTCTTCCTTTTCTTCTGGAGAAGGCAACTTTTCCAAGACGTCTCCAAGAACATACACATGACACGTAGTACATGCCAGTGATGCTTCACATGCACCTACCAACAACAAATAAGCAATCAATGTTCCAAACTATCTAGCTTCTTCCCCCAAAAAATTATACCAAATTGCACCATGAAAGAATACTATTTCTAACAGTGAAATTTATACCAGTTTAACTTTATAAGTAAACAAAGTTTCAAATTAAGAACTTACGCACCTTCCATTTCAATCCCATACCGATGTGCAAGGTAAAGAACATTATCTCCAACTTTCCCTCTAACAGGTATTTTATTGCCATTTTTATCAATGTACGTAATATTTACCCTGCAAGACATCAGAATATAATAGCAATTCTTGAAATATAATCAAATCAAGGAGGTAAAAATGGCTAATCTATAGCATGGATACAAGATTAAATGCTTATATATTAGAGGAACCTCTCTCAAAGCATTCACTAAGGAGACCAAATGGGTGGACAAGTAACAGTCAAAATGATCATATAGAATGATTTGTGAGAATGTTACCTAGGTGGAAATGATTCAGAATTACATCCAATGGCATTGGCAGTGGTTTGTTACCAAACAACTAATGACAGATATTGGATTCAGTACATCATATAAAGCAATCAGATGGAAGAACATATACACATATTTGCACAAGGGTAAAACAAAAATCATACAGGAAATGTTAGAAGTGTGGAAATCATACTCCCCTGGAATTTATGATATTGGTAGTTTACCAAAACTTGTGATAAATTTGGATTCCATAATAATTCACAGTAAAAGTAATAATCTATTTCAGCATAACACTACTCCTTAAATTTGGTTCCTCAATAACGAGAATAACCTAGACTAACACTGCTCCAATGTGTACAATAATTACATAAAATCAAACCCAAAATCAGATTTTATAATGAAACATTTACTCTCGTAGAATAAACCAATATGCATACACTTCGTCTTCTGTTTCTGGATCTTTCCATTCATACTCTCCATGTTCCAAACCTGAAAATACAAAAAATCACCTCAACAAACTTCCCAAATTTAAGAAGTCAACAACACTCATACACAATATACTTTGTGCGACTGAAAGTTCTCATGGCGATTTCCATGAAAACTGCTATTTTTTTTTTGCGATGTAACGCCGTGCTGTGGCAGACTTATGCCAAAATAAACGGCATCACATATAAGGACAGTAACTTTCAACATTCTGGCAGTTCGTCTTACTCTGGGTAGTTCGAAGACCCCGAATTATCATTTTGTGCCGCATACATACTCCTATTTTCTGCTTCACGCATTTTAACGGGCTAATACCTATAAATCTAAATATGGTTACGGTTTTAATGGCGAGACCACATATCATCTCGTCGCTTGTAGGTTATGGTCTATTTATGACAGTGATGTATTTTTGAATACAGCACGCTGATAGAGCTGTCAGACCGTACAAATACTTTAAATGGGCAAGTAATTATATAGAAAGCCCTGTCACTATCTGTTGCAGCGCTGAAACCTAGTCTTTTTACAACAGCACATCACGAACCTAGGCTTATCACCTCTAACTTTCCGAACTACTACTTTCAAATCATGTTGCAAATTTCCCTGCTAGCGGGAATAACACGGAAAACCCTTGGGTTCGTTCTAAAGAGCTTGGAGTGTTTACCCCTCTTGACATTATATTATTATCATCATCGTCTCGCTGTTCGCCTCGAATACGTCTCGAGACGTCTTCCAAAATCATATTGCGTGCTGTCTGGTACAGAGTTACTGACGCTTCAACGAAACGTCGGCAACTTGCAGTCGTCATGTTATCCGTGTTCTTGAACACCGCTGTGAGATTCTCAAGTCTCACAACAATGTTCCTTGACGGGTCTCAGCCTTTTTAGAAAAAGCAGAATGTGCATATTAAATTTCCCTACTGTCATCACGAAATCAACTTATTATCTTTCTGCAGTGTTGTACATGGTAGCGTTGTGGATATGCGTGATAGAAAGCTCCCCATGTGGTACAACACAGTAATTAATGTTGCAACTCTTGTATATATATGCATTCAATGGAATATAGCCAAAATCATGTGATCATCAAAATGGCTACGTCTGTGCTGTTGACAATTGTCACTTTCGACAGAATAATCTTTAATTCGAAACTTCACTTAGAATGAGTGTTATTTAACTGAATTAATATTGTGCATTTAGACCTAACAGTATTTCATAGTAATCATGGCTGCTATTTTGTCTCAGTACAGCACGACAGGGTTTTGTAAGTTGACCTTACGAATGGAGATTGATTTGTATTGCGATTGGTAGATGTTTTATTGTTGCTTACTGCTAGGTATTATTGTTTCTGGTTTTATTAGCTTACTGCTAGGTATTATTGTTTCTAGTTTTATTATAAGTCACCAGGCCTATGCCAGTAAACACTCATGACTTTATAAGCGTTTAGTTCAGTTACCAAAGTTTTAAAGACAGTAACCGAAAAGAGATGTGGAAATTGAATGTTTGCGTGCAGTTGAATTTTTCAGTCATATGTGCCAGGAGAAGTTACATGAAGAGGTAGAGAGGTGGCAACTACGGGGTGCTGTTATAAACTGTTTTGTTCCAGATAAAGCTCCTGTGTCCAAGGGACTCATGGGCAGCATGTTCCTAACATGCACAGCCATGAATATGCCTCTTTTGGCACACATGCGCAAGTACTTGGTGTGTAAATTACCTGACATCTTCAAAGAAGGGGAGGTGAGATTTATCGAATTAATAATATTAACTTTTTTTTTCTGACACTGAACATTAGAAAACCTATGTAACTGAACTCTGTGTGGCACATGAGGTAGTAGTATGTGGTTCAAACTTTTGCCAAGAAAGTGGCTATTCTCACTGTCCCCCCACCCCCACATGCACACATCTATGGGCAAAGAAATTTCATTGTCATAAGCTGTGAAGGGTTTCTTGCACAACGTAGAATTTGTAATAACGTTAATTTTCTTCATTCAACACCATGTAACTACAAAGTGAAAGAACTGTGCAGATAAGTTTTTAATTATATTTTGTCTCACATTTTTAATTTGGAGCATCCCAGTATATACAGGTATATTTATCATACAAGTAGTGCTTTTAGTGCCTACATTTTGGACTTAAGGCAAAATATGTTGTGGTTAAACTCTGGATGAAATTTTCATATGTTGATGTGTATGATTAAATTATTAAACACAGAGTCCTAGACCTGAGGTAGTTAGGGACCCTTGATACTTGATTTATAAACTGCTTGTAATATAAAATAAACTTTGTTTTAAGCCTTCTTAGTGGTTTAAATGTTCATCTAACACATCATTTAGAACTGCTAAACATTTATTTCATTCAAGATCTTCATGACAGCTCAGAATGTGTATGTTGTGGTCTTAGATCAGAACTGAGCATACTTGGGTTCAGGTGTTGGCTGGTGTCTTTAATGGCTCATTAAGAGATTAACCTTTCATTTTCAGTGTAGTTAGTTCCATATAGGATGAAGCTAAAATTACTATTAATGAGATAGAACAGAAGGGTTTGAACTAGATTCATCTGGTTCTTGATAGGTAGCAGAGGTAACATAATCATTTGTTCTTTAATTGTGATCCGGTATGAATGGCTTGACAAGACATGAGCTGTGACCAGCTGTTGTGGATGTAGTAAGGAAACTTTAGGTTCTGTAGTAGACAGGATATTAACTGAGCAGATAAGAGTTTGTGAAGTGTAGTGCTTCATGGAGTCAGTCTTGTTAAGAAATGTGTGCTTGATGAATGACTAAGTGAAATGGTGTGTGGCAGTATGATATTGAAAATCTGTGTTGCTTTCATGAAGGGAAGTACATTATAGTCAATTATAAATGATGCGTTGAAGATGAATTTTGAGGTGGTCAGGGTTCAACTCATGAACTTTCTGTAACTCATAGTGCTTTATCAACATTTGGTAGTAAATTATAGTGAAACTTTGTAAGTTTTCAGTAAATAAGTGACTAATAATATGATAGAGGGATTACACTGTAGTGAGTGGCACTGCTGTTTTGGGTATTGCCTGGTTGAATCTCATCCAAGTATTCCTCATTCATCCCAGGGATATTCCAGAATATTTAAATTAGGCCAGGAACACTTCCTTGTGTTTAATGATCTGCCATCAACCTTCACCTTACCAGTTGCATAATGTACAGTGTACAGGTAGTGCACTAGAAAGTTACAAAATGAACAAGGCTTTAGTATGGACCAGTTCATTTCTTTTTACGTAAGTGATAGCTGGAAGTTCATTCTAAAGGGTTCTCACAGTGGTCTATTATACATATGATTACTTGGTTTCTGAACTTCATAGTCATCTGGTATTCCAAAAGGAACACAACATTTCAGCAACTGGAGTGGTTTCCTTCATCAAGTGAAAGTATGGGGAGGCACCTTCTCGTATTGACTGTGATAGGAAGAACTTATTTACAATTATTGGACCAGTGACTGAGAAAATAGACCCAGCTGAGTGAGTGAGCATAGTTTTTTTTTTAATCAGAGCCAACTAAGTGCCTCACAGCCCTAACACCTGGAAACAGATCAACTTTCTGAAACGTTCTTTTTGGGATACTTGGTGACAGACAATGTCCGGGAACTGAGCTATCCTAAACAACTTCAGGCAGTTACAAGATTGATATTAGGACAGTATGTGATGGCATGTAGTCACCTGGCTGCCTGAAACAATTAATGTTACATTTCGGTTCAGCTCATTGTTTCACAGATTTCCTTCTGGCATATTGATACATACACTGAGTAGTGTGAGCTTTTGTTTTGCCATGTTCTGAATGTTGTAGAAGTGCTTCTGTTTTAATTTCCACAAGAATTATAATACTGTACCTCTGCCAGATGTTTTTTAATGTTGGTGTGAACTTAGAAGAGTCAACAAAAGTGCTTGGATAACTTAAAAACAGAATGAGCAACTCAGCTGACTCATCACCGCACTCGTATACCTGGACTGTATTTGTCCTTCAGAAACTAAAGAGTTCTTTGTGTGATATACATGATACAGAAATTTTTAAATTGCAGGTATGGAGGCTTCTCACATCCAGAATAACTTTCCTGGACACAAAGGATTTAGTCTGTGGTGCCCTTTTAATTTACTATTTCAGGTAATACAGTTTGTAGTTATGTAGGGAAGTAATGGTCAGTCTGTAAGGGTGATCACCAAGTGGTGCAGTTTAGTGGTTAGTGCTACATCTGGGTGTTCTAGGGGGGGTCAGGGTTCAAATACAGACCTCAGAACTGGCTATTCAGACTGCTGTTATGTTTTCCTCATTGTTTCTGTGAAAATTCTGGTATTGTACCTCAAATTAGACAAAGTTCACTTTATTTTTATATTCTTTCCAATTTTTGTTTACTTGTTTTCCCATTATTTGGTGCTGCATAATGCCAGTTACTGGAGTCCTCTTTAAATAACCAATAATATTGTAAATGTGGGTAATTCTGTAATAGCATTATTTATGTTCTTGGTGTTAGTCTACAGAGTTGTGGCACCATGTATAGTTGTATTGTGCACATGTGTTTTGGAGGAACATGCTACCTTCATATTCAGAGTTAAAGTGGGTATGTTACAGATGTGGTTGGATATACTGTATAAGCAGGTTGCAGGGAAGTTTAATTGGATGTTACATGGAAATAGAATTAAGTCTGAGTTAATGAGAATGATTCATAGGAAATGTGAGGATAAAATATGAAGTGATCACATAGTGTTACAACCCAGAAGGCCTGAATGCACACTACCATTAGAACCTAAAATGTTACACTACTCTTTACTTAATTTATATGCGTACCTTCGTTGCAGAGTGTTTGAAAGACGGTACGGCTCACACAAGTTTGCATCATATTTGCTTGCAACATGTACAATTGCAACTATTTTGGAAACAACGGCCATCTTGGTGTTGCAGCATCTTGACATTGACCTGCACAGTGGAGGATATCTTCCGCCAGGACCGTGAGTATTCCAGTAGACTTGTGAGGTCACGCCAGAGATGCTATGCTGTATAGTTTGGTAGATATGTGTCAGTGTTCTGGATGAAGCTGCCACGTCAATCAGCAGAGTAGAATAAACATCTCATTCATTCTTCTACCCTGAAGATGGGGGCGGCATGTTCTGCCGAGATGTTTGCGCCTGTCAATGGGGCTCCAAGACACCACATTTTGAAGCGTGAGCTTCATGTCTGACCTGGCATGTGGCAAGTCATAGAGTTAGGAAGTGTTGTTACATGGATCTGATTTGTCACTGTATTGAAACTGAACCCTGCTACTGATGATTTTGTACAGGTATGGTCTGATCTTCCCCTTGTTTGTGAGTTTCTTCTTCGATGTTCCTCGCGTAGCTCAGACGCACATTTTAGGCATCCCTGTGACAGGCAAGACGTTAACATACCTGCTGGGACTTCAGGTCTGCTCCACGTCTATAGCAACTGGCATCTCTGGACTGTGCGGAATTGTAAGTATTTGTTAACTGGCTAATGTGGTTAGGGTCTAGTCTCTTGTCCAATTAGTACTCCCAGTTAAACAGTTGGAGCTTGAAACTAGTGACAACTCTGTGTAATGTACAGTTTAAGGGAGCTTTCATTTCTGCTGCCTATTCCTCCTCATTAGACATTCATGTGACATAAGAAAAGGTACACATATAATGCTTAGCTGATTTTTCAGATCATATTGAAGGATAAAAAATGGTATTGTCATTGCTGAAAAGTTTCATGAAATTCTTACAAGAGAGACTTTGAAGTTTCATCCACAGTGCAATTTGATGTATGTATATTCTGTTTGTGTTATCAGTTACCATTGAAGTTGGATGTGCATCATTCAGAGTCAGTGATACGAAGATTAGCACTTAGTGGCTGTAATGTGTGGGGCATGAAGTTTCAGAGTGTTTTATTGCAGGTGGCTGGTCTCATGTACCGATACAATGTGCTGTACTTGCGTCGCTGGTTCTTGGTGCCACGATGGATGGCAAAATTAAGCAGCATGTCAGTCGGTTGGCTTCTGCGCTCAGGGGCACCACAGGAAGGAGCTATTGGTGCTACGCTGGAGATACAACGTGCACAGCAACTGGAGATGCTTGAGCAGCAAGTATTGCTGAGTCGTGCACGTGATGTGCGTAGGCAGGTAGGTGTTGTGTCATCTTGAGAGACAGATATATTCTGCTGATACTCATAATATTGTACTTTCATTGTTCTGTATTTATTGATGTGTATCCTGCTTTGTGACTTGAGGACAGAGTAAGTGTTCTTGTCAACATGCATTTAGGTAAGCTAATTGCTTATGTACCTTTCATCCTGCATCTTTTCCTATTTTTGGAATGACTGGACAGTTGGGAGCATAAGATCAGGGGACAATCAAAATAGATAAGTATAACCAGTGGTTGACAGATGTTGGCTCAGTTTCCAGCCTGACAAAAATATTACTTACCGGATGTTCCTCTTAGAGAGGAAGTGACAGGTGTTGCATTGCAAAATGACACCATGCTCCAGCAGTTCTGGTTGTTGATGGTGAAGAGCCACCTCACCTTATCCTGCAGGAGTGCATGGTAATATTGACCACTGACCAATATAGTAACTGGCGTGGGTTGGTACAGTGCAAGTCCATTTTGGCTGAAGAACGTGACATGCGCGATTTTCAGAGCACCCTGACTGCACCATGCAATTTTCTTCCTTGGTGATGTTTGGGCACACCATTCAGCATTCTGTCATTTCGGCTGAGGGTCCAATGAATGCATCCATAACACACCAGCTGTTAAAATGCAATGAAGGAATGCATTGCCTTCATTTCTCCTTCATGGTACATAGGTGGTGACAAGAAGAACACTTGTGGCTCTTGGGTCATCATCGAGCACAAGTGGATTCCACTTTCCACAAACTTTTCTATAGCAATGGTCATGCATGAAATGCTGCGCATACTTTCAATGACAGGTTGCACCTGTTCCACGTGGTGTTCATCTGTCACCAGTGTTGGGCTCTGCAGCAAGGGGCATCGTCTGTTTCTTCTTGCCATACATTCTTAATGGCGTTCACCCATCAGCGAACAGCATTATGTGAAAGAGCATATTTCCCTAAACCTTTGTTCAGTGACTTGTGACACTCTGTAGCATTTTTACCCAACAAAACATGAGATTTTATTAATGTTCTCATGTCCGTCTGCGAGAAACTTCCCTGTAGTTTTTCCCGATCCATAGTTAAACAGCAACTGAGATCACAAACACAGTGCACCTTTGTGATAACAGCAGTAGTGCCGCTGTTGCCACACACTAGATTTGATTTTGGACATATGAAGCACTGCATGGTGCTGGCACCATACACAAAAACTTCTGAAATGACCCATGTTAATGCTGACTGGATGATGATTATTTAACAGGAAGCTGGATTTATGTATGTATTGTTGGTTTATATGTATTCCAGTTTTTGAAGTAAATAACCTGATTAGCTGAGAAATTTATATGTGGTGTGAGGATTTCAAATGAGCTGTATAGTAAAAATGTAAAAGGTAAATCAGTCCCGTTACAGGCCTGGAGTGGCCCAGAGGGTTCCAGGAAGTTAAGGTTCCTGATTTCATGACAACAGCACAGGATGGTGGTAAGGTTGTTAGCCTTACACACCGGCCGCCTTTACCCCCAGGAAATTCTCCTGGTACTCGTTTCTGTTAGAGGCTGAGTCAACTTCAGGGCCATAATGCAATTGGAAGGATTTTATGTAATTAAAAAGTTCCAATTACACTAGCTGGGATCGAACCGGCGACCTTCCGATTTGAGCTGTATAGTACTGTGCTGAAGAATATCTGCTTGAGTGGGTCAGGTGAATGTTTTGGATATGTTTCTATCTTGTTGCCATGCATCCCCTTTTTAATGTAGGCTGTAAGGGAGTGTCTGCCATCGCTTACGGGTACTACAGGACTAATGGGGGTCTGTGGTCTGTGACAGTTTGCTATTGTGAAGGTAACATGCGTCAACATGACAGACAAAACATACCAAAACTTCTACTGTCATTGTAGCATTAGTAGTCCATACCTGAGCATTTTATTACTGTTATAAAGGAAGAGAAATGTCTGGGTGCCAAGGCTAGGTTTGTGTCCTTTAACAGGACTTAATCCTGGGCTGTTACTGTCTTTCTCACTGGACATAACACCCTGAGGAGAAATCTTCACCTAATGGGGCTCTCAGACAGTCCATTGTGCAGGAGGTGTGGAGCAGAGGAAGAAACCTCGGCCCACATTTTCTGTGAGTGTGAAGCTTTGGCTTCACTCAGACATGCATATCTGGGCTTTTTCTTGGAGCCAGAGGACATCAAGAATATAAGTTTGGGGGCCATCTGGAACTTTAGTAAAACAACAGGGGTCCCATAAATTGATATGGGGCACAAAGAACTCGTGTATTAAGGCCCAGGTGCATCGGGACCATGAGGTCCCAAACCCAATTGTAATCAATTGGTCGATCATTCAACCAATCAGTCAGTCAAAGGAAGAGAGAAAAAATTGTTTTCTGTTATGATGTGACACTGTGTAGTTTGGTAGCAACTTCTTGATATTTTGGGGGACTGTGCTGCCACCATCTGCACAGTAAGAAAAGGGTGTAATGTCAGTAGATTTCTACCAGACTGCTGGCGTCACATCCCATAAGACACTAGCCACCACTATGAGAACCTGAAATCTCAGAGAATAAATAGTTTGTATTATGGTGGTATACCACCGTCACTTTTATGTGACCAGATTTGACATAACCTTCTTTGTACTGAGCACTAAAAATCCATTAATGTTTACACAGCAGGGACAGGGCTTTGCTGAAACTTTGGTGGGTCCTGAGAACTATTGGCCTAATGAGAATGGAACAATCTTTGGAGGTTTCCTGCGAAACAGGAGGCATAATGCTGTAGATACAGAAGGTAGGACATTTTCTAAGTAATTGTATTTTTTGGTATTTCAGTAATGAGAGATGAACTTGTTACACCAACAGTTACTCTGTTTTGGTCTTGTGGATTTTGATGTTCTAGGGGAACTTTCTACTCCTGTCTTTAGAAGGTGGAGATGCAGATAGTATGTTCCACAGGGATGTTGGTAATCACTTGTCAGACCGCACAGGCAGTTGTTACCTAAAGATCTCAGTCTGTGAGTCCTCACCACTATGAAAACCTCAAATCTCATGTCATGATTATGTATTAGTATTGTTCATTTGGTTTTTCATATTGTATTCCTGTTACTCATGTTGTGGTGGGGGAATTGAGAGATGTTTAAAGCATTATCAAATATTATCCAAAATATGCTCAGAATTTGAGGCTTTTAAATCAGTAAAGATATGTAGTTTTTTTTTTTGGGGGGGGGGGGGGTTGTAACAGCTTGTGACCTGGTAGGCATTTACCAGCATTTTTGAGGAACTACCTGCCTCCGTCTTCAAGACAGAAGTGGAGGCGGCTGGTTCCCCACACCAAAATGTGGATATGTATCCCAGGAAATAGTCATCTTGACTCCATCTCTTTGTTTTTCCATTAGAAAAGAGATAAAGTAATTGATAGCATTTTTATATCCATTCTAGAAAGCAACGTACAGCCATCAGAGGAGCAGGTGCAGACATTAATGGAGATGGGATTTGAACGTGCGCGAGTGCTAAGTGCCTTGCGCAGTGCAAATAATGACATTCACAGTGCAACAAATATATTGCTTCATGAATCCTGAACGTTTATTAACAGCTGTAACAAAATGGCCATGTGAAAGTGACTTGAATAGTTCACATTTAGGCTAACACAAAAACAAGAACAGAATTAAATTACAGCTTTCCTTTCTACCATCTTGTTTGTACAGGAGTTGGTAATGGTATGATGTTTGTGTGAGTGCAGTGAACGTGAAATTGGTAGGATGAATCTTAGGCGACTTTGAGGTCACAGAGTGAATGAATGCTGTAGATTGACTCATATGTAACAATATGTGCAAAATTGAGATGTTGCTGGTGTGTTGCACCCAGGGTACAGATGTAATGTAGTTCAGCTTGACTGTGCTCCGTATTTGAACATATTAAGGTACCTTTGTATTATCATCTTTGCAGTTTTTTAATTTTATGTTCTAAAAATTTTTTCAGGTTTAAAAAATACGTGATGTTTAATAAAATTACACAATAAACTGCGTTATTGCTTGTTGCTGCCTGTACATATGCTGTATGTGTTTATTTTGCAATGTTCACTCTGCTTGAAGTGCCGTTTATTTCAAGTATGGAGTGGGCGACACCTTGATAGTTGATCGTCCTTTATGTTACCTCCGTTCAGATGTTGGGCTCGGCAGTAGATAGGCCTGGGTGTATGCACCAGTCTGTGTTTTCAGTAACTTTTTTTTATTTTGTCTCTCAAAATGTTTCAAATAAGACTGAAATTGCAGTGGATTAATTTGGTATTTTTTAAGCATGTTTTGCTTGGAAAGTTTGAATTTTTATCTTTAATGGTGAGGGTGAATTATGTGACTGTGATGTGTGCTGTACAAGTGTACATATGTTGTAAAATGATCAATGTAAATTGATTCTGACTGTACCTCTAAATATATTATTTAGTATACAGAGGGTGCAGGAAGAACTCCCATGGATGATGTAGATGATGGCACTTGATGCCTCACCCCAGGGCTGGATTTAAATGTGTTGTGGCCTATAAGCTGTAATGTTTAAAAGGCTTCCTCCCACTCTGATAAATTTTAGATTTATGAGTTTTTTATACATGTGGAAGGGTACATGTAAAATGCTAAATTACATACACATCTTTTGACTATTTTTTTTGTATCATAATTTTTGTTACTTACATGTGCTTTCAGTTTTTTTTTTCTTTTAGTGAAGCAGCCTCACATAGTCCCCTTTTAATGTGAGGCCCTAATCTGTAGCATGTCTAACTTATACATAAATCTGGCCCGGCTTCACCCCAACTCCCTGCTCTTTTATTCCCCTCCAGCCTTTGTTAGCCAGCCCAGAGAACTTCTGTTTGGTGATGATTATCACACATTTATTATTACAGATATGTAGTCACAATGATTATATGATGGGAGTATAGAGAAGTATCCATGAGATGTCTTTCTGTGATCCCAGTCTTGTATGTGCTTGTGAAAACACTTAAAAGTTGGTTTACAAAATGTTATATTGTATTGTTGAATAAAATTCATTGTTTTGGAATGATTGTGCAACTGATATAAAAGGGGCTAGCCTACTTGATAGCAACTGCAGTAAACTCCTTTTAGCGATGTGATGTATCCACACACACACACACACACACAGTCGAAGTTGACCAAATGTTCATTGGACGTGATAACTAATTGTTCCTGGACCAAGTGTATGTCATATCAGTGCAAATATTCTAGCTGGCACATACATGGATGTGCTGCAAAGCTGACCTGCAGCAGTAATGTGTGTATGTTTTATTGTTTGTGGAAGTGTATGTGGAACTTTAGCTATTTTATACACTTGTCATGAAAGGTGATAAGCAATTATTATCAAGAATGTGGTAGCTGGCTGTATGCTGTATAGTACAGGCCTGGAACAGGTTTAATTCTAATTGCTGTTTGAAGAAGAAGTAATGGAGTTTATTAGTTTAGGCTGTAGAAAAGTGAGTGGAATTTTGGCAAAGCATTATGGAATCTGTCTCGTTGTTTTCACAGTCTTACGCAGTCTTTGTACGATAAAGTAGGTGTACTCTGTATGAGTGGTTACTTTTGAGTTAATTGATTTTATTCCTTGATTTGAAACTTACAAAATTTGTAATTTTTGATGGCATCATATCCACATAATTATTTAAATTCTCGTACAGTTTCATTTTTAAGAATTTGTGTGTTAGATCTCACAAGTCATGTGGTGTAATTTATTTCCACTTATCATACATTTTAGTATAGCACATTTTGCTGCAGAAAACTGGAATTTACATGTGTACCAAAATCTGCAAGTGAACACTTACCATATGAATCTAAGATGAAATCTGCCTTACCTTGCTTATTTTTGATTGGTACTGCTGATTGTTAATTCCCTGGTTTTTGCTACCAAAGTGCTGTTGGGATGGGAGTGGAGTTTAACTGGTCGCTGGGTGTAGCAGTGTGCTCACCATAGTTGTCATGGTCACAGGTTGTTTGCAGAAGAAATGAGAGGATTATTTTGGAAATTTTCAACAGGGAAGTATACTTTCTGACAAAAGGGTTTTTGCCTCATTAACATTCATGTAAAAAAAATACAGTAGGGTCTCGTTTTATGATGGGGTTATGTTCTTGAATATTTGGTTGTAAATCAAATTTTCATAAAATGAGTACTATTTAAATGGTTTAAATTGAGATAGGTTCTTGGGCCAAACAAAGTAGGCAAATAATTTTATAATTTACAATATTTCTTTACATTATGACATACAGTTTTAATTTAATGAATTAGGTATATAGAAAATTACACAGATAATTGAAAGAATAAATCAAATTACTTTTAATTTTGTTGAAGAAGGCCCGGGCCGTGGTTCAGAAGACATCAAGAAGGAATTTAACGTCAGCTGTTTTGATTTTTTTTATTCTTTTCTGTCTTTTTGATGGATGCCATGGGTGGAAAAATCACAGCCAACTTAAAAGAACTCCACTAAAACAGTAAAAGAAGAAACACGTGCACACCAGAAAAGAGCTAGAAGCACACGTGCATAGAGAAAGGACACGAGTTGCAACAGTAATGCACCACAAGTCGGGAGTGCTCGGTCCGAATTGACAATGGTCATAAAAATGAATCGTCGTAAAACGAACTGTCGCAAAATGAGACCCTACTGTGCTTATTTAATTTACATTGTATGTAAAAATTGGATTTTTATTTTCTAAATACACATAAACACTTTAGTTAGTGGGAATTTGCTGTAATGGTGTGTAATGCAATGTTTGTATTTACATTTAGTGGATATAAACATTGTTGTGTTGGTATGCATGGATTAATTGAATAAATTTGTGATATGAAGAATATAGCAATGTGTGCATGCACATAACAAACATTTCTGCAACAAACAACCATCATGGTCAGTTGAAACTTACCTAAGAAATGTTTATAAATGTATAAATTGTTTTCATTTATTAAATTTAAAGCTTGTAAATAACCATTTGAAATAAAAATGAAAAAGTCTTGAGGTGAAGAAGTGAACTAGAGGAACGTAATGTGTTTCTTTGTAAAGAACTATCTCAAAATTGTGTTAATGCAAAGCTTTTGGTGGATCAGAGACATGTTTTATCTAGTATATGAGAAAAGTATGACGTTATGTTAACATTTCTTGGTTGTGCATTTCATTACAACAAGAGGGTACATGTAATTTTTTCAGTACTAAAATTATTACATTGAGTTAAAATGTGGCTGATGGCCAATAGGACTGCAAGATTTAAAGTCCTCCATTTCCACCAGTTATTGCCAGTAGTAATGAGAGATTTAAAACCCCAAATTCCCTATGTTAAAAGCTTGAACTGTCTTGTCATATGCGCCTTCAAACAATTTGCAATGCTCAGCAATGTTTATAATCAAGAAGGTTCATGTACTGCACTCAGTATGCCTGTTTCTGTCCTTCTTATCAGTGTGTGTTCTTGCAGTATTTCAAGTGAATGACAAAAATCTTAAGCATTCTTGGATTTTCTGTATGCTTGCATTCAGAATTAACACACGGGTACTTGCAGTACCATACAGCTACTGGCACAGCCTGTTAAATGCAATCATTTTCTCTGGGAATGTGATTTCAGTATCATCAGAATGTGAGAAATTGTTACAGTAATTGCATATCCATCCAGGAAGCTATTCAATTAGGTGTCTTCTTCAAGGATCAAAGTAGGTAATTTTCCATTGATTTGTATCACATTGCATTATTGTTTGTAAAGTGGAATGAAACTCAGAATATACGTAGAGCAAGTAGGTAATATTTCAGTTGACCATAATTTATGATTTGAATAAAGTTCATATAGAATTCAGTGAATTATGAAAAACAAGTGTCACAAGGCAGGAAATATGTGCTTTTATTTTTCTTATCAGTTGAAAACTGTATGTTTGGAAGGCAGTAAGATGGTTCTGTAGCTGACAAACCTTACAAGAAAACTTCGGCATACTGAAACCAAGACAAGTTTTAATTTATGTCCATTGTTCCAATGCCATGCTTGCTGCTGTGAATGATATCTGTGTCCTGTTTCAACACTAGGTTACCAGACTGACAGACTTGGTGGTAAGGAAGGTGACTGCTCTACCACATAATGTTTAACAATTGTGCCACTGACATTACATTCGGTGCCATCAGAAATTCATACTCGGTTATAGTCCCAGTTTGTATTTCCAGTCTTACCCAAATATAAGTTAAGAGTCATTGTGTTGTGTAGGAAGAAAGGTGTGCTGAAAGTTATTGATTGATCAGTGTTTGATGTTTCTTTGTGTAAAGATTGAAAGCCATATATGTACTGCTTCAAAAATGATGGAGGTAAAAGACAGCAATTATTGGAGGATATGTTCATGTTTCATGCTTAGTATTACAATACGTCGCACAAATTGCGTGTCTTCGCTTTGCCCACAGGGAATTAGAAATTTTCTTCGGTTTCTGGTTTTTCACACAGAAGATAAACAAGGTAAATCAGTTTGCCTCTGTGAATTCAAAATTACAAAAACTGCCTCACTCTTCCAAGTGTTGTGTTTGTTAAGGTGTCAAATATGAACACTTAATTTAAGGTGATAGTATAATTGTTGCCAGTTAATTTGAAGAAGCTTCAAGACCAATTCTGTAAAGTCACCTGCACCAAAACTTTATTATTATTATTATTATTAATAGTATAAAGAATATGTCAGACTAAAATACACTATAAATGAAATGTTTGTAGGCACTGTGAATCAATGATATTTGATCAATGAAATAGTTAAAACTGTAGAAAGTTCTGTTAAATGCAGCTGGCTGCCTATTTCAAATGCTGTACAGCAATTTGGTCTCCAGTATAGTTTTCAGATGATGCCGAAGTTTGGTACTGGTTCATACAGTTTGGGAACAAGAAGTATGTATAGTGATGAATTGTAATGAATATTCTTTGAAAATCAGAATTGTCTGTCAGTACATACAAACTATAAAACAAGAGTTGTGTAAGATATTTGGACAGTACGGTGAACAAGGTCCAGTTTATAGAATAGTAAGGAATGTATTTTTGTTACCTTTGTTTCAGATGTCACAAGTGAGATGTTACCTTGGAAACAGACATGTTCAGTTCTAGGCCAAGATGACAGTAAACGATTCGCTTTCAGTCGGTGAAATTAAGTAGCAGAATATATCTGAACTGAAGTTAATTATTAATCATGTCTGTTTCATACTGTGAAATAAAGTATCCAACATCATGTCTTGAAAGTGAGCTCTGGATTGTTAGTTGTCAGTCAGCATGATATAACTCCCTGCAACACGTACACAAGTCCCTCCTCTACATGGCCAGGATGTAAATGTTAGCTGTCACTCTATTCTGATTCTTTTATCGTGAGAACTCGAGAAGTAGAAAAACTGTACCAACCCCACATTGTTCTTTATCAAATAAACTGGGTTTCCTTTTATCCTGGCTTCAAAGGTCAAACACTTGTATTCCTTAGAAAGTACTTTGTAATGAGTATGAAGGCGGTGGACACATCGTTGTGGTATCTGTGAAGAAATTCTGATGGACAGCAAGTCCCCTCATCCACAGATATTAATGCTGCATCAAGAGAATAATATAGTTAAAATATGTGTGTGCTTCAGTAAAATCTACTGAATTTGTTTTATTGTCACCTCTTCATGGGCAGTGTTACAAATCTGTACCTATTTGTATATCTTCATTATTGCAGTCGGTTGCAAAATGAAGGGTTAGGCTGTCATCATCCATAGCAACCACTCTTATTTCTTTAAACATGTTTCATAAGTAACACCGAAGAGTAACTGTTTATTTAATATTCTGCTGCAAGCAAGAGAAACTTGCTTAAAACAATTAATTGATGTGTTTTTATCTGTGGGTCTCAATTTATTTTCCTTCATTGGTGGTGTACTTCTCCTTGCGAGTTAAATATGTGTGTTTCATGTCGTATGATAACTGATGTCAGTAATTTATATTTCACAATCTAATGGAACTGTCTTGTGTATCAAGTAGCATACTTATTCTGTCTGGCTACATACATGGGCAGATTATTTTGGCATATTTAGATGAGACAGATTGTGTGAGAAAGGAAGAAGTATTAAGAGGAGGAGAGGAATATCCTCGAGACAACAAACAGAATGAACGCTAAATGGATTGGTCACATCTTGTGTAGGAACTGCCTTCTAAGACACGTTATTGAAGGAAGCGTAGAGGGAAGGAAAGAAGTGATGGGATGACTTTAAGGAAAAAGAGAGGATACTTTAAATTGAAAGAGGAAACACTAGGTCACACTCTGTGCAGAACTTGCTTTGGAAGAGACTAAGGATGTGTTGTAGGAAAGCCTACAGAATGAATAAATTAGGTGATGTTTTTCACAAACTGGTTAGTTGCAGTGCACTTCTTAGGTATGTTCCTGAAGTTGTGAAAAGTAACTTTTAGCTTCATTATGCGTGTCTGTCCATCCACATGGAACAACTCATTTCCATAGATGGACTTGCATGAAGACTTAAGAATTTTATGGAGTCTTACCTTTTGGAGCCCTCGGATTCGGACCTATGATGGTGTGTTGCATGTGTATCTGCAGATTTTGTTGTGTGGCATGCAGTCATTCTGACAGGTATAGAATTTAAGAATAGAAAGTTTAAAAATGTAGAAAGTCTGTGGTATAAATTTGCCTGTTATGTATGGGTGTAAAACTTTGTATCTCACATAAAGGAAGAACATAGGTTGAGGTTGCTGAGAAAGATCTTCAGCCCTAAGGGGAGGAACAAACAAGAGGCTGCAGAAAATCTAATAATGAGGGGCTATGTGACTTATACTCCTCGCCAAATATTAGTGTGATCATATCAAGGAGGTTAAGATTTGAGGGGGGGGGGGGGCCTGTGCCATGAAAGGGTTGGGGAAAGTGACACGTTGTTTTGACGGCAGTAATGAACCTTTGGCTTCCATACAGTACGTGAAGTATGTCGACAAGCTTAGGAGCTGTTAGGTTCTGAATAGAGACTCTGATACCTGGAATTAGAGAATATACAGGGTCAGGGATTTACCGACTAAGAAACATACATATAAACTTTTTCAATTTAACGTACGGTTTCGTTCTTTAACTTGCATGTGTGTAAGGAGATTGTATCGCCACAACGGGTATATATAACCTCAAATTAACCTTGTAATACCACACGTGTGCAGACCGAGTTAGGCGGTCGTAACGTTGCATCTTGACTCGTGATTGGCTAATTGTGCAGCTGTCTACCCAACATATCAGGTCTACACTGTGATGTCACTTGTACGGCGATATGCATTGGCGGCTGGTTTGTTAGGCCACCCAGCGTTAGACCTCAGCAGGACCATTAATAATACAGCTGAAACCTAACGAGTTTGAATTTTAATTCTACAGACATAAACGTAATAAAAATGCAGTATTGTGTGGTATAGTATTGCATAGCACACAACTGATTCTTTAGCGAACGTCGCGATGTTTAAGCATCAGTCCACTAGAGCGTGCAGGCCAGCGGTTCGCAACATTTCGAGTGCGAGTACAAATTAACTTGCAAAATATCGCTACCCCACATGTTAATAGTTGTCAATCTAGGCTCCTTAGTTCAGAAAATACTTGATGACAGGAAGCTGTTGTAATCTCAGAACCGCTGTAAATAAATAAAAATTTTATTAATTACGATAATAATAATAATAACAGAGGTAGCCAGAATAAACCAAGTAGTGGCTGGAGAAAAAAAGAAGTGCCGTGTAGTAATGTGAATTCGCGGGATTACAGAAAAATCGCGGCCTCTTTAAAATAAACCGACGTCCGTTGGGGGCCTCTGCTTCCCACAGGTTGGGACTCACAGGTGCGGACAAAACATTACGCTTACAACACCACGACACAAACGTCGCGGTGTGTGGTCAGCTTCTGGTTCACACCTCCAGCGACCTAAATGTATACATTTTCTTTTGGATTTATTGCTTTATGACAGTATTGTTCGTGGTCTGATTATCGGCCAGCTTTACAGGTTATGCAAAACCACATGGCAGGACGACTGAAAAATTCAATAGGATATTGAATTGCCGTGGCCTTCTATAAAGCGTTTGACTCGGTGAAACAGAAGACAAGGCGAATGATAAGAAAAATAGAAAGTTGCTTTTACTGTAAGGTACAAGTATTTGGCACCATCGCTGGAAACCCCGCAGCCCCGTTTCTTTTTTTTTTTTTTAAACCAAAGAAATTAATGTAATTTGTTTTAGTGCAATGAATAAGTCATTATACAAATTATTTCAGTTCAGCTGCGCCATTCTTCACAGCACTCTAATGTAACTTTCCTGGACTTCAGACCAACATAAACGCATTTTACAACGTTCAGTTTACATAGTCTCCGTGTTTTGGGTTTGGGATTCGTCAGGACTTCCAAAACCAAAATTACTCTGCAACAAGTAAACTTTGGGAAACACCGAGTGACGTAACTGGGATCCCCGATAATTCAGTCGGCATGATCAGCAATCGGCAGGGTTCGAACACCCGGTATTGATATTGATATATTGCATCCATGTTGTTACATATGCAACACTGGACTTGTCCAATTTGCGTAATAAAATTTACAGTACATAGTGTAACGTAGTTTTCATATGTGGTGATAATAACAATAATGAGAAAATTTTAACAAGAGATTTTTCTGGCCTACAAAAGATCCGAATCGGCTCTGAGGCCCTTCCAATATCGTATTCAATGAGTACAAGGAGTCTTTCAGTGCGGGTAAAACAGGTCAAGCGGGTCAAGATTACGAATGGGCGGTTCTATACTTCCATTCCCCGAATGTGTTTATGGCTTGGACAGGTACAAATTTTACAGTTTCCTTTCACTTTGTTTATTAATCATCCTAATATTTGGTGCTATGTAATACTGAGTCGTTAAATAAACTATATAAAAATGAGTATATAAACATCCACATGTAGGATAGGCGTTTTGTAAAATCTCACTAGCCGACACTGGAATTCTGTTGCGATAGTTGTTGATAAGACTGACATCTTACGGATAAATTGGAACTCCTCCCTTATACACACAACCTCTCGTCCAATCACAGCAGAGAGACGATGAACCTCGAGTCAAGCGTGTTTGTGTGCCTGCCTGTCTGACAATTTGCAGGATTAGCAAAAACATTTTGTTTGATAGAAGAGTTTTAGTGCCGTTAATTTTTGTAGTTGGTGGCGTGGTATTTCATGTTAATGCAAGTAAAGTAAATGTCTTCTAGAAATATTCTGAAACCAGCTTATGGTACTCGATCTCGGCTTGTCGGTTGAATGTAACGGTAAAAGGGTCAAATGCGTTTACAAAATGTTGACATTATAATGTTTACTGAAAATGCATATCGCAAGGCTTGAATCTGATAATTACTGCTAATGACACCCGTTAATTATCATCAAAAATGACATAAACCTCTTTGAGATATTGGCGCTGGTTTGCCATTAGCCAATAAACTCGCGTAGTGAGGCTTCCGGAGCGATTGTTTTATTCAGAAGTTAGTAGCTATTATTTCAAAATGTTACCGCTCACAACTATTATATTTTACAACATAAATGATTTAATTAATATTTATAAGTTCTGCACGTAATATGAAACATTCGTTGAAAGTGTTCGTAGATATGGTGGATTATCACCTTTCATGGCGCCAAAATAAATATCAAAGTGTGTGCCTCTAATATTATGCGTTAAACTTCGAAGTTGTGTAAAGATTTCATTTGCTATATTTCCTTATATTATCATCTGAAATTTAGAGATGAGTCTGTTGCTGGCCAGCAGGTGCATAATTAGTATTTATGATGCACAGTATGACGAAGGAATTGTAGCCATATGTGGATGATTGAAAGATACGCCTAACATTTCAGCCATCTTTGTATAATTAATATTTACGAACTCTTCTTTGCAACAAGAAGCTTTCTTTGCAGCGGTTCGTAGCCATATTAGCATTCAAGTTAACATGGCGTTAAAGTAATTTAATTATAGTATTATACGTTAATAACTACGATGTTTGTTAAATTTGATATATTTATTTCCATGCCGTTATCATTTGAGCTTTAAAGGTAAGTTTGTTTCTGACTATATATTGTGAAGATTTTTTTTGAATGGTAATATTTTAGCCATCTTTTGGCGCCAGTAACTTGTAACTCCAATACCACGCAATGCAGTTTTATTTTCCGACGTGGTAATTTGAAATTGATGTATGGAGATATTTAAATAATTATATACGAAACTTCATGATTGAACGTTGTGTTCTAAAATGACATTGAAACTTAAATACAACTGTGAAAGAGGGACCTGTAACAGTGAGTGCTGTGCATACTTCCAGTCGACGACGCACATAAATCGGCATCACACTTCAAACGTTCAGCTCACGATCTTTCCCTGTGCTCAGATTTCCAGCCAGGTAACTCCTGTCTTTACTCACGTGTTCATGATTTTACTTTGTTTCTCTCGTCACTGTTGGACAGTGCCACATCCTCTACAGCTCACCGTTCTTATCCAGTATTTCTTTCCAACACAGTACATATATATATATTATAGAGGACGTCCCGTTTTGTTTATTAAATTAAAAGACAACAAATAGTGTCTGGTTCGCTCAAACACGACAATAGGCTAAATAGCACGGGGACGTAAAACTAATGGGTCTAGATTATAATCAAATTAAAACAAATGTACACAATTTTAATTTGAGCAAGTAATATATGATATCACAGCATACTGAATGTTTAAGACAGCTAGCTAGGTACGTTCAAATCACCGTCAAAATTTACAGGCCGGTTATTGCAATGGCATACCTGCAAGTATGTGTGCATTATGCGATGCGCGAGCGTCGTTTCTTGTGTTTGTAAAATACGTGACGCGTGTGTTTTAGGGAATGATTACAAAGCGAGTTCTGTGAACAAGTGCGTTAGTGAAAGAAAACGGACAAAGTGTTGTGTTGTGATGTGTTTTAATATCAACGTGTTATCAACGGCTACAACGCTCCAGAGGGAAGAGCAACAGACGTCGAACCCATGACAAAGAGAAGAGGAGCAACGCGCAAATCGTAATGTTAAAACCCAAACAGTGTCGGCTGAACTGTTAGCGGTTGAGGACACATCCGCAGAACGATGGGCTGGGTACTCGCAGCAAATCAGTTACGCCATAGCACCGACACAGCTTATCATGACGTCAATCCGGCCCCAGGCTGGTCATGATAATAGCCTAGCTGTGCCAGGCAACTCTGTATTTGATGCTGTAGCCGCCATGACTCAGGGCGTAGGTTAAGGTCGAGTTGACAACCCTGTGCATGTGAATATATATATATTTTTTTTTACTTAGTTTGTAAGTGATTGTGTCCTCCCTGCCCTCCCCGATAGGTGCCCGAGTTAGGATTTCTCGATACGTCTCGTAAATTAGAGCCATGTAGTAGGGGTGTTTAGTTTTAAGTATTTATGTGTGGTTTCTTATACCGCAGGCAGGTTCGGTCGGCACAACCAGTGATATCAATACGAGAGGGAGAGAGAAGAGCCCCTTTACAAGCTTTAGGTTTCTGTGACCATGCATCGTGAGCAAATTGTGAAGTGAGAGAGAAAACCAACAAGATGCAACAGCACACCACGTGCAGTAACACACGTCTTGTTCTCCTGAATATGGGCATAATGATGCCCGAAACATGTGTGAGAAAGTATTGATAATAAACATCTAACTGTTGCATCTTGTTGGTTTTCTCTCTCACTTCACAATTAGCCCCTTTACAGTTCCTCACTGTATATAACTCGCTTTGTAGGGACTAACATTCAGTAAGGCAGAACTTAATTTTGCTCGTGTTTTTCTTTTACCTCAACAGTGAAAGACACGTGTCTGAATCCATACGGATACATAAAGTGGATAGTGATTTTTGTAAGGTGATACGTCGTGTTGTTTTCGTGATTGTGTTGTGAATTCACTGTATAAAATAAGCTCTAGGTTCAATACTTCGAAAAAACATCGACTGACAACCACTACAGGTAGGTACTGCACACGCACTGGGAACAAGAAATATGAGACGTGGATATCAGTTAGCAATGCACGGTGAGTCATGGACAGTGGTTGGCAGGAATGGATGGTGGATCTTGTGCATTATTACGAACTGAGAAACGAAAACACATCAATATATTTTTCATTTCAGTCGTCGGTAAGAGTCTTTAAAGCTTCGTCGTTGTTATTTGAAATACAAGAAACTGAACCGATGCAGTTATTTGTTGAACCACGGAATGTATTGAAGTGAAAATGAATTTGCGTTCGGTATTTGTGTGAACGGTCGTCAGGCTCTCTAACACTAGGCAAGTGTCTTGTTATTTGACGAACTGCGTGTAAAGCATGAGAACAAATAAGCGGAGTGTCCATTATTGTAGCGCACTTGCATTTTTGGTTGATTTCCTAATTGATTGGAGTTTCTTCCAAATAAGGTAAATTTGATTTGCAGTTGCAACAGAAGACGCCAATGACTTTTTTTTTCGGGCAGAAGAAGCTGGCGATGTTTTATTTTTCATACCGAAAAACTGTCGATGTTTTATTTTTCGGGCACAAAAAACCGTCGATATTTTTATTTCGGAGAAAATCAGCTGTCGATGTTTTATTTGTCAGACAGAATAAGCCTTAGATATTTTATTTTTCGAATAGAAGAAGCCATCGACAGTTCAGTTTGCAGATAGAACAAGCCAGTGACATTCATTTTAGGAGTCAAAAAAACCATTGAGATTTTACTTCTAACATAGAACAAGCTGTCGACATTTTTCAGAGTGAAAAAGCAGTCGAAGCTTCATTTTTCAGACAGACGGAACCGTCGACACTCAATTTTTCGGAAAGAACAAGCCGCCGAAGTTGAATTTCTCGGAGAGAAAAAGCTGGCAAAGTTTTATTCTTCAGGCAGAAGGAAATGTTATAATTTATTTTTTCGAAGATGAGAAGCCTTCGAAATTTTATTTTTTGAAGAGAACAAACTTTTAGCTTTTTATTTTTCGGAGAATATAAGCAGTCGGCATTTTATTCTTTGAAGAGAAAAAGCCGTCGACGTTTTATTCATCGAACATAATAAATCTTCGACATTTTATATTTCGGAGAGAAGAAGCCGCCGAAAGTTTGTGTTTCAGAAAATAAAACCCGTCGAAGTTTTATTTCTCGGGCAGTAAAAGTCGCAGAAATTACATTTCTGAGCGATTTCTCAGGACTGGATTGCAAAATGAAACAAAGACTTGGTCATTCCTGTCGTCCTCCCTTGAATCAGGTGGGCTATAAATGTGCATTTTCAGTTTAATTTTGTTGTTACCTTTAATATGCCACTACAGTGAGCAAAAAGGTACACACACTTATGTGGCTTCCTTGATCAGGGGCAGCAAAACATTTCGGGTACGCACAACAGAAATCACAGCAAAAATACTCGAATAAGTTTCGTGATCATTGTGTTAACCTTTTGATGCCTAATGTCAACTATAGTGGTCATACCGCACCGCTGACCTCTAAAGTTGCATTTTATATATTTATTCAACAAATATAGGTACTGAATATTTTAAGCACGGTATATACTCTCCATTTTTTTCTCTTCAAAATGCAGTTTGTTTCATAATTCTAACTTATTTGGTTCCTGTATTATTCACATTTTATATACAGGATGTGCTAAAATTTAAAAAAATAATTCCGGTGCCAAAAGGTTAATTACGTCCCATTTGTGTCTGTTCTTGTTGCTTACAGCACTTGTTCCTTAGAATGATACGTTTTAGACTTTGATAATTTGTGGATTATTTGGTGTTCTTCTTAAAACTGCACGTGTTAGGTAGCTTGGAATGGTAGGCTGATTTGTGATCGGTGACAAGGACGGGATTTGAAACGACACGGTTCTCATCCCATTTTCAGGCACTACAATAGTATCTGCTTGCATCAACTTCTGATTAATTGAAAATACTTCAGGCTAGATATCAAGTAAGTGGTCCAGCTGTGAACCCAGAACGCACCGAACACGGAACAACCGAACTACGTTTCTAGGTAGTTCATACGCCTTTCATTGGCAACACCAAGTATCTTTGTAGCCTACGTACATTGCTCTCTGTTTCCACATGCAATATAATCACTTTCAGGCTCTATGAAGCCCCGAAGTCGTTCTGGACGTTTTGCAAAAGAAAAAATCATTTGTCCGTTCGCGTGTGTGTCAAACGCAACGAAAAACACACGACTGAGCAACCGAGTCCGATAAGGGCAATGAAAATGTCGACCGGTAGAATGCGCATACGTAACGACGAAGTGTCCCGGGATGTACGGTCCCGTTGGTAGAGGGCAGCGTGGTCTATGCTGATTATTGTTTTGTGACACGCAGATGCAGCAAATATCTGCATAAAGTTGAAGATGCAGGTGTTGCGGCAAATAGTTCCCAACGTGTCGCAGGAGATTACCGCTTCCATATTCAGGGTATTCATAGTCATATGGGGCGACATGCAGCAGCAGATGCTTGAATAAACCGGGCATCTGCCTCTCCCCCGAATTTTTTTGAAGAAAATGAGAGCGTTGATCAGCAGGTCGATATGGCATTGCACGTTTTACTGCCGCCGCCCTGTTTAATTTTAATCGTCTCTGAGGAAAACTCGAGCTTTATAGTCATGAATTCTTTTTGGGTTGTGACGCAGTGAAGGGCCGTCAGTTTGGTACATAAATGCCACAGTTTCTTTAAGATCCAGTTTCGTATTATCGATACCCGAGTGTCACAGTCAATATATTGATTACGGACTGGACAACCCTTAGAACTTCATTTCGACTCCAGGAGAAGATACAGTGTCTATGTACATCATCAGACCTGCCGTGTGATCCACCTAGCCTTCTATACAGTCTGTGGGGATTGGTAAGGTTATATATATATATATATATATATATATATCATCATCATCATCATCATCAGTTCCATTACAGGCCCGAGGTGCCCAGAGGGTTCCAGGAAGTTAAGGTTCCCAGATTACGTGACAATGGGCCAGAATAGTGGTAAAGTTGTCAGCCTAACGCACCGGCCGCATTTACCCCAAGGAAATACTCCTGGTACTCATTTCTGTTTGAGGCCGAGTCGGAAGGATTATGTCAATGAAAAATTCCAATGACATCGTCCAGAATCGAGCCAGCGACCTACCGATTTGTACCACAGCACCTTAACTACTGTGCTACCGCTGCCCCAATATACTTATATATATATACACAAACATATATATATATATATATATATATATATATATATATTGTGAAACGTGACTTTT
>Ga0123352_10001959_pt1 | contig 28137 bp, 22 predicted proteins | sample TergutLab28metaG_FD_89700 | JGI IMG/M metagenome (GOLD analysis project Ga0123352, IMG submission 89700) | Labiotermes labralis P1 segment gut microbial communities from Petit-Saut dam, French Guiana - Lab288 P1 | ecosystem: Host-associated > Arthropoda: Insects > Digestive system > Gut ... | reverse complement strand
TCGGAGTTTTTTACAAATTTTTAAATATTTTATTTTGTTGTGTTTTGTAACTTTGACACCCCCCCCCCGGACCCTTTTTTTTACCACAGTCTGTAGCATTTACGTAATAGTCCGATATTCTTGAAATACAGCAGTGTTGATAAATTTGCATGTCAGGACATGGGAGCTCACGTGACAGATCGCTATTAAGGAAATCTGTGCGAGCATTGTGCGTATTGGTCCCTGTCATCGAGTGCATGAGCATCCAGAGCCCTCTTCTCTTTCAAATCGTCATGAGGTTAAAATCTTCATGAGTAGATACACAGAAGATTGATTTTCGTTGGCAGCATAAAAATTCGTCTGTTAAAAATGTGAAGAAATGTTGCATATTTTTAACATTCATAGGTCCATGCATCGCTAATATATTTGCAGAGTACAACCTATAAGATGCAACTTTTCTCAATTTATTTATTTCTGTAAGATACTCTACGTGTTTCAAATGGTTTCTCCATCCATCATCAGGAACTCAAAACTGCACATACAGTGTCAGGTGTTTGTCAGACCAATACTGCTACCTGCTGCTAGCCTGGCCAGGCTGGTATTGGTCTGACAAATACCTGATGCTGTGTGTACAGTTTTGAGATCCTGATGATGGACAGATAAACTGTCTGAAACATGTAGAGCATCTTACAGAAATAAATAAATAAATAAATTGAGAAACGTCACATCTTGTTGGTTGTACTCTGCAAAATGTTGCATATATCTGTGGTTATCAGTCGGAGCTTTTGAATGAAGTATTTGTAGGATTTTAAAGAATTTTTCGATTCTTCTGTTGTCTCATAAAGCTAAGAGCATGATAATTCAAAATGGAGTTTTATGTTCATCATGTCATATTATAGCATATTTGAATATCCCACGCTTTTTTGTTTATTTACTCACAGAATGTTACCATATGGCAACCCAGAACCCCTCTAAGAGTGGCGTGTTGGTAAAATACAATGTGGATACTAGAATCATACAGAAATGCAGATGCCTGCATTTGGTTCATCACACCATCTGGTGTCATGTGTGAATAGTGTATAATATCACACCTTCTTAACAACATACTTGCTTAGTTAACTGATAAAGGCTTTAACAAAAGAACACTATTTTTTCATCCATGATGATGAAATGTTTTCTTTCATTGATCAGTTGTGTCATCAGTAAATTTAGAGAGTGATGAAGAATTTGGAGTTTATAAACCCAATTAATCTGAAGTGCATGACAAAATATAGTCTGGGCTCATTTTTCCCAGGTCACTTGCCTCTTAGTGTACTACAGGTTTTCCTTGTAGATAGTGTAGGTTTCTGTGGTGGTAAATAAAATGTGTTGTGGCCACTAGAATCGAGCACTTGTACTTGTTTTTATTAGATGTGAAGATTAACATCTGTGGTAGCTTCATGTTTTCGTTGGGACGATGAACATCATTTATTCGTAGGAATGTTCGTAGAGGAGATTATCATAGAAATTGATACTGGCAATATGAATGTGTGGACTGTAGCATCTAACTGCTTGTGTGATTTTAGGTTTTCACTGCGTTTTTCACGAAGATGACAGTCTTTTACTGCATGATGCCATTGATTGGTTATAAACTACAGACATTTTGGATGAGCTTGCTGTTTATATGTTTAGGGTGGTCCATAACATTCGTGTAGCTGTGTGTAAATTTGTTGGTATTTTACACTAGCTAGTGACTGACCCACTTCAGAGAAGTGCTGAATAATACCAAATTCAGACATATGTATTTTAAGCCAACTTCTGTATAATTCTGTACTACTCAAAATTGACATTGTGTTAATTTTCTATGTTTTGCTTATAGTATGTGTTAGGAAAAGTGCAGACTGTCTCTTGTGAACTTTAATTTGAAATTGTTTGTTGTGATTAGACCTTGACTGTACCCACAGTCCTTTATAGGAAATGGAACTTGTCACACAAACATGACATACAGTTTGATTAAGCATAACATTTTAACAGCTTTTTGTGGATGTTCTGCAACCATACCATACATTATTGTGCGACCTAAAAGTAGGTGTTGTTGATGTTGCTTATACTTCACAAATTTCCACATGTACCAAGTTCATACTGATCATAGGACATTAAAATGTACAGCATTGGAGTATCTAGCAGTGAGTGGAGTCGTGTTCATACCAAGGATCTTGAGAATTTGGTGAATGGGTGGATTAAGACAGGATTTTCTGCAGAACAGTACCTGTTATTCTGAGAGGTAATATCCAGTGAGATGAAATTGAGCTTTTCTGCTAAACAGAACAAGTATGAGATTCCAGCATACTCCCCATGAAGGTACCAGTTTACAAAATTCATTTTCAGGAAGAATTGTATTTAACATTTGTGTTGTGCAGAAATACAGGATGCTCTTTGCAGCTTACGAAATATACAGACTTGACAGTTGCTCTCCTATAAACCCATATGGTTGGGTCTGCGAGTGGCCCAAATTTTTTTTAATAAGTGAGCTCACATGAAGCGACCAATGATATGGGTCAGATAAAATAATTTACTTCTTCCAGTGCTGAGTTGTGTGTATTTTGGTCTACCTCACTTCATTAACCTCATGTGCTTTCATTGACTGACAGAAGTCAGAAGTGATTCTGTTACCTGTTCATATTGTCATGAGAATTTGGAACACAACATTTACATTAAAAAATTGTCTTGTTGCAGGAAGCATCCATACGTGCCTTGAAGATGTCAGGGGGCAGGCTTGAAGCTGCTCTTGAATTTCTTCCAAAACAACAGCAGCAGCAGCAACAGCAGAATGAACCTGTCAATGGAATGTCTAAAGGAGCATCCTCTGGTAATTGTAAATTTACTGTTACGGGACCCTTTGTGTGTAAAATGACTAATTCTGTGGAGCAGAATCTTCTGTAAGAAGCTAATCTTCTCTCATGTACTGAAAGATTTCTTCAGTAAGTGAGAGAAGATTAGATTGCCTACCTTTATGGAACAGAATGCACATTGCTGTACCCACAAGAGCTGATCCTTATGTTTAAAGCAGTTTAGACATTTTCATTTATCTCTGTAGAGATTAACGTCCCTAGGGGTGTTACATTACCGCTTCAGGTAATGTTATTAGTAATGAATTGAAATGGATTCTCCACCTCTTCCTCTTGATGTATCTTTGAGCCTCTTATCATTGGAGTTAAGTGTTCATTGAGGCTCGTAGTAGATTTGCTTTGAATAGTGGATTAGAACATTGCAGTGGAAAACCAACCGTCTCATTTTTTTTAGTGGCATAAGTTTTTGAATGCTGTAGACCATATAACCTGAACTGGGTTAAGTGATTAATAGTAACTTGGATGGAAATTCTGTACTGAATCTGTCTGGATTAGTACAGAATTTCCATCCAGACTGTTGTGAGAAAATGAACATGTTCAGTATATGTTCCTAATTGTATTGTATCATCTTAAACATAATGCAGTGTCCATCAGAAGAAAACAATGAAGATTATTGGGGTGGGGTTGGGCAGTGGTGTGTTTGACAATACTCTCAGCTGTTAAGAGTGTGTAGCATCAGTGGTATATGAGTGAAATATGAACATGGAGTATTGGTGGAATTATACCGACATGTAAAACCAGAGGTACTTGAAGTTCAACCTTCCCACTGCCACTTTGTCCACCATAAATCCCATAGTGATTGGGCTGGTGTTGAAGATGTAATACATGCCCAAACAAACAAATTAGTAAGTCTTAGGTGTGTCATCCCTGTTGTGTTTGTTCAATAACAAAAGACTTTGTGTATTATACATACAGTCAAACACACCAATATTTCACCTAGTAGTACAGTGGGTATATGACTTCATTGGGTGCAGCTACATGTTTCGGCCCTATATGTTGGGCATCTTCATGTTGTAATTTAATTTACATATCCTCAGCATAGGAATATTAACCTACTTCAACATATGTACATAGACAACTAATGATCATTTACTCATAACAGTCGTAGGTCATGCTACCCACTAATGAAACAATGACATCTCATTCCCCCACCCCACAATACCCCAAAAAACACCCCACACATCTTGTATAAGGTGCTTTGTAAGTTAAATTACAACCTGAAGGTGGCCAATGTATAGGGCCGAAACATGTGGTTGCACCCAGTGCAGTTGTATACCCACTTTACTACTAGGTGAAATATAGTTGTGTTCGACTGTATATATAATACACAAAGATTTTTGTTAAACAAATTAGTAGTTTGCTGCATCTGAAGGTGTGGGATGAGTGACATATAATGCCCTCATACAAGCCATATTGCATAGCTATAATGGCATTCTTGGATCCTAATTAGGGACCTGGGGATCTCATGTTTTAAAAACCAAAACTGGTACACTGTATTACATTTATGTGGCATGCAGTAAAATAGCAGAGTAAAGCATTAATGTTTCTATGAGGTAATTCAGATTAAAAATTTTGACATGCAGATACAAAAGAATGGAATAGTAGTAAGAAGACTGCTCTAATTCAGACACTCAGTACACTTGCTGATTTTTCTTTACATAACTGTTCCTGATCTCTGGCAATCTCAGTTTGGACTCTGTAATCACTGATGTACACATCATCCTCTCCCTGTCTTATTCTTTATTGTTAGTGGCTGTCCTACCCCTGTAGACATTTAGTACCACTGTGGTGAAGTTGAAGTGTTCATACACATTGTCAGAAATGTGGTATTTTATGACTTGGAAAACCTGGGACATGTGGTGTCCCAAACCAAAATTTGCAGCACACCAAGACAGAGCTCTGTAAAACCCATAGAACTGGGACTACGCTGGGAAAACAGACGAGCGGGTTGTATAATCCAAATTACATTTTGTTATTAAATACTGTTGTGGTGACAGAGAACTGACATGATGTAGATAAAAAAGTTTTGTTATTCATAGATGCAAATGTCACTATTGTTAGTATTAAAATGGCAAAATTTGAAAGGTGTACCTCAATTAAGTACACATATTTTCTGAATGCTTTCATTGTAGTTTCGTAGTTGCTAGTTCTAGAAATGATCTTGCCTTTTGTTATATATTCACCACATCAAAAAGACATGGTAAGTATAATTGTATGTTTTAACAAGAGTGTTGGTTAATCCCTCATTCTTGTATGTGGCATGTATTAAAATTCAAAGAACCCTTTGTGCTCGTTGTGAAATGTAGTGAAGTTTTGTCTAAAATGTAGGTTACTTGGAAAAGACTGGACTTATAGCTTTATTCACTAACATTTTAAATGGACTGGGCGAAATATTAATGCCATGTACTAGTTATTTTGATGTATTGAACCATGTTTGAGAAATAATATTTATTTCAGTTTAGCCACCATGTAAGTAAATACTCAGAGAGAACAGATCATTAATTACTGGTTTGAAGAATATTACAGTAACATTTATTTTATAGACAGACAGGTTACAGGAGATTTTTCTTAAGAAATTATCTAACTTCTTTCAGAGAAACTTACTGAGTTTCAAGATAAGACTTTCATGAAGACATTTTATTGATGGGTAAATAAGTTATCATTACTACCTGACTGAGCTGTGGTTTGTGATAACAAAAATATGAAGAATGTGTCATTAGGTGATAAAAGTTATCAACCACAACTGTTTGTTCAAGCATTCCATTGCTATAACTACTGATAATTTTCTGTGTAATATAGAAGATTGCTAGTAGGGCACATATGAAAGTAAATTCCTTCTAATTTCTTTGTCAAAAAATTTCTAGTTTCATTGTTAGAGCGAAGGCTTGTACCTGCATAACACTAACGTCAGCTGCAGCTCAGTTTTGGTAACAATGAACGGGGCGCTGTATATCAGTGTTTTAAACTGCTGGTCATAACTGTGACCTGGTCTCAAATATTATTGAGCATGTCAGCCACTAGTAGGATACCCATCATCACCCAGAACACAGATGCCATAATTTCATTTACAGAAGACTTCTTCTGAACTACTACTGTTATTAGTATGTGCACTAAGTGCTGTTGTCACAGTCTGCAACAGTGTGCAACAGGAAATTCTCAGCTTCCAGCTTTGTAGTGTTTGAAAGTTCCATGTGAATGGAGTTTCATCAGTGTCCATAGTATCTGTGGTATAATTATACTCAGATGTGTAGTAGTTGTCGGCATATGTTTGCTCTGTTATTGTGTATCAATTTTGTCAACATTGCTTCTCAGGAATTAGAAATATGTACTTCTATCCACTTTGCAGTGTATTTGCTGCTACTATATTGATTATGGTATGAGGTAATTTACTGAAATTTGAGCTGTCTGTTTGACTCTTTTTTTTTTCAGGCTTGCCAGCACTGAGCACAAAGCTTATACGTAAACCAAGCCTGGAAAGAGAGTTGAGTTTGCATCGTGGCAGTCCAGCTTTGGATAGTGGTGCTGGAAGCTCACGATCTGATAGTCCTCGTCTTGCAGACCTTGTGTCACATCCTCAGCTCAGTCGGCAGTATTCCCCAAGCAGTTTTGCAGAACCTCCCCCTCCACCCCCTCCCCGTTGTAGCTCTACACCCCCTCCTCCTCCTCCACCTCATGCTTCCTATCCGACAGTCACCACCAACATGCAGCAGCTGTTGAAGCGTATGTCTCCTGCACCTGTTGTACCATCCAGACCCCCAGCAGCTCTTCCAGGAGCTGCAGGAAACAACCAAAGTTGCCCACAGCCAACCCAGCGTGGTACAAGCCCAGTTGCTTCTTCTGGTACAAGTATAGGAAACTGTTCATCTGGGCGACAACCCATGATAGTACAGAATGGCCCACAAGTCCAACAGCAGTTGTCACAACAGATGCAGGCTCTTAACTTGTACCAGAGCAGTAGTGTAGCTAGTTCCACATCCTCAGAGCCACCACCTCCTTATCCTCTTGTCCCATCTTCTCCAACAGTTCCTCCTCCTCCGCCATCATATACAGCTTCTATTCAGAGTCGCCAAAGTCCCACACAGTCACAACAGGATTATCGGAAGAGTCCTTCATCTGGAATATACTCTGGTCCAACCTCAGCAGGTTCTCCAAGCCCAGTAACTGTGTCTGTTGCAAGTCCCACTCCCACATCTGTTGCTCGACCAACACCCCTTCAAGCTTGGGGTGCACGTCAAGCAAAAACTCAACCACCTATCATTATGCAGTCTGTGAAAAGTACCCAAGTGCAAAAACCAGTCTTACAAACAGCCATTGCGCCCACTGCACCTCAACCTATCCCACCACCAGTCACAGCTTCAACTCAGTCTTCTTCTCAACCACCTCCTCCATCTTATGCATCCTCAATCCAACAAAAACAGCAGACTCAAGCACCTCCATACCAAAAACAAGCTCCACCACCACCAATGTTGCCTCAACAAGCTTCAGTACCACCTGTAACAACTTCAAGTCCTGTGACTGTTCCCACAACAGACCCTCCAAGTTATGCTAGTACTATGCAGGCCTTGGCTGTACAGAGAGGCATAGTTACACCAGCTGTACATCTTCATCACCCTTTGCCCCCACCACCATATGGAGAAGATGGAATTCCTCAAATTTTAGGCAGTGCTCAAGTTGCTACAGTTGAAAGTGCAGTTGCACCAAGATCATCCCCTGTTGTTCAAACAGCACCAAATTCCCACCTTCACCCTCCATTGCAGAGGAAGTACTCGCCTGTAGTCACCGTAGATGCTGTGACCTCCCGTTCTGAGAGTCCAGTTTCAACATCGTCAGGTGAGAGCAGGACAGTTCCCCAGTCACCTGTGCCTGGTGTTTATTCAGCACCTTCAGCAGAAAATACTGTTGGAATACCACAGCAGACACCTCCTCTTCCTCCTACAGCATCATCCACTGTGGCCAATAAAAATAAAAACATTCAAGTCCCCACACAGAATGGTGGTGACAGGAGATCAAGTCACCCAGGCAATTCACAACCATCATATAAAATAAACCACCAGTCACCAATTCCAGAAAGGAAACGTATGAGCAAAGAAAAAGAAGAAGAAAGAAGAGACTCCAAAGTACGTAATTATTCACCCCAAGCATTCAAATTTTTTATGGAACAACATGTAGAAAATGTTATAAAATCACATAAGCAACGTGTGTTCCGGCGCATGCAACTTGAGACAGAAATGGCTAAAATTGGTCTTAGTGCCGAAGCACAGTGCCAGATGCGCAAGATGCTTTCACAGAAAGAATCAAATTATATTCGTCTTAAACGAGCTAAAATGGACAAGTCAATGTTTACGAAAATTAAACCAATTGGTGTAGGTGCTTTTGGGGAAGTGGCACTTGTGCGGAAGATCGATACAAATCATCTGTATGCAATGAAGACTCTACGCAAAGTAGATGTTCTTAAAAGAAATCAGGTGGCTCATGTGAAAGCAGAAAGAGACATTCTTGCAGAGGCTGACAATGAGTGGGTTGTCAAACTCTACTATTCCTTCCAAGACAAAGACAACTTGTACTTTGTTATGGATTATATACCAGGAGGAGATCTTATGTCACTTCTCATCAAGTTAGGAGTGTTCGAAGAACCACTTGCAAGGTATGTTTCTGATGCAGTGCTGGTGAAAGTGCTTTCTTGAAATAGTTTATGTGTTAATAATTGAGTACTATAATTTGATCATGCTATCTTAGTCTTTTGGGGAAATTTTAAAGTTTTGCCTAGCATACAACTGCTACTGCTACTGCTGATGCTGCTACTACCACCACCACCTCCACAGTAGTACACATGGCATTCTATGCTAATTCACCATGATAACTGCAGACTGTAGTGGTGTGTGTGTTTGTATAACATAAAGTGTACGTGTTGAATGCCTTTGGCAGTACACTTTGTTCCATTACATAATGTCTGTCCCCTTTTTAAGATGGATTTAATATATTTTAATGAAGATTTTGTGTGTGTTATCAGTACATTCTGTCTGTCTGTATGTCCTAAGCTTTTTTTTTTTATTTTTTTTTTTAGGTTATTGTTACTTGCCACCACAAACTAGAAGGATTGTGGCAGTAATTTAAATTTTGTTCAAGGTTGCACTACTTTGAACACTGTGTACTGCTTCTATGATTCTGACATCTTAAAATTAATACATGTCTGCCATGTGGTTTAGTATAAGTGGCATTAATGCGGCTCCAGCTGCTGCTGGTGCTGCTGCTCCTACTACTACTACTACTACTACTTCTACTACTATGACTACAACTATGATGATGCGTGTGTGAAACCAGGCTTAAGTATTAAGTTTACAAAACTGTTTAGATGCAAAAGTTTTATGCCTGGCGATCACCCAGCCCAAAGTGTTTTGTGTTGTATTGCATATAGCATATCCTTATGTACATTTGTTTGTGTCTACCTTTGAGTGATCTGTAAGCTTGTGTTGTATTTATTGTTACATCCAAAATGTAATTGCCGGATGTCGACTGATGCATTGATGTTGGAATCTCAATGGGCATTGTATGGTACAAGTAACACTGATTTAATTTGCTTGATCTATATACAGTGTTGACAGTTTAAGTCATGCTGGTATGTCTGTAAAGTAACTGGTTTAGCTAGATGTGTGTGTATCTTGAGTGAGTTCATATTTGGTAATTTCACCATTGTCTAGGTTCTACATAGCAGAGTTAACTTGTGCTGTAGAAAGTGTTCATAAGATGGGGTTCATTCATCGAGATATTAAGCCAGACAACATTCTTATAGACCGTGATGGACACATCAAACTCACCGATTTTGGCCTGTGCACGGGATTTCGCTGGACGCACAATTCTAAATACTACCAACGAAATGGTGAGAAGACTTTTTTATTTCAGTTGGCTATGGACAGAAGTTGTACGCTGTGAGTGACTAAGGTAGAAAGGAATAAAAAGGAACATGAACTATAACTAGGAATTCTGGCAAGTTGCAAAATATAACACCAGACATTTCAGTTACCCTTTCAGTGAAGGCATTTAAATGTCTTGGTTAGCAATGTCCTGTAGTGATATTTCTTATTACCAGTTTTTTTTGTTTAGTGAAACTTTTAAATTGAAATAACTTTCACTCTTCTAAGTGAAACTTATTTCACCACAGTTTCTCACAACACTAATTTATAACTTTATTTGTAACTAATTTATAATTGGTTTTGTGTTTATGTACATACGCAACACCTGGTTGAGATTTGAAGTACAGATTTGTGTTGTAACTTTTAGAGCACCCATTCGTGCACAACCCAGCTTTACTGTGAGGAGAGCAGTGGATTGATTCCTTATCTCGTTCCTTGTCTTGAGCAGGACCACCCACCATCTCTGATATGTAGACATGTTGCAGGTGGCAGGAATGCTGTCTTCGAAAGTGTTTTAGGAGGTGGTTTAGGAGATGGGTACTTCATTTCCATGATCTTTGAAAAGGTGGAGCTGAATGTGTGTGGGTCAATTTTCTTGAGGATTTTGACATCCCGCTGGGAACATTACTGTCATTCCATTACATATGGTAGCAGCATTTGATACATTATGTTGTCTTGCCATAGATACAGCAGTCTTTGTGATTTCTTTGGCCTGTGCATACCAACAACTGTGTTGTGTGCAAAGATCATGGTCACTGTCATTTTACTTTATCATGCCAGAACTTGTGTTCCCTGAATTTTAGCCAAACTCTTCTCATGTTATGTTCTTCCAATTTTTGTTAGGCAAGGAAGTTTTTCACTGGTGACATTTAAGGTACCAACACAGCTTATGTCCACTGATTTCAAGGTTTGCTGACTGGGGAATTATAAAATTTGTCTTTATAGAACATGTGACCACAAACGTACTGCAAGTTTGGTTAGTTTTGCTACAGTTTTGTGTTGGAATTTGCAAACTTGTTTATCACGATGGATTGTCCTGTATGTACCATGAAAGACCAGACATATTCTCTGCTAGATTACTCACAGAGCTCATAACATTTTTTGCCAAAATTGGCAGCTTATGGTGGAATGTGTTGCTTGATAGACAAGAGGATCTTTCCAGTGGGAAAGACTTGACTGTAGCACTCTGCTAGTTTAGAAGGCAAAAATTCTGGAGTTCTTGCCCAAATGTTATAGAAGATAGTAATTTTGAAAGCTTGGCACAATCTCACTATGTGTGGAAATGTGGAATGAAGAAATTGGCATATGACCTTCTGTCTTTCTGGGATAACATTTCAGAAATGAATGGTGTGAAGGGCAGGTGTTAACTGCATTTAATAGCCATTTAATGCACTTTTTTGTCAAAATAGTTTTAGACAGTGAGTTAATTGTAGGTAGTACATCATATGAACAGAAACTGCAGTTATTGCTACCCCTGGCACAGTGGTGTGGTGGAAATGCTTTTGTGATATTATGCTTAGGACCTCTCACTTCCAGTCTGGTTTGTAGAATGTTTTATATAGGAGGCCCCTGTGTTGAAGGTACAGCACAGAAAGTGATTTTATTCGTATATTTTGAATGATTGTGTGGATGTGAATTGGATTGAACAGAATGAGGCTGTAAGCATCATCCAGGTCAAATTGATGCAGGCTTCAAAGAAACTGCCTTATCAGTTCATTCAGCTGACACAGGGAAGGGTTGAAAGTTCATTTTTGCAAGAGAAACGTAGCTGTTAAGTCTTTGTTCTCTTGCTTGAAGACTTCATACCAGTGTAAAATATGTTTATTGCAACAGGTGAACATGGTCGTCAAGATTCAATGGATCCAGCTGAGGACTGGACTAATGAATGTCGTTGCCATCAACTGAAGCCCCTAGAGCGAAGACGGAGGAGAGAACATCAACGCTGTCTTGCTCATTCTCTTGTTGGTACACCAAACTACATAGCACCAGAAGTGTTGCTGCGTACAGGCTACACACAGTTATGTGATTGGTGGAGTGTTGGAGTTATTTTGTATGAAATGCTTGTAGGATCACCACCTTTCCTAGCCAACACACCTGCAGAAACACAGTTTAAAGTAAGTGGATGTTTGCCATTGGAATCTGTATTCTCAGAAATGATGGTAGTTGAACAATCTGAATTGTACAGCCAGACATACAATTTTAATAATGCAAGGCATATATTTATAAGAGTCTATTTATTCTGGTGTCATACTATTAAACTCATTATTTCATTGTGTGTTCAGACCTTGTAAGTTACTTTGAATTGACTGAAAACTGTAGTACATTTAGATATTATAAATACACGCAGGTTTTTTTTAATGCTAGGGATACCTTCTCGAAAAAGTTGTGCAAATCAAACCCAAAATTCTCATTTAAAACAGTGCATTTCCTGGAGGTTAGGGGATTGACAACCTTATCCTATGTAGTGTATAACTATACCACTAGTGGATATACAGACCTATAGAGTAAATATATACTGTATATACAGTATACATACATTTTTATACAAAGTATTTATTTATTACAAAGGCAATGAAAATGTAAGAGACTCTCATCCATAGTTCTTCGTGTAGTTCATTCCAATAAGAATGTTGTAGACTTGCTACACAAACACTTCAGATCCTGACTTAGCACTTTCTGTAAGCATTGTCACGTATTGTACATATGCTTTTATGAGTGAATCTTACATTATGCCATATGGCAATGATTTGTTCACCTTTTTCAGGTCAGCTTATTGTGTCTTAATTTCTCTTCAGTACTAATTGTCTTTTGCCAATTTTTCACTTGGATTGCACTAGGTGATTTATGTTTCTCACTCACATTGGTAAGAAAAGCCAATGCTTTAGAAGAGGAAACTAGGTGAGTGTGTGATTATATCACTAACATAATGAATCCATACATGTGACAGATGTTGTGACAGTGGCGTCGCTTTTGCCTAGCCTCCAACACAAGACAAGTGACCACGGATCGTGTATGTCACATCATGTTAAACCGAAAATTATTGCCTGTCATCTCTCCCAAGTTGAATTAAACTGAACATTATCACATTTGAAAAGTTGTGAAAATTTTCAAGACACAGTAAAGTGAAATGACATAAAAAGAGACCTGCTTGTACAGGAATATACTTTGAATTGCATGTCAGAGGGTTAATTTGGAATAGAGAGTTTCTCAGTTTTATGATTTCACAGATGTTGGTCATTAGAATTTCTGTCATGATGTTTCATCTTTGAATGCATTCTGTCCAATAAGATGGCCTAGTTGTCTGAGGATAAGACATTTGTCTTTGTTAGAAGGATACCTGGATTCACTACTGTTTCCCTTCCTATTTGTTACCATTGACAAGATGGGCTAAGGAGGAATGTGAATATGAGCATAAATTGCAAGCATTAGCCACAAAAATGGCAAGATCATTCTTCCCATTGAGCTTGATTTTATGTGGTCCAGTTGTGACTTCCCTGCACTTATTAAATGTAGTTAAGGTATTCATTTTACCTTCAGAAGTGTGTAACAAAATGTAAAATACTATGGGTAAATGACATTTACAAGATCTGTGCACTCCTGTATAGTATGTCCTTCACCTTTTTATTACCTTACCTTTTTGAACTTGATGCTGTGTACCATGTTGAAGGTGAGGCTCTGTACTTAATTTTTCTCTATTTTTTTTTTTGGTGGGGGGGGAGAAAAGAAAGCACACTCTTTATTACAGTAAATTGTACACTCAAGTACCATGCTTTAATAAGCATGGGTTCCCCTTGAAATTACGTAACTATAATTAGTAAACCAATATGTATGTTAGAATCGCTTGGTGTGTCGATTTTTGTCAGTCATTTATTTCTTGTGTTTGTATACCTTCTGTTAGTTGTAGTTTGCCAAAATATTTCAAATTGAAACCACCAGAGTACAAGAAATACAGGAAATTGGTTCACATGGTGTGTCTGACACAGCCAGTCATCCAGTCAGATTTTGAAGTTTTGCATTTGTTGATTCTCATGGTTGGTAAAGAGGATGGCAAGAAAGAGGGGGAGTTTAGTAGGATCTGGTAGGTATTGTGTTACTTTCTGAGTTTCATATCTGTGGGTTCAGTAGGTTTAGTTTGATGTTATTATTTTTGATTTCTTGTAATGGCTTAGTTTTAGGTCATCATGAGTGTACTTACAGTTTTATTGTATATTTTCTATTATCTCCAAGTGACAGAACTTGCTGTTTGCGTAGCTATGTTCTGTGGCACCCGGGGTGGGTAATGATAATGGCTGACCCTGACAGAAATTATGAACTTTAAAAATCACAATTATTTATTGAATTTCCTTTTATTTGGTTCAGTAATATAAAATTGTTGCATACAGAAAATACATTTCTTCATTTAAAACTTTTTTCTGCCCATTTTGCTGCTCTTTGAACTCTTGTCACATTATTCCCCTTGTCCAGCCCCTCTGATCCAGCTCTTGCTGCTTGCATGTATATAGATGGAGGCTACTGATACAGGTTGTCCACTGCTATTTGTGATAGCTTCTCTTATGAGATGCAGTTGAGTGCTTTACCTCTTGTTATACTGAGGGTGAAAGCTGTCCCCTTTCTGAAATAAGTTTTTCTTTAATGAGGTGGAGAAGTCCAGAAACCAAGCAGTCCTAGCTATTGAGTAATGAATTGTATTTGTAGTAAATGTATTCTTTTTGTAGGTCATCAATTGGGAGACCACACTTCGAATCCCCGAGGCAGCTAATTTATCTCCTGAAGGAATGGACCTTATCCTTAAACTTTGTACTGGGGCAGACAGAAGGATAGGAAAGAATGCTTCAGAAGTGAAGACTCATCCATTTTTCAACAGTGTGGACTTCGACAGGGGATTTCGTCGTCAGGTGGCTCCCCATATACCTCGGATACAGTGTCCAACTGATACATCTAATTTTGATCCAGTTGATCCTGAACGACTAAGGAATTCAGGATCATCAGGGTCAGATAAATCTGATGAATTACTGGACAATGGTAAACCCTTCCACGGATTTTTTGAATTTACATTTCGGAGGTTTTTTGATGATGGAGGTGGTCCTGCTTATACCAGTAAGATAAGTTTAGATGACAATGACAACCAGGGACCTGTTTATGTATGACATGACATGGCAGGAGTAAAGTGCTGGTGAAGATCTGTCGAACGCTGTGGTAAGATTATTTTATGAAATGAATGTATTGGTTAGGCCAGAAGATCATACTGCTTTAAGATCATAATTGGTGCAATCACCTTAAATAAACGTGTTTCCCAGTTCGGTCAATAAGGGTGGTATGATAAATTGATGCCTGATGTTAAATATGTGATACTCTCCATTGTTTCACTGAATGTTCTTGTGAGATGTGCAAAGTATGAAAAGCAGATGGTACTCATCTGCACCTCTTCAAACCTTTGTAGCCATACTTTTTGTAGTACATGCTAGCAATTTAAAGACTTCTGTGTGTGTGTGTGTGTGTGTGTGCATGTGTGTGTGTATGTTGCGCGCGCGCGTGTGTGCATACGTGCGTGAGATGCTTTTATGAGCTTGGAATGTCCCGAGTATGATACAAGCAGTTTACTCGTCGCTATTGAATTGTAAAAGATGTTGAATTTACAGTTAATGAACATTCTGATTCTGTAAAAGGTGAGAAGTTTCTTGACTAGGTGAACAAGTATTGGCTTCTTAAGGAGGGCCCTTGTTCATGGTGTTATGTGTACAGAGCAACACAAGTGATGAATGTGATGGTGCTGTTACTCATGGTCCTACCCATGAATATTGTAATATTATACTGCCATCCTTTAATAAAACGGTAAATAATGTTGCAGTTGGTAATTTAGTTTCATGTCATGATGCTTATTTAACATTAATGGCCATTGTTTCATATAGAACGCATATTTACTACTGTCATAAAATGATGAATCTGTTAATTGCTCTTCCATAGGAGTGTGTAATATGTGATGCGAAGTATTTATTGAAATTTTGAGATATTAGTCACAAAGTGGCTCATTAAAAATAGTAAGTAAAAAATAATGATAAATTATATTTCTCTCTGACTGGAAAACATGCTGGAAGATAGTGTACTGGTTGATTCACATTGAATATTTAATGTAACATAAGGCTTACCATGGTATATTCATAATGAATAATCTTTTCCTTGTTCCTGTTAACGGCCTGTATTAGTCCTGTTGCGTGAAGAGTACAGTTACATGAAAGTTCATCCAATTCTTGTAGTATGTAGCCTTATTTATATGTATAACATTAATAACTTTAATAATGAAAACTGAGTTGTGGAGAGGAAATCCAGTCCCAGTGAATAATAGCCCACTCTTGTTTATGCCATGATAGCAAACAATATTACAGAGCTTGTAATCATAATTTATGCTCATAAAAAAGAATTTTGTTCTATCTGCTGAATGCATAAAGCAGCCAATTGTGGTTTCAATTGGCCAAAAACAGTTTCCTTAATTTATATAGAAATATTTAAGTATTAAAAATGTGTTAATAAAAGACATTGCCCTGTTGACGTTTGAAACACTAATTTTTTGAAGTGCTGTATACATATTTCTTGTTACATTTTGTATTAACAGTTCATGTTGAATGTGAATCCACCTTTTTAACATATGTTTTGCTGGTCAGAGTGGTAACAATGAGGGTTCCCAGTTGTATTTCCAAGTATTTAAAATGTCTGTATTCAGTGCCTGAACAGTAAATGAAGTGTGCTTGACTATAACACTTTTGCAATAAAAAGGATAAGTGACATATTCTAAAAGTAAATTTGAAAACAAATGTGACACCACATGATTATTTGTATTACAAATGTAATTCATTTGTGATTACAATGTGTGGTATTGTCATTTATTGCTTTATTTCATCTAAAACTGTGCCTTAAGTGTTCATTCTTAATGTTATCCCAAGTGTTAACAATTTAATGAAAGTATCAAAATTTTTTAGGTTGAGTATGTTCCTAAGATTGGGATCATTACAAAAAACTTACAGCTTCAGTTGTTTGTAAATTTAACCAGAGCAATCTGTTAAGAAGTAACAGCAATGATTGTGTGTAAAGTAAGGTGTTCAGGTGGCAACCACAGTTTGTCTTGTCAGAGTTTCTATTTTTCTTATGTTGGTGAAACACCATAACATTAGGATGTTTGAAAATGTATATTCTTATTGACAGGTGTGAAATTTGAATGTAAATATGAAGTCTGATCAGAAAGCGTGAGACTGAATCTGTGAAAGAAGATTATTGTACTTACAGGGGTGGGAGGTGGAATTCCCTTCAAAGTAGGCTCCTTCAGCACATGAACAATTGTTTGACTGTTCTGTCATGCCAGAAGCACATCTCAGCAGGTGCTTTGTAGCATCTTGTTGAATTGTTTCCTCGTCACGAAATCTTTTCCTTGACCAGGTTTTTAAGTTTAGTGAAAATAGAGAAAACAAGAGGGTGCTGCATCGTGCAGGGAAGCCGTCTCACTTATGGAATGTGTAATACCGTGTTTAGGTAAAAGTTTTATTTATTTTTTTTTTCTGTTCTTATGTTGGCAGTTGTGGAATGAGCCTTGTTGAGACATGTCGCATTCCTAAGTATGTGGTTAAAATGGCCTGACTTGCTTTGAGAAATTTGTTATTGTTCACGCATTATGAATATGTAGTCCTCTCTGATTCTACACTAAAGCATCCACTTGAACTACCAGCTGGGTTTTAGCGAAGGGCTTCCAGTATGCTTGTGACTTGTTGGGTATTTCTGTCCTGTTGTGAGTGATGAAACTCTCAGAAGCTCATGTTGGGCTTTGTATTAGTGGTGTATCTTTCACTTCGCAGGCCTCAGTGCAAGGGCAACAGCTGACCATCTACACCTTATTATCTCTGTGACACATAGTGCAGGAGAAGGGCAATTCTGCAGTAATAGTTTCATGAAGTGTTACCATGCCAGAGGGTGGAGTGTGACTGTTACATTAACTGGGAGTGTACCCATGCAATATTATGCCACATCTGTAGTTGGGTGTGTAAAATATGAAAATTTAGAACATTTGGTAAGAATTAAATCGGAAATCACCTGAACAGAGCAAGATAATGTGACTGTGTGTAGTTAATGTTTTCTTGCATGACATGTTCAGAATCACTTGTGCCCATGAGCTGTTACAAAAGCAAAGTGGATAGAGTGGATAACAAAGCTTGGTTTTTATTGTATCTGACATGTTAAAAATCAGAGGTTTTGGAATGTGTGAGATAAATAATAAAAAGGAAGTTTTTTTTTTTTTGGTATGGGCCCCAGTGCATTGTATTACTTGCACACCTGGAGGATATGCCACTGACTGTAACTGTTTATAATTTTCAGTAACTTTTTCTATTTGTAGTAAATTTAATGTACACAGGCAGTTCTGTGCCCTCAGATGTTGGATCAGATTGATGTGTGAAGGAAGCACCCAAACATTTAGTGCCTTATCCTAGTCATTACTGTGACTAGACTGCAGGTTCAGTGACTGGTGGGTGGCAGAGACTTTTGTCTTATCCACTGCCTTTAGACTGCCTCTGGGTTTCACCCATTGTCCTACAGGGAGTAAAGTGACTGAAACATAAAGCTGACCACTCACTTCTGTTGAGTGCCATGGTAAAAAGAATGCAATGAGATATGTGTCCACTTCCATGTGATTTTGTGGCATAGTATTTAATTAAGCACAGGGACAACTCTACCTTTACCACAAATGACTGATTTGAATGAGCTGTTACCTATCTTGAACATGACATTTGAGTTCCAGTCATATCCCTGTGTAGTGCATTTCATTTTAGATATGAATTTTTTTTAACAGACTTTCGTGGTCACTGAATCAGTGATCCATGAGTTGTTCTGTGATTGTCCTTGATTGTGCAAGACAGTTGTATCATACTGCATGCTTTCAGAACTTGTAATTTCTTACCAGCATATATTTATTCAAAAGTAACCAAAACATGATACCAATGATTTTGTGTGTCATTGAAGACATGGTATTACTGTAACAGTATGGTTCAGTAATTTCCTTGATAAATATATGCTTATGCTGGGAATTAGTGATGAAACCAGCTGAAAAGTGGAAAATTTACAAGTCATATGGTGATTCCCAGTGGAAGTAGTTAGATGTTTGTTGGCCAGATTTGTTGGAATCTGTCTCAGTTTGAGACATTGAACTGTGTTTTATTGTGTGTGGCAGAGCAGTGCTGTTTTCTCTTGATAGCTTTAAACTGATGTACCTCCAGAAAATTTGCAATTATTTTTAAATATGTGAAAATATTAATGGTGTAAGTACCATATTGGTCAATTTTCTTGTGTCTGTTGTGATTTGTTGTAGTTCACGTAATGTGTTACATGCTAAGACGTAAATTTGTAACATGCAATTATTTCCATGGAATAAGATAGGTTACCTAATGTGGTGATTTTTTGCAGGCTTGGTGTAAGATAAAAAGTAACTTTGGAAATGCACACATAATGTGGATGTGATTTAATTAAACAACAGAACACAGAACTGGGCGATTCTGGTGTAAAAGTTATTGTCCACATATCATGTCACAGGGATTCCTGAGGTGGGGGGGGGGGTTCTAAAACTTATATTTTTGTTTTAGATGTTCCAAAAACGTATATTTTATCAACTTCTGAAGGTTTAACTTCAACCCTTGAATGAAATTAACAGCTGTCTCAGCAAAGAAGGACTGAATGCAGCACATTACAGCTTGTCAGCATGAGAACAGTAAAGGAAAGGATAAATGGAGAAAATGTAATAAACTGAAAAAGATAATATAAATTTTATGTAAACAGTTCCAGTGCTGCTAAATGATGTTTTATTATTTGTAAGATCAACACTCACTCATAATTCCTTTCTCTGTATTTTCACACTGTGTGTTCACCTGCATCAAATAGACAGCACAGTGAATCCATTCTTCACCTTCTGGATGGTATGAAAACAGGCTGCAGCAATTAAGACACCCTCCTTCTCCTCATCATATGATATGATTTCTGCATCTCTAACATGAACATGAATATGAAGTGCTGCTGGCTCCCAAAACAATCCCTCTACTAGAGGTTTGCATTTGCATTTGATTGCATTTCTCTGACTTGTTCAGGTTACCTTGAGCATGTCACCTGTCCTACGTGTTTGTCTTCTTGTTCTGTGTATAAATTCTTCTTTGGTCCAGACATATATCTTAAATGTTTTCTGTAGAGGTTTGGTTTGAATCCTCTCGATATGTTACAAGCATATTCTTTCTGTTGTATCTGATAGATTTTTGTGTGGGGACATAATATTGTATGGGCAGATCTTTCATCACAATTTTTCATTTGCCATTTTCCACAGAAGACAAGAAGGGAATAAATATCAGTAGCTGTAGTTTTGTGTTCTAAGGTGTTTGTGTAGGGACATCTTGATCAGGACATTTGTCATTTGTTGCAGCAAGCAGAATATTGCATGACATGAATGTTTTGTTGTTACAAGGTTAGAGTCCAGATTTTCTGAAACCACTGGTGACATCCTTGGCAGTAACTGTTCTGATTTATGCACACCCAAATAATTAGCTTACCTGGTAGATGGATATTATGTGGCATAGATTTGCATATATATATATATATCTTGAGCATAGTAACACATTCCATTAATTGCTGGATCCAGAGACTGCATTCAGTAAGTTCTGTGTGGCTGTAGAGTTTGGAAGGACACATTAGTTCTTCCAGTCTAAACTGATGACTTGTATGTTGCAGTCATGAAGGGTATCAAGTAATAGGAAAGTGGGTTTTATTCTGTTGTCCACTCCCCGTAGAAAAAGAAGTGTTTGTACCTGTCACAGTCTGTAGGGGTGAAGTGGAATGTAAGAATACGTAGTGAATATTTGCTTATTCAGCAACTCTCTATTCAATGTAACTTTTGTCATGAGAAAACAGAATAATATCCTGTGTTTCCATCTAATCACCCTGAAGGTTCAGGCATTTGTCACATTGTGTTATGAGTGAATCCGTGCCTTCAACACAGAATTCTGGTATTTGCAGACAGACCCACTGTGAGACAGCTTCTTCCTCTTCTGTATCACTTTAGCATCTGTGACCACCAAGACTCTTCTTCATAGGGCTGAAAATTTGAAAGTTGCTGGGGATGGCAAGACCCCACACAGCCTGACCAACAGCAGCCTTGTTGCAGCAGTTTGAATGGGAGTGTTTTGAACATCCACTGTACATCTCTTACATGGCACCACTTGACTTTTATCCTGTTGTTTCTCTGTAGAAGCATCTTGGTGGTCACAATTTCCAAAATGTTGTGGAAGTACAAGAGGCTGTTTTACCATGGTTCCATTTACCATACCCATAAATCATTGGTGAAGCCAGAGCTATTCAGATTGCTGTTCTTCCCGACTGCCATTCAGGTTGCACTGCTCTCATTGGTTTGCATTTAGCCCTAGACCTTGTCTTTCCTGTCCTAAGACACTTCGCAGTTTTTTGTACTACGTAGGTGTTGGAGGCAGGAGGTTCAATTTGAAATGTTGGCACACCTGCCAGATTATACAGCATCACATTGTAGTAGACTGTTACGACTGACGATTTCGTATTTGTCCATATTATGTCATTGTTAAATACTGTAGTAGGTGAACGATTTTTTTCCAACAGGCAACCGAAGTTTTCTTACTCCAGGAGTAAAGCCTTTTTTCTGTAGGAGAGACCTTGTGTGCTGTCAGCTGGAGATGCTGATGAGAAAAACCTTTTTTTAGACTTTCCTGTCATGCCCTCTCCCTGGCTGCAAGAAGTGGGTTTTGTATGCCATTCTCTTTACTTGGCCAACACACTGGATGTTGTATGTTTGTAACAGTCCAGAGAAACTTTTTCCGATGTGAATGCAGCGGTCTGTTAGGTCTTCATTTCGACTGGTCAGAAGAACGGGCTCTCTGCCTCATGTTATTTCAGTCAAGTAAGCAGCCTTAACACATACCTTGAAAATGCAGAATCTTTGAAATTTCCTATTTTTTTGCCTTACTGTTGAAGTGGTGGTCTTTATTCTGTCATAATACACTTTCACCTTTCAGGTACTGCAATGGTGAAATACTTGCAGAGTGACCATGTAGTTGGACAGCAGCACATACAGCACCTATGTGGAAAGCCCATATTGGGTATTCGCATCCTCTCCAAATTAGGCAGTTTCATTTTCTCCCTTTAACTGTCATACTGAGACTGTACACCTTCCAAACTGAAAACTTTACGCTTTCCATAAACTGTATGATAGTTATGATCCCTATTCATTGGAAGAAAAAGCAAATCACTGTTACATTTTGACAGAACTTGAGAGAAAGTTATAAATGCTCTGAAATCCATGAATATAGAACATGTCACACCCGCAGAGGTGGAGACATAAAGATGAACTTCACTTTTTATTAACCAACAATTAATGCACCCTTTTTCTTAAGCCAATCACTTTTTAACTCTGACGTATATCGGCTTTTGTCTTCGCCATCTTCAGGGAGTTACTGTTTCTTTTAACACATCAATATGACAGGTGCACTTATTAATACTAAGATCACAGTTTCTTGCAAAGTGTGGTGGACATCTCTATACTGGTGTATGGTATATCTTGGTATCAGTAAGTGTTTATGTCATTTTGACGCGTTGGGGATAAAACAGTAATGAACTCCCTGAAGATGTAGACAGATGCTAAAATACGCCAGAGGTGAAGAGTGAAAAAAGTGTTGATTAATAGGCATGGCGTGTACTATGTCAAAATTGGAAGAAGAGCTCTTATTACTTGGATTGCCAACTCAGTCCATGCTTTTTCAGCTCGCATATTCGGCAAGGGATTACATTTCCCCATAGGAGATAAATTTCTTTTGTTCTCAATGTGGTCTTTGTATTCTTTTACCATTTCTTTATCCTGTCAAGTGCTAAGTATTCTTGACATGTCTCTTAAAAATAAATCTTTCTCTCTAATCATAGTAATGCTTCCATATGTATTGGACAGAGCAGTGAGTTCTCCACATGACAAAATGTTTCTTCATCCTGGAAATTCAACTACTAGAGGTATGTCTTTAATTGCGGATGTACCAATTCAGAGTCAACAGGAGCAATTCTTGTATGTTGCAGTGTATTAAACCAGTCAGTACAACTTGACTGTGAAGTGAAGTTGCATTGCAGTTCCATATTTGTCAAGGTATGTCTTTGTAATTAACACATATCACTAACTAACAGTAAATAACGCGTATCATTCACTAACATTGCATTTGTGGACATTCTGAATCTTGCTGGTTTGCAAAGGTTTTATTATGTTTGTTGGTTATCAGATCATGTGCAATGTTGAGCGATGTAGCCAAGGTGTAAACTATCAGTAAATATTTGGATATGCTGTATGCATTTTCCCAAGTAATCTTAGAAGATCCAGACTACATACTAAGGCTGCCAAACACACCATGAGGCTATTCATAATGAGCAGGGTTGTAATGAGTTCATTGCTGTAGTAAGGAAGTGATACTTCTAAGTTAAATTGTTAAGTATGTATGTACAATATTTCATGTCTTTGTGACATTATCTCATCCACAGCAGTCAGTCCCATCATTAGTCAGGAGCCCCAGGTGTCTTGATTCCCCCATTGGCTGAATTACTTTATTGGGTTCCCAAACCCAACCTACTGCATGGGGTGGCTTCTGAGCCAGACACACCATTCTTCTGCAGCTCGTATGCTCATGATTTGAAAATAAATTTTGTGTTGCAATTACATTTCACGTAAGATTTATACACAGAGACCTGATGCTGTAGTGTCAGCTGACCCATTGTCCTTCACAAAGGAATATAGACAAGGCTGATTTACAAGTGAATACTGCAGAAATATGCACTTCCTGTGTATTTATATTCGTTTCATGCATTGTGCCCTGTGTATTGATACAATTGAATAAGTCAGAACACCAATCTTGCAGGTATTGTTAGTACATTATCAGGTTATGTTGATCAACTAATATGAATTATGACTACATGTTTTAGCTAAAATAGACATTATCAAGTAAAGTCCAGATATTTGTTAATTCCAAATACACTGAATATAATGAATTTAAAAATACTATCCACCTTATAAACTGAATCAAAATATGTTTATGCTTTCCCCCATGCAAGTCACTTAGGTGAGAACCAACAATAGATTTAAACACAGGCAACAAGAATGCCTACCTCAGAAAGCAAATAGTCACCTGGCAATATCTCACTCTCACCAACTATATAATCAAATAGTTCTGTACTAGACATTACAGCTCCAATACATTATGACATTCTGTTACAATAAGATGCAATGTAATTTTGATTTGGTTTAGTCTTATTTCCTGGCTTTGTTTTACTCTTTCTGTAATTTTTACTTTGTACAAGTACGTGTTAAAATCTTTTAACATAGTACTGTTATAAACAAAAACATTAAATTTCAAAGTAATTTCCATTAGGTTCTCCCAATTCTCGACTTAACCCATACATGAATAGAGAAGAGGTATCTGTATTACAGTTGTTTTGATGGCATTGAGGTGCAAATGTATCTCACTTTTCTTTCTTTTTGTCTTTTTTCAGGAATATTGAATCTGCATTATATGAATCACATTGCATCTCAATAAAATGTCACATGCATTTAGTTTATTTTATTTGAAAATGGTTTTCTCTCTTATCTTTGATTAAGTAAGGTCGAGAGTTTTCTTGATTGGCCAAGTCACTACTGTATGTGACATTTCAAAAATAACGTGGCCATTGTCATCTGTAGCTTAGTAGTTGCTAGTTTCTTGCTGTAGTGGCCTGAGTTCAATTCCACTAGAGCACATGTGGGATTTGTGGTGGACACATTGGAAATATGGTACTTTTTCTCCAAGCACTTGGATTTCCACTGAAAGTCATCATTTCACCAATCCCTTATAGTCATTGTTTATCCATGGCTGGGGCCAGGCCTATTTAAGTCCACTATACTAAGGGATGCCATATGCTTACAACTAACTAAACCGCTTACTTTGTTGAACCTTAATTAATTTTACTATGATAATGTTCAGAAGTCTACCTTTAACTTTTACCATCGTGTCAGCCTTGCAACAAATGGTCGTTATTGCATTTGAAGGCATTATAAATTTAAACCCCAGTGTCTTTGAAGGGTTAAAGCTTGGCTTTAGAGCATTAGTGCAAAGAGTGAAGTTGCTGTCAGCAGTTTGACATTGGAATCATACTTCTCTGTGTTGGTAGAAACACACAGCTATTCTAGAGATATTTTTTTCAGGAAACAATTCTATTTTCAAGGAACTCCTTAGTTTACCCATGAAGTGTGTAATGACAAGTGAAGTGTAGTATTCTGTCAGCAAAATAAGCATAATCTGAGTGAAGTTACTTTACTTGTTCATTTCTTCCATTGATTGTATGAATAGCAGTTCGTGTATCAGCTTACATCTGTGAGAAATCAAGGTGTCCAGTCTTTACATGGTAGCTATTAACAGTTTGTGCTCTATTTTTACACTAATATAGGATACAAGTAGGCCAGTTCATTGCAGCTCTTGTTTTTCTATTTAGTTCACTGTGGACTTTTTCAATGAAGAAACAACGGACAGTGAAAACTCTCTAAAAAAAGTCGATATGTGTTAATGAAACCTGCAATAAAGAACACAACGCCAATGAACAGAAGCTGTCTTGAATAGGTATACATAATTACCACAGAAATGAGCAAATGATGATGTCATAAAATGTTCAGGAGATTTTCATGAAGATTAGCATGTACATGTGGATAAGACTTACAGTGTTTATATTCATTTTACAAGTAGAATATACACAGCCTGCACAATTAAATTTGTACATAATTTTGCAATAAGTTCTAATTATAATTATTACCAGTAGGCTACTTACTTAATGTTTTTTCCCCTTTTTCTTCTTCTTCTGGGCGTCAGGCCATGGGAACCCACGACATTTTAGCACATCTTGTATGTTATGACATGTGTAATAGGCATTATCCATAGCATACTCGTTAAAAATATCGATATTGCAGCGGGATTTAGACCTGCCTTCAGATTTTTTTGTAGTGGATTGTTTCTTAACCTTCTCACCCGCTTTCTTCTTTTTACTTTTTCCAGCCATGATGCAACAGAAAATCTACTATATTCACATTTACTGAACTGATGGTATCTTCAGTGCACAATGTTTATTTACAAAAGCTGCTGGGTTGCTATGGCAACACATGGTACTTCAAACGATCGAAACGCTGTCATCTAACTTAGCCGGTAACTTTTATATGTTTTGTACAATTTATTGTTTCATATATTACTTTGCGTACCAGTAATGAAAGTTATGACAACAGTTATTAACAAATTAGGAAATATCCGCAGAGCGTAACATTTCTGGCGCTTTATTGTTCGTAGATATTAGATTCGTGAATACGTTTAGAAAATCGGTATTTCCACACACACACACACACACACAAGATTTCTCCATACCTTAGTAACATTTACGATCAGTTGTCGAAATATCGTAATCGGGCAGATGTATAATTATATCTTAAATTTCGATACTCGACGTTCGAAATAGATCGTGCTGGATGCTCAGCAGCTTTTAGTCGGTTTGCAAATTTGCGAGAAGCGACTATTAGCTTCGTCATGTCCGTCCATCTTTCCGTATGGAACAACCCTGCTCCCACTGGGCGAATTTTCTTGAAACTCGATATTTGGGTGTTTTTTCGAAAATTTGTTGAGAAAACTAAATTTTCATTAAAATCTGGCAAGAATAACGAACCCTTTACATGAAGCTGTATGGACATTTATGATAATATTTCGCTGAATTGTTCTTAGAATGAAAAGTGTTGCGAACAGAAGTTGTAGAGAAAATAAAAACACGCGTTTTTTGTTCAATGCCTCCCTCCTCCTCCTGTTCAAATGCGTGCGCTGCTACTACCTCATTTTGGAAATTTATGTAGGCTTGTAGCAATATTCTGGTGCAGTATTCATCAAAATTAACACTAAGGAAACTGTTTCTAAATTGTGCGATTGTCGTAACACGTTTTGGATTAAAATGTCAAAGAATCAAGGACAGTAGTAGTGGGAAAAGGAGAGATAATATTATGAACCTATACTTTAGAATATGTATGACTTTTCGTGTATGAATGGGTACAAGAGGAATATTCAAGACTGTTTCATATAATTAAAGAGTCCAACAAAATGCACTTACGAGTCCTTTGTCATAACATACTTTTATAATCTACTAGATATTTCTGCCCTTTCTGGCCCATCATCAGGGAGATAACAGTTAGAAGAGATTATGAAACATTCGTATTTAATGTCCTAAGGCAATGCAGCTCGTACGTATACCGAATACAATTACGCGCTAAGCATGTACAGTATAAGTACTAACAAAGCCTTTGGAGTATGAAAATTAACAAGAGTGTGCTGAATATTTACATATAAAATTAGAGCTCGATATAAAATTTTAGCGTTCAAACATCTACTTCAGTTTGTTCAATTCGCTTGTGTAAATGCAGTCCTGTTGAGGCAACATACGTCGTTACTTGAAGAATGTTCTTGTTGTCACTGCGTTATATATAAAGTTATCACAGCTTCATTTTTACGTCATGGTTTTGAAATAACAAAATGCCTTGCTTTCTGGAACATCCTAGCAGTATCGCTAACACCCACCTATTTCTGAAAACGACAGATACAGCCGACATCTGTGGAAAGTTTCGTAAAACTATGGTGGACGGGGATAAATATTGCCTCTGAGTGGAGAAGTTGCAGTACCGAATGCAACAGTGACAGAGAGAAGAGAGACAGTGCGGAAAGACCTTGTTGCTTCGAGCAAATCAAAAGGCTTTAGTGCGGTTTAGTCAGCATGGGGAAGATACCTGCCGTAGGAATTGATATTGGTACTACTTACTCCTGTGTTGGTGTTTGGCAACACGGAAAGGTGGAAATCATTGCCAACGACCAAGGGAATCGAACAACACCAAGTTATGTAGCCTTTACTGACACTGAACGCCTAATTGGCGATGCAGCCAAAAGTCAGGTAAGTTCTGTTTATTTACTTATGAAAGTGATCATTGGTGACAGGGACGTTAGAATTGTTTCACGGTAAGCAAGATAGGAAGTGTCGCACGTAACCTCAAAGTTTCAGCCAGTTGAAATAAAGTTCTAATTCGCGTCAATATTTCTTAATGTGTGACCATACCAAATTTGATATTCCTAGATGTAAGTGCCGTATATTCTCGAATCTAATGCGCGCTCGAATCTAATCCGCACTAGTTTTTGCCGTTTTCTTAAACAAAAAAAAAAAAAGTTAGTTCACGGTTCTAATCCGCACCTTTCCTTCAACCGTCCCTTGCCTACAAGGAAGACTGATTCAGTTATGAGTGATGA
>Ga0123352_10001958_pt1 | contig 28139 bp, 16 predicted proteins | sample TergutLab28metaG_FD_89700 | JGI IMG/M metagenome (GOLD analysis project Ga0123352, IMG submission 89700) | Labiotermes labralis P1 segment gut microbial communities from Petit-Saut dam, French Guiana - Lab288 P1 | ecosystem: Host-associated > Arthropoda: Insects > Digestive system > Gut ... | reverse complement strand
CTTTATCTAGTTTTGTTATTCCAAGTAAGTGTCTCAAAAATTTCATCTGTGCTGCTTCTAAACGTTGTTCCTCTCTTTTCTTCAGTACCCAAGCTTCACTTCCAAATTTCAATGCTGCTTTAGGTGTGATGTTGTGAATTCTTAACTTTTTTCTTTGTTCATTTATCTTCCAAAATGTTTCCGTATAACTCCGTTTATTTTGTTGTATATTTGCAATTTACCTTCTAAATCACTTCCATATTCTGATATGCTATACTCCAAGTATTTAAAATCTGTTAAAACTTACCTGAGATTTATCTTTTGTGTGTTTCAGTACATAATAAAACATTTGAATTGCTATGTACTTCTTGCTGTCACTCGGCTTCTCAAGCTGCCCTTCAATTCCTTGTTCCCAGAATACAGACAGCAAAGATGAATGTGACAACTGCTTACAAAATTCTTCATGGACTGGATGATACAAATCAGCAAAATTTCTGACAGTCTGAAATTAATATGTAAGATTAACTACAGTCATGAGAGAGAATTCACACTTATACCAACTAAACTGATTGTGTTACTTTTTTTTTATTGGTACAAAATGAACCCTTTGGCACCAAAATTAAATGCCTGGTGTACTTTGCAAAAGACCAGAATTTAAATGGATGCCCTTTAATTAAGATGTTCTTGACAAAGTCTTGAGCTGATTTTGGTACTTTCAGCCATACACTATGCATTTACTAGTCAACTTTTGTGTTAACTACATTCAGAGTTAAGAAACTGTATCCAGGGCATTTAATAGGCTAGCTTCCTTGCACCCTTCTCTGCCTAAACATTTACCTACTGGCTGCATACAGTGTGACGCTCAGGGGACCAAAAGTTGCCTATTGGCATCAGCTAATTATGGCTGTTCTTGTGCCCACTGATTTAAGGAGCAGTCTTCTTCATATCACACTGAACATTTAGTCCCAAGGCCAAGATTTAAAGAATGATTATGTATGATTTTCTAAATATGTGCTTTAAAAGTAGTAAGCTCTACAAAATAATTAAACCTGTGGAGAATAATCATACCCATTTAAAGTCTGAAATCAAAGTGTACTTGGTTGTATCACCAGATGCCGCGTGAAGTGCGATCCCCCTACAGGCAACGGCCATGGCAAGTTGGCAGAAGAACACCAAAGGAATGGCAACTTTGTTCTCTGCATCTGTGTTAACATTTATTTATTTCAAGGCATGCTGGGCCAACTGCCTTCAAGACTCCTGTGTTATACTCTATAAATTTAATTACTGTATCTTGCTTACTTATTTTAGAACGAACATGAAAAGTGCATGATTACTGATAACTATCCCATACATAAATGGCTAACACCTCACACTCTGTCATTAGGTACAATGAAAATTACAAATAGCATAACTAGAGGCAACAATAAACCGCGGGGAGGACATGTTTCAATCAAGCTTACCACGTCTACCTTTGCTGAAAAATGTTCATAGCATAAATCTATACTGCGGAACTGCTATGTACTTATTGTTATTCTATCAAATTTACTTTCTTACAACTTTATCAGAGGAACACTCAGCATATGTGCTAACATTACCACACACTAATGCAATTATTATTACACTTTTATCATATTATCTTGCAGGAAAGTGAGATGGAAAACAGAAACCAGGCAATAAGGGAAACAACAGTTCATTCGATGAAACAAATACATCACTTACCATTAAAAGTTTGGCACAAGCCTGAACAGAATCTTCATGAATTATTTCAGTGGTACCAATATGGGCCAGCAAAAATTTCTTTTTTACAACATGTGGGTACCGAGCACGAACCACTAGCACAAAGTGTAACATTTCCAGAGAGAGTTCAGGTAAAGGTTTAATTCTGCCTTTCAGAACAGGCCAAATGCAGTCTTGAAATGCCTGTTCTTCAATCTGAAACAAAAGGTCTGTTATGTTATATTATGTAATATTTTCTCTTTCAGGTGTTATTAAAAATCTTAAAGCATAGTTACCTTATTCAGTAGAATAATGAGGAAAGTATGTGACGGTAGCACAAGATAGCTTCTCTTAGATCCCGCTGCAATAGTACTGTTGAAAACCTCAGTTTGTTCTTCAGCAGTACCTTTGAACAGCAATCCTGATCTAATCAAGGCTCCATACAGCAAGATGTGCCCTGTGTATATGTCAGCTTCTTCCTACATGAAATAACACAATGAGATAACTCTTTCCAATAAAATGTGTTAAGTAAATAATATAAATGTGTCCACAAAAAGTCAATGAGGATGGGTGTGACAAGGAATCTAGCATGTACGGGAAAAATAAAAAATGGATACAACAGATCTGTCAGGAAACCTTCAGTGGTCAGACTGGGTAAAGATTAAAGATCAAGACACAGATGCAAGCACCACGTTAAAATGGATCTTCAAAGAAACATGGTAGGAGGTAGTGGATTGGACACACCTGGCTCTTGTGAAAATGCGATTGAACCTTTGGGTTCCATAAAATAGTGGGAATGTCTTGACTACTTAGGTCTCCGATCTGTCTCAAGGCAACCAGAGCAGCGTACAGAAGGTGCACCAAAGTTTCGTAAATTACAGCGCCAAGTAAGAGAATAAAACGTACACTCTTAGAACTGTTTGCTGAATGAAGTTCTTTCTTTAAGGCCGCAAGAACGTCTTCCACAGTCAAAAATGAAAATGCTGACAACAAGCCAACAAGAGTAGCGTAGAATCCTTTCCTTGCAGTAACACGAGACGATGCAACGCCACGCACCAGTCGATTCAGTGTGTATTGCAATTCAGGGCATACACCTTCGTCCTAAAACATATAACTCTCTTGGTCAGTAGAATTAAGTTGTCGATCAAGTAAGCAGTTAAAAGTTAATCTGGAAGATACTTCAAAATGAGATACACAATTATATGCTCCCTGTTTAGACTATACTCACTTACCGGAAATTTTCCCTGCTTCCCAATAACGTGTTTCAGAAGCCTAACTCCAGCTTCTATTCTACATTCTTCGTTGTTATCGGCCAAAGCCGTAAAACAGTCTAACACAGTCGAATCCATTTTCTTAATGGTTTTGTGTTCATTTACCATGTGCTCCTCACTTGCCTCCATTTTACCAGACACAACAAATCGACTCTTTATTATTGCTCAATATCCACATTCTTGAGTTAAAAATTGACAATACTGCTATGAACTATTAATATGATGAACTGAAACTGTCTTAAAAAAATTGTTACTTTTTAATATGTTAAGTATAGGAACAATAGGTGACTCTGACTTTCCTTCGGTATCATTAGTACGTTCCTGGCAATTTCGTCGCATCCAACATGGCTGGACGAAGTGCTTATGATGAGCGAGAGCATAGGCAAGTAAACAAGTAGTTCAAATACGTGTCGTGTGTTTGTTAGTTTCATATATGATTGAATGGCCATGATATTTCATGCTTTGCATTTTTTACGTCCTAAAATACAGCTGATTAGTTTATGTAAATGTGAGGTTAAGTGTAATATCGTGAAGCGGCGTGTGTGTGAGTATCCAATAGGTACAAGTTTGGGACCCAAGAGTCTGTTCCTGTTTCAGTAAATTGTAAACTGTAAGGAGATCATTTGCTTACAGAGATTATGGAGGTGGTGGAAGACGAAGAAAGCCATTGCCTACAGAACCTCCATTCACAGCTTATGTCGGGAACCTGCCTCAAGGAATTGTACAAGGAGATGTTGACAAAATATTTTCTCAGATTCATGTATGAAGTCACACTTTAGTCGCATGCCATTATTATTTTGATTTGTGTTATTTGCAGCGAAAATTGGTAGTTGAGTTTCGTTTATACATATAAAGTATGAAATTAATTGTTATACTTTTTCTAAGGTGAAAAGTATTCGCCTGGTTCGTGACAGAGAAACAGACAAATTCAAAGGTTTCTGCTATGTTGAATTTAATGATGTCCATGGTTTGGAGGAGGCGTTACAGCTTGATGGAAATGTTTCTGTTGAGGGCCACTTCCTGAGAATTGATGTGGCAGAGGGGAAACGCAGTGATCGGGGTGGTGGTTTTGACAGAGGTCGACCACGAGGTTTGTGCGAAAATTTACGTTCATTTTAAAAATATATGTGTGCAGGTATACTGACATGTTGAATATTAACATACTGTTCCTGTTTGTCAAGGTTTCCGTGGAGGAAGAGGGGGTGATCGAGTTTATGATGACTTTGGAGGTTAGTGAAGTAAATTTTACATGCCAATTTTGTGAATATTTCTCTAATTTTATGCATTGTTACCAACAGTTTTGCACTTCTTGTCTTTGCGTATGGTTTAGGTGGTGCTGGTGGAGGTGGTAATTTTAGTAATCGAGGTGGACGAGGTGGCAGTAGTGGATTTTCAGATTCTCGTGGAAACCGGGGTAGTTATGGCCACTTTGAAGAGGGTGGTGGAGGACGTGGCAGGGAATGGAATCATGGTGGTCGAGGAGGTTATGGAGGCCGACCCAGGCCTGACTCTGGTAGAGACAGAAGACAACATTCTGATGAATTTAAAGAACCCTCTGCAGGTAAGAATGTCACAGGTCCTTACTGCAAGATGGAAAGTGTGTGCATTGAGGTTATGTTATTTTACATGCCATTTAAATTTTCTGATGTACAGTGAGCATTGTTAATAAATGTTATTATTTCAGCAGATGTGGCTACAAGGCCAAAATTACAGTTGCAGCCTCGAACAGTAAACAAACCTCTTAACCAGCTGGCGGAGACGAGTCAGTCATCCAAAATATTTGGTGGAGCAAAACCTCGCGAAGAAAAAATTCCCAAGTAAAAAATATACACTATGGTTTATGTTGTGATTGGTTACTGCAAAGGCAGGTAAGACATTTTACTGATAAAGAACTTAATTTTTGTTCCACATTAGAACATAACATATCATCTCTTAAAGTGCACATTATGTCTGTACTATGAAAATTTAGTGGTTCACTTATGAACTGTTGTTGAAAGATGACCCATGAAATTCCAGTATACATTAACTGAATTTTGTGCCTTTTTTTTTTTGTGGGTGATGATAGTCATTGTTCCCAAATGTTTGGCCTGGTGATTATTTTTCATGCAGATTGTAATATTTTATGTACAAGTTCAGTGTACTGTACGTAACTGATTGTACTGTCACCCAGCATATAACACACCCCCTCTCACAGTTTTGAGTTTTGAGGAAGATAACTACACAAAAAATGTTTTACTCTGAGCTTACCATTTTTCAAATGATTAATTAGGAACATTTTTTGTCTTATATTTGGGTAAATATGTCAAAAGATTTTACAAAGAAAATGGACCAAGTGATTGGGACATGAATGTGAAAAGCTTTAGACAATCCCTGTTCAGTGGCTGCAGCCAAATAAATCTCTTCCACCTGTTATTAACCCTTTAAACACCGAGTTAAGCCCCATTTGCCATTTGCTGGCATTATTAGGAGCTCACCATATTCTCCACATTAGCAGGATAATGGTTAACAAGTGACTTTCCACATGAAATTTGAAGGACAAAAAAATAAATGAAACATTGGTAAGTTCCTTTAGATCCAAGTCCTTGCGATTTTCGTATTGGGAATTTTACTGAAACATTTTAGCACTTTAGTTCTGAATGAAATTTAGCTACAGCAGTGTACACTTTCAATGTGCTTCTGTACACATTTCAGTTATAACTCATTAAATATTTATTGGCATGAAAAAGCATTTAAGCATAACTTGTAGGAAAATGACACAAGGACTTGAATGCAGAAGAAGTACTGCTCTGTGCTCTGCTCCATAAATTTCCTGACATAATAGATTACTTTTTATTTTTCTTTCCAGATCCAAGGGAGACCCTCTAAGTTGCGTCCATAAGTCAAGGCAGATCATCAGTCGTGGGATTTTATTGGGAACACACAATTTTTATGAACAGGAATTACTGATAGCTCTGTTTCACACTCTCGAAGCCCTGTCCATGAAACAGACTTTGACCTTCTTCCCATACATCAGCTATCCTGATGCAGAAATATCATTTAAAAGTTTCTTTCCTAGTCTAGGAATTGCCATTGTCAATGATTTTTTTTTTTTAAAGATTAGAATGATTTTCAGCATCAGTATTTCCATCAACTTGGCTTACAACGTGCCCAGTGAATTATTTGATAGCTGTTTTCCGAGCCGATTCTAATTTTTGCTCCTGTGGTGTAGTGACTGAATATCTGCAGACATATTCAGTGTTCACCATATATTAACTCTAGTGTTGTAATAAATAGAATTGGTTTGGAAATGAAGATATCTTCAACCCTTGAAGATCAGTTCAGCAGTTTGAGATTTACCACAACATGAATACCTTGCCTGTTGAAAGATGTGACTGACCAGTGATGCAGCAATTAGCCAGATGCCTTGTGTCAACCTGAAATTATAGAGTTAATGTTTTTAGCACCCTAGATTGGTTCTTGTGCTGCTGTAACATAGTGAGGCTTCTCCAGTAGATACAGACTGGTAATTCATTAAGTCTAATTACAGTACATAGACAAGTGATTTTTGTACAGGTATTCTGGAACTACTAATAATGTTAAATTTGTAAGAACAATTTTGTTTCTTACCCCCCGTCCTGGGGGGTAATGGAGTATGTGTATGATTGGGGGGGTCCTATTCTCTCTTGATACATTGTCAGATAATTTAACATAAGTAACTGCAAAAATATTTAAGGGGTTGATGTTTTTTTAATAAAAGTTAAAGTAAAATAAAAATGGAAAAGTAATAAAAAGTACTGTCAGAAACTGAATGTGTTCTATTACTGTGTTACCAGCTGTATGCCCAATAAGCAGTCGATATGCTGATACATCAGAAAAAACTTTAAAAAGGATGAAAAGTAAATATATGTATACATTTCTCAATCTTGAATTTATACAAATTAGTTAATTTTGTACTCGTGAATAAATGTAGGAATGTGAATAAAATATGGCATCGTGGAAACTGATGCATATTTTGTAATTTAAAAAAATTAAATGTGAAATCTGAAGAGATATGCGAACCATACAACAATTAACTGTTGAAACGTATTTTTTAATGAAGGAACAAAAGAATGAACAGAGACTAAAATATTGTTGCTGGTAAAGTGTTGAAATATAAGCATAACAATACTGATAGTTCTTTTTCCTTTACTCCTGTGCGTGTGTGTGTGATTGGTGATGAATTTTTACATTACTGGTATTGCTGTGTAGGTTCACTATGCTTATACATATTAAACATTATGTTGGTTTGCCTTGGAGTGCTTTTTTCCCCCTTACTAATGAACCTCAGTAGCATGTCCTGATTTGGCACCAAATGATTATTTTTTCTATCTGATCTACATATTTTTCTGGAACATTTTGATTAATGTTTTTGTGATTTCAATCGATCATGAGGCAGGGGTTTGTCAATTAGTTGGACTGTGTAAATTTAAAATTATTTTAGATTAATCTTTAATATGTACAGCACAAACTGGAAATACAAATTCAGTAAATTAACCTTTTCGTGCAGGTTGTGGACCGTGGTTGACGTGCACTGTGTGGTTTACCAATGTCAGCAAAAGTATTCGCCAATAACGCGCACAGTGATGGCGGCCATTTAAATTCCTGTCTTTTTAGAGTACCCTGGGTTTTCAATCTGGTGCAAAAGGGTTAAACGTAAAAGCAAGTATTCCATGTACTGAGAGAGTGTTTTTCATATAATGTTCATTTAGTTACAAGTTGTTTGGATAAATTGTGGCTTCTACAGGGAGACAAATGACAGAGGAAGACGGTGCTCGGTGATGTCAGAAAACATGCAGTAACTCCATGGTGATGGCTTCATGAGTTGATACACATCCATCCCTTGTATTATGCATGCACATCACAAAATTTATTTCTTAGAAATGAAAATTCTGGTAAGTTGCTAATGCAAATTATGATTTGTTTGGCATATGTTCAATAAATAAGGTTCTCTAGCCTGTAACTTTTATGTCAGTCAAACATTTTATTTATGTTTAGGAGGGAGCACTTTAGCGGGTGTAAAATGCAACAGATGATTCAACAGTCAATCTGATACTATTCAGAAGATAAAGTGATGCAAAAATGGTAACAATGTTTGAAACTTCATCCTGCGAAAAAGTTTGTACTGTGATACAGTTTTCTGAGGCAAAAAACATGTTTTACACATCGAAATTCACCACTGGTGGACAGACGTCCATGGTGATGATGGCAGTGGTTGGTCCAAAGCATCAAAGACAGACATTGCAGAATGAGTGGTGGAACTAGAAAAGGCTGTTTGTGAATGATTGTGAATGCTACAAATTATACCTGCTTGTAATAAATGTGCTACATTCATTGTGACATCTCATAAATTATTGTGTCCTAAGGAAACATATTACAGATTATTGGTAGTATTAATAATGGCTTTGAGCCACAATTGTTAGGTTCAGATGCTTTTCTTTTGAAACTGCTGCTTAAATTTTGCTTAGCATTATACCTGTGATATTACTAAATTTGGTAGTCCCCCTATCCTGGGGGGAGACCATAGCATAGATGGGAAGAGAACATTTAAGTGGAAGTAAGAGAAATGGTGTGACATAAACTGCACCAAATTGGTTCAGCTGAATCAAATGGTGGGATTTTGTGACTATGGAAATTAAACTGTTTGTTTCATAAAGGTGGGAGGGGGGGAGTTTCCTGGACTGACAAAAAACAATTTTTTAAAATTTGAATGAAGTCATCCCGTTGTGTAATCTGAATATTTACTTTATTACACAATGTTTCCATCAACACAACTAACATTATAACACTACTGTGACATGTTTCGACTTGTGACAGTCATCATCAGGCCGATCTAAGAACCGTTTAACATTTTACAGGTTTTATTTTGTGCATATGGGATCCCATATGCCTTACACTGTATAATATTGTGAGGTAACTTATCTACAATGCTATTGTATGTAATATAAAGCACAATAGCATTGTAGATAAGTTACCTAACAATATTATATGGTGTAAGGCATATGGGATCCCAAAGGCACAAAATAAAACCTGTAAAATGCTAAACGGTTCTTAGATCAGCCTGATAATTACTGTCGCAAGTCGAAACATTTCGCAGTAGCGTTATACTTTAAATATTAGTTGTGTTGACGGAAACATATTGTAATAAAATTTTTTTAAACACTGCACCAATGGAGTTGCATAGTTAGCCATCCCTGTTCTTGTTTCTGCTGCTTTGGATACCTTGTGGACTCCTAAGGCACTAGGCCATGTGCTGGGTGACTGAGAGGATCATGGTTTGATTCCTGGCACAGGCAACAGGTATTTCACTTTACCCAAATGTCCCAGTTATGTGTGGGACTTAACCATCCTGTTCAATGTCTATCAGGGGCTCTTACCCCAAGGAAGTAGGGGGTGAGGCATGTAGCTTACCACTGGTCTCCATCTAGTGCTGCAGTTTAGAGCGCGTAGCGCTAGATGTACATTGCCCTGTATGCCTTTATGATATGTATAGGCAGTGTGCCATTACTCTACATTCTGCCTGTCACTAAGAATCATCCATCATATATAGGATGTGGCAGTAGAATGTGACAATTTTCAGATCATAGTTTTGGTTAATTGGGTCGAATATTGACAAAAAATCTTGTGGAGTATCTGTATTAAAGTGCCATTTAATGTTCACATCTCTTTGACTGATCTCCCTGGTATGCAGTACATTCCTGTAATTGCTTCTGGGAATTAACCATAATTGCACAAGGGCACACACCTTGCCCATGACGTGGCAGTACGTAAGTCACAGTTTAGTTCTGAATAGCATCACGTGAGGAGTGAAATAACACATCAGGATCAAAAGTAGAGCCACTGACACATGCCTGCTGCGAACTTATTGTTAATTTATGATCACAATTAGAGGAATGTATTGCCTGCCAGGAAGACCACTTAGGAGAAATAAAAGCATATATTAAATGGCATTCTTCTACTGACTCTAATTTCTTTGTTTCTTACATTGAACCGAATTCACCAAAACAGCTATCTGAAAATTTGATGTTTGTTGGACTGTGCATAATTGTGATAACTGAAGAATAAAAACCAACTAGATGTCACTTATTATTTTATTGTACTTCTTATAGGCTCAACAGGAGCTCGCGACTATAATGTTGATTACCACATTTGGTCATTTCGTTCTTGGTTTGCTGTAGGTTGGAGGTTAGGTGTGGTTAGGCTGGAGTAGTGTCCGGGCTGCAAGCTAAAGCACGGCTGTAGCCCAGACACTTCTCCAGCCTAACTGCACCTAACCTCCAACCTACAGCAAACCAAGAACGAAACGACCAATGTGGTAATCAACATTATAGTCACGAGCACCTGATGATGGGCATAGTAGTGCCCGAAACATGTTGAGCCTATAAGAAGTACAATAAAATAATAAGTGGCATCTACTTGGTTTTTATTCTTCAGCTATCTGAAAATTGTCATGTTCTGTTGCCACATCCTGTATTTGTCATGTACCAACTTTATAATACAAAATCTGCTTTTGCTCATAGTTCACACACACACAAACTAAATTTGTAATGAAAATGGACATAAAATTACTAACCAGAGACCTTGGTAACCAGGCAACAATACTTCAGGTCTTGACATCCAACAAAAGGCTCTGAAACAGGGGGCCTGATGTTCAGAAGAGACACAATATGACATTGTGGTTTTCTAGATTATGTGGGTGGAGAAAACTGCTGCTTTCGTCTTGAAGAAGGAGCAGCATGTTCCTCTGAAACATTGGTACCCAGCTACCAGACTACAGTGTTGCAACAAAACACAAAATCCTTCTTCACTGAAAACTACACAGTAGAGTCTCAATGTTTGTGATCTGCCATTTTAATCTTACTAACTAGTTCTGGCAAAATTGGAGTCAGACCACACAGCTGGCAAATCACCCCCCACTCTCCTGCTATTGCTCAGATCACTCTAAGCTCAGCCATGCTCTGCCTTTCGTTAAGTGAGATTGATTGCTTTACTGCTTTATGGAATGAGACTCTCCTTCAATCACGCAGTGTGTTTTATGTTTCCAAAAAGTGTTTGTATTTTACTCTTAATAAACTTTAATGTTTTTAAAGTATCTTTGTTTTTACTACTGGTATTTCGTAAGTTCCTTGAACCAAAGATGCATTTTATGTTGCTATCGATTCTAACAATCATGACATCTAGACCACTACACTGTATTTGATGACAGAAATTATATAAATGCAGTGGGTTACCTTGCTTCCTTTAAATGCCTGTTGCAGCATTTTACAGTTTTCTGCCATCATATGGTATCAGTCCACCCTTAAGAAATGTTTGCAAAGGACTGCAAGTTTAACCTGATGAGAAGGCAACACACGAGCAGTAGCTATGAAATACAGGAAAATAGTTTAAACAGTATCATGAATTGAAGAGTACTTAGCTTCTGGACTTTGTCCATCACCTAGTGTTCCAGGAATACAGAATAGTACACACAGCATTTCAGAAACTGGATTTGTCGCTGTCCACAGACAAAAAGGTGGGTGGGTCCAGAGATTGAAAATAGCATAATCTAATGGGCCAAAGTGAGTGGGTGTCTCACAACCTTTAAAACTGGGGAGAAAGATAACAGTTTAAAAAATACTGAGTTTCAGATTTTGTACTCTTGGGACACTAGATGATGGGCGAAGTCCCAGGTAAAGTAATCCTAAATGTGGCATACCACCATCAGAACTGGAGTGAACTGGAACAGCATGAATCTATGAAATGCTGATCGCTAAAGGGTGCTGATAAGGAAAAAAGGGCAAGGAAACTTTCAATATCATATCAGATTACAAACAGTTATAATACTGAATTCTAAACCAAGCAAATGACAGCCAAGGGACTTTCAACAGGGTGTCACATGCAAATTTCATTGTGATGACCTTCACCCAGGTTGCTGCTTGCCTGTCAACTTCTGCATCACAATCAGACTTTGTAAAACAAACATCCATACTTTCTTGACACTATACTCGTATGGCTATATTTGTGCACATTAATTCATGTTTATATTATTGGTTATCTTTATTTTATTTGTTGTACGCAATCTTCGTTTATTGTAATGATAATCTGCCAGTTTACAACTTTTACATGCTGTAGTGTTTCTATGAAGGCTGCTCTGAATGCGTATGTACAGTAGCAAAACGAACAAAATTTCTGTAGGCATTAACAATCTGAAAGTCATTTTCTTCTTTCCCTTAAAGCAGTGAATCTCAAAGGGTGTGCCATGAGTTCTGCTAGGTGTGCTTCTAAATTTTGGATGTTATAATATTCAAGATAAAAGAAAATTTATGAATAATTTTGTTTAAAATACCCATATATTTCACTTGCATGTACACAGTGTGGCATAGGTATGGCATTTGCAAAATTATCATCCTCCATTTTTTAATTAATCTACTTGCTCAGGATTCCGGTAATTCGATGAATCCATTTGGAAATGACTATCTAGTTCACCACGCTGTGACTCCTTGTGGCCAACATACTGTGCTGTGGGCAAAATAAGTTTTAGGAACCAGCTTTGGAGTAAAATTAATATTACACACTGTATATACGCAGTATTTACATCAACTTAAGAATAAATAAAATATCCCATTATCTAAGCATGTAAGACATAATTTTATAAGTACATGGTATAAACAAATCAAACAAAGATGAAACTTTCATCACAGGGTTAATCCGAAGCTAGATCAAATGACACGATACAGGAAATGAGACTTCTCTGACCACTGCAATGAGTTGGCCTTCAGTGTTAGCCACATACAGAAACAAAGATTTCCCTGTGTTTCAGCAAACATTAAGGTTTAGTGAAAGTGCACGAAAACTTCATTCTTCTGACTGGCCTAACCCCTATAGCTAACTCAGTGCAATAAACACTGCTGCAAAAGCCTAAGAATTAGGACTGTATGACCATGTTCTGAGTACTGACTCTTTAGATGACAATTATGCCCACTTGGGCATCATTGATGCATTTTTGGTAATAATGGGAGGCAACATAAAAGAAATGTAAGAAATGATACAATTACATGAACAGCACACAATAGATGGGACTTGCCTGAATTCTGCCACAGTAAATTTTTGTGTAGTCATTGAGTGTCATTTTATATTTAAAGCTGGGTTAAGTTGCAAAGTAAACACTGTGAAAGAAATGGTATATAATGTGCAAAACTTTGCCATTTTCTCGAATACGTTCATTATTTTGAAACATCCACGGTGAGGGTTATTTCTTTTGGCAGTTCCTGTGCTATTGTATAGAAATGTGACACCCCTGTTATAAGCAAGAATCTATTAAATCTGTTAATAAAATTCCATACAGATACATAATAGTGTTAAGTACAAGAATAATGCTTGACTTAGTGCTGCTTGTGTCTGAGTAAATCAATACACAAGAATGAACACTTACCTTCAGAATGTTTCATGAGTTAAAAAGTGGACTGACAGTTCTGCATCAGATTAGAATGGGGATAGTGGGAGAAGTGGGTATCAGCAGTTGGATACACAAAAGCAAAACTGTTGCGATCTGCAAATCTGGAGACAGCACACTCTTAGTGGAGGATCTGTGTTCCAGGTACACTCTGAAAAATGTTGTGTGTTGTGGGAAACTGCATTCATTCGCTGCATAGTCTGTCTTGCAACACTGCCATAGCCACTTCCAAAGTGAGTTCTCCAGACAGTGTGATCTAGTGCTTCTTCTTTCAAATTCCAGTATCTCTTCTTTTCCTTAAGGTAATCCAGTGGGTGCTTATGTCTTCTTTCTTAACTTCTCACCCCTTCTATCTCTTCTTCAATAATGAGTTTTAGAAGGCACTAGGAAGTATGAAACCGGTAACAGTTATTTGTGTTACACCAATGTATGAGGAGCTTACTTTGAAAAAACATGCGTGCCTGCTTGGGACATAAATTGAGTTTTCATACACAACAGCGAAGGATAGACATATGTGAAACAGAAAGCAGCAACTATGTAACCTGCAGTGCTGAGACTTACTGGAGGTTGATTACAATAGTTGTTCCCAGTACTGGAGGTTTGTATCATGCACTTGTTCCCACCAATTGTTCAATTCCTGCCAAAGTGGACACACTTTTTTAATTAACCCTTTCGCAGCAGAATTGAAAGAGATAAGAATTTAAATGGCCGCCATTATTGTGCATGTCACTGATGATGACTTTAGCTGTCTTTGTAATTTTAAACTGCACAATGCACATTGATTGTGATCAATATTTGAGGTGAAAGCCTCATGCTCCTCATATATGAGTAGCACGGACACTTTAGGTGTATACCCGACAACTTTGGGTGTATACAACAGAACTGTTTCACATTACATAGAGAAATAATGAAGTACTTCAATAGCTGGCATTCCGATATTCTACATTCTTTGTCTCAAGCTCCCGTGTTGTGATGTATGTTGCTTTTGCATTAAAGCGAATTGACAAATATGAGACACCAATGGGTCACCATGGCAGTCAAGGTTTCAACAAATCAAAAATGTACATTTCACCTTTCCAAATGTCCTAAATATAGAAAAACTGTGAGGACTGAACTGGACATAGTCTAATGAATTGTAAAACTGCAATCAGATTGCTTATGCATGAGAATGATATGTTCTTTGACTTAACTGAACAAGAGACATCAAAATCTGTCTTAGAGGCAGGAAAAACACAACACAACACAGTAAGTTTTGATGGTTCTTATGTTACTTAATGATGAAGTCTACTTCCAGAGTACCTACAACTCTGAGTGAGATGCAACAATGGTCGAAAATGTAGGGAAATAAGGTCTTGAGACAAAACAGTTATAGCCAGCAGCTGGTTACAAAGACTGTTTATACTAGGATTCGTGGTAAATGGACAGGATACTGGCACATACATTTGCTCTTCTATTCCCGATATGCTTTGCTTTGTACTGAGTTCCCTACTTGTGTGAGGCTTATTTGTACACCACATTTCAGGTACGGAATATGGATATGAAAAGGCAAGTCAACTGCAGCATATCACCTATGCTTTCATGTAGGACTACATAAAAGATTTCTGTATTACACAATACAGCAAACAAGTAGGAAGTAAAAAGGTCATATTAAAAAAAAGTATTCATATACACTAGTTTTTTCTTCCATTTATTAAAAATATGCACTCATGTGTCACTTCCACAATAATGCAGTTGTAAACACTAACAATTGCTAATTTTGTTAGATTATTTTTGTGTCTATACAAAAACCAGTCCAGTATATATATATACTGTTGTCCCACAAACACATTTCAACTTGCTTGTATTTCATACAAAGATCAGAAAAGAAGTCTTCGAACACCTCTAATAATTCTGCTGTGGTATTTGGACTGAAGTTTCCTGGACTAACTTCGTATCATTCTTAAAGGACATTAGAGACCAGCAATTTAAAAGGAGTACACACTTTCCTTCCCTAAAATATTAGTTACAAGTAAAAATACCTTGGGTAAATGGCATGTATTTCTTGCAATCTGAGTGATGGGTGGAGAGAGGAGAGGGTTAACACACAATCTGTTTCCAGCAGAATTATCCACTTGAGAATTACTTCAAAATAATTACAACTGAAAATTGTTCTTGCATAACATGGCAACTAATATAATATTAATTCTTTTGTTTTGATTCAAAGTAGTGCAGTGATTTAAAATTACAACAAATTTTCTAAAAATTTCTGCATAAAACTTTCCGGGCAAAACTCACTTAAACATACTTATGTTTACAATGCAAAAAAAAAAATCTTGCCAACTAACTGAATTCCGATTGTATAGAAAATGGCAAACTAGCATATAGGCTCTATTTACTGTAAAAATTCAAGAAGTGTCACTGGAAATACAAAGTGTGTTACTCTGGCAGACAAACCACTTTAAGAAAATGCACAACATATAAGGAGAATGCGGCAGTGATTTTATCTTATTTAATGATGCCTTTCATGTGTTATGTTTGTATGTGCCTTCCAGCTCCATTTCTTTAACAAGAAATACCCATCCTCTCCACTTAACACAACTTCACAGTTGATGTATGTTTTCAGCATTACACCTCACATGCATCATCACATCTGTTAACACATTAAACCCCTCCTTCCTCACTTTTTGGACGAACCCCATACACAGAATTTTGGGGTCAATATGTAATGAAAGGCCCTTGCTTTTTTAGTTTCTCCATGAAATGATCTTTCTCAGAGTGACCATTTACTTGAATTTCAAATGTATCACATTTTTGTTTTACTCTAATGTTCATAAATCAAGAGGGGAGAAATCAAACCACTAACTTAAAAAAATAATTATAACAACAACAGAATATTTGGTCTTCAAAGCATGAAGATGAAGAAAGATACAAATCAAGAGAATGATCTATTTACATGAATGAAGATCCTAAGACTTTTTCTTCTAGACGACTGGGCTAATGAAAAAACTTTTCCGCAGAACGTACTAAGGTACAAAATGGAGGAAAAACTTGGTTTCAGTTACACATAAGAAACTAATTATAAAGAAGAGTACAAAAATACAGATGAATCTTAGGAAAATATATTTCCCCTAAGCTAACCGCATAAATTCTTGTCGTAACGACTATGACAACTACACTGTAATTAATTTCATATTAACGTTGAGTGAAGAATTTATTAAAATGTTTGTCTTCTTTCTCAGATGAAATGTAGACAAAAATATTTTAGCACACTGTTTTCAAAAAACATGTTCTATGCTGTTCACGCACTTTGTTTTGTGGTAACCACTCATGTACAGTTCCTTTAAACAGGGCTCCAAAAACACACTCATGGCCTTGAATCAGGGACGGTAACCAAAAGTGGCAGCCAAGTACATTTTTACGTCTGTTTCAATCTATGCATGTGTGAATCTGTTAGGTGGCTACACTGAGACTACTAAAAGAAGTCCCAAATTGGGCAGCTCTCTATGGCTTACCCCTTTCACCTAATTGTCATATTCCTCTGCAGGCCCCTTATGCCTGTGTCAGCCAATCCAAAGCACATGATGCTGCTATCTAGGGTACTACTGACTAGGGTAAGAACTTTGACAGGGATGTGAAGGGGATCAATCCATTGGACTACTTCAGGTACCTCAGTGAGCAGCTATATGTGGTACTTCTGGAGCCCTGTTTGTAAGTAAGTTCCATCTTGTATAAAACGTGAACAGACACTCACAAAATAATTGCAGGGAAGAAACTATGACAAAACAATTCAATATTGCAGCACTTGTTTACAACAGCGAGTTTCTTTGTAAGAATTCTGTAAGAACTGTTACGTGTATTAATGAAGGATAAAAATATACTGACATGAAAAAGTATGGTGAAATTATTACGCCCATTTTTCTTAGAGAAATTACTCTATTTACAATGTACCCAAATTCAAATGTTAACTACAGTCACTTAAACAACTGTTCAGAGCTTAATATCTCCCAGTGAATCTTGTTTATTCATGCATCTTACTTCAAACTCACATACTTTTAACCATTAAACTTCTGAACTTTGATAAATATCCATTTAACGTTTTCAATCCACACAAAAGAGCAGGAGTATCTGTGTATTTCAAGCCACACAATCATAAAAAGCAAGTTATGAAGTTGCAGTAAGTTTCTATGAACCACAACAGTTATGCCACCGACCAACTCATTTTTATATTTATTGTTTTTGTCCAGCCGGTTCTTCTTATAATTATTCTTACCTTTTGGTTTGCAGAGAGAGAAAAAAAAACAGTTTCAAATAATCTGCTATACTACAGTGGACAAACACATGTACCTTGCAAATAATATCAGCCATCATTTGCAGGGAAAATGGATATCAAGACCCCATCCACACAATTTACCACAGTAAGGGGCAGAGGGGTCTTCAATGAACACATTACAGAATCTTAGCCCACTGGCTTAAGAAAATGAAGAGAAACTTTGCCAAGCTTGCGTGATAGTATTACATTTTGGTAGCAGCCACATCAGCGAGTTCAGATGACAATCAGCAACTACCCACATAAGAACATATACCATATCAGATATAGGGGCAGCCTTGTTCCAGCATTGCACTACTTTGCCATATAACGTCAATGGTACATTACACATGCAGGATCATCAAACAAATGCAATAAAGAATTCTTGGGCAATCAGCCATGTAACTAAAGAATAAAAGTGAAATGTTGTGGAGATCATCTCTGGCATTATCTTCAGGTATAAATATGTAGTGTTTATGAAATGCAGACCTCTTCCTCAACAAACATACAAATAACAGGAAGGTGGATTTATCGTGTTTCCAACCATACGAAAACATGAACTCCACATATCAAGGTTTAACAGAAAACACTCAACCTCTGTTACTACTGCAGATAACCAAACAGTTTGACTGGGCAATGGCTTGTTATTTGACACTTATTACAGATATGCTTCAAACGTATTCACTTGTACAAAGGATGTCCATTTGCTGAAGAATGCATAAAGAAAAACCCACATCAACTGTGCCACATGAAAGGCTAGGTATACAGAACAGTGGAAAGATTTCAAATGACAGATCCAGTTGCAGACAAAAATGAAATACAAAAACATGTGAGGTATGGTTGTAAGTAGAAGGGTAAACTCTCAAAAGATCAGGCACCAGTGCTATAAGCCCCCTCCCCCACAGATTATGAAGTTCCTTTACCTAACTCTAGAGTCAGAATCTGGTGAACAGTTAGAGTCTGTTTAATAAAACAGGGTCCAAGTTTTTTGAATAAACAAATTCTAACCTTTACATTCAAGAAATTCTAACACAATTATTCGCTGCGTTAACAGATAAAGAGAAAGGGTTAATATTAATATTTGACAAGAGTGTAAGTGTGCATCAAGAAATATTTTCAAAAGTGTGAGTCCTACTTAAAAGCTGGAAGCCAAAACTTTGAGACTTCTATGAAATAAGCTAAACTGAACTGCAGGGGAAAAGTAGATTTGAAATTCACTGCGGATGCAGGTTATTTATGTGATAAATGCTTCTGTGGCAGCTGTTGGACATGATACAAGATATTCCCTTTATCTATTCATATAGTGCAGCCCTGTTGTCATTGGCCATGAGCCAGAAATGTGATAAGAGGAGTATAGAGTTGATTAGTCACCTATATTGCAGGAGACCTGAAGCTATGGAGCTTAATGTTGGCAGCACATGTGCTGTGGTGGTGAACGTGACAGAGACCTGAGTTTAGCAAAGAGGTACAACTTAGAACTGTTGCGACTTCTACCCTGAAGATGGAGGTACTATGTTATGTTGCCCACAATGCTGGTATACACCTACCAGGCTATGTGGTGTTATTCTAGAAGCCCACAATGTTAATCTCCAATGTCATGAGAATTTTAAATCTTTTCTTCTACACGGTGGTGATGAATATGGCCAGCAACACTTTCCAGTTAAGCTACAGGAAGATATGGGTTACCACTGCAATCTATCACCTCTTGTCTTATGAGCTGGCTTGGAGGTTCTTGAAAAATCAGCGGTGCTGGACAAACAGTTGCAGCACATATATCGTGACCACTCTATGCCTCTCTCTCCGATCATTCATTCATTCCATTGGCATGTGCATAATGTGGATGATTCCTTGCTGTTCTCAGGAGCTTCTTGCATTCCTCTCTGTTATATACCCTTTCCTGCCACCCTTTTCCACCAACTAATCTTCCATCCTCTCTCACTTTGTCTTGCCATCTATTTCTTGGTCTACCTCTCAGGCTTGTTGTTTCCAAATTTTTATATAATACTTTTTTTGGGAATTCTATTTTCTTCCATTTTCTGTACATGCCCAAACCAACGTAATCTACTTAACCGTATTGTCTGTTATAGTGGGCTTTTTAATCATTGCATAAATTCCTTTATTGGTTAATATTCTCCCATTTTCTTTTTTCATTAACATATACTAGGCCTAAAATTCTTCTATACACTTTCCTTTCAAAAATTTTTACTTGCTCTCTCTCTCTCTCTGATGATGGAGCCAGAAATAGGATCTGAGTTTTCCGGAACCATGACACATGTGTCGTTAGGTAAGTGATTCCTTATGTTTTGAAGGATGGTGTTGCCCTCAAACGCTGAATGTTAGTTTCTCAGTGGCTCATCACATCCAAGAAGACTAAACTACTCATCAACACTACTGTACAAACCAAAAATCTCACACTTAAATGTTTGCACTTTTACTTTATAAAGACACAGCTGATTGCATGACAGCATTCCATTGCACTTTATCACATTCAGCTGTCACAAGCTGTAAAAAAATACATCAGCACACAAACGCTGGAAATGTATTGCAAACTGGAACATACTGTTTAAGTACATATTATACATTTATTACTACACATAACTAAAAACCACCCCACCATCGGCTATATGTATTACCACAGAAAGCATCTTCACACATAGGTACCACAAAAAACAAACATTTAAGGTATCAAGTGAAAAGAAGAAATAAATTGCTTCACATGGCCCCCAATAATGTTTAACATTTTACTTATCACTTGTGCATTAAGTTATTATACAAGGGACCTGATAACGATATGGTTTAATGTAAAGGCATGTCCTGCCTGTTACATGAATAAACATGATGTTGCTTCATTCAGGATACAATACATGTACAGACCAGTACCTCATTACAGTTCTTCCACCAGACCAACAACTTTCTTTGTGGCTAGACACTTCTAAGGACACACAGTACCTTCTTGATGCAGTGAAGGTGGAGTCAAAGCTGTCCTCACTCTCAGCAACTTATCTTTCATGAACGCATTTACAGACCAAAGGGAAAAATTCACTGCATCTTATAACATCCAATTTCATGTTAATTACTGATGGCACTTCAATTGTAACACCCATTTCTTTAAGCTATAACACAGACAGAGCCAAGCCCTCTCTTGAATCCACATATGAACAGGCAAATATGTACTTAACAATATCACATAACGCAAGAATGGCAAAGTTTATGTATCTGTTACTGTATAATAACATGATCTAATATAAACCTGACCTGAAACTATACAAGAAATGAAACAATAATACATAAATCCACTGTCTATGAATGTTCAATAATACAGACCTTTAGTAAACTCTTTTCTTAGTTCTGTGTATCTTCAAAGACCAAGAAATGGGGACTGGGGGGGGGATCACAAAAAAGACAATTCCGTGGCAGAACTATAAACTGGTGTGCAGGAGAGAGAAATGGAAAGCATTAAAATCATGGCCACAAACTTTCAAGGGGATCTTCCCACACATTACTTTCCTTATTAGCATTAAGGAAGACAAAATGCAGATGCAATGATAGTCTGATAACTGCAAAATGGATCCTCAATCGTAAAGATGAAAGCACATGCAATTTGTCTTAAGATATCACACAACAGCTATGTAACATCTTACAGCATATACATTTTCAGAAATATCTGGATGCATTTAATTTAAAATTTCCATGTCACCAAAAAGAGCAGCAACATATATATACTAACTCTTGAAACAAACTGTTTTTGAGGTATTTTTCTTTACAGACATTTAGTGAAGATTACACCTCCCCCTCCCCATCTCTCTCTCTGGAAGAGTAAGGCTCATGTCACGTCATGACAGGCTACTAAACCAATACAGACAGGACCCACACTCACAACAAAGCTCGTTATTAGCAAGCACCACCAACGGTATGAACTGGCAGTCAGTGGATTCATGTGACTGTAGTGCAGGTCAGGTATAGTTGTGTGTTCCATGTTCCGAACACACGTGGCTGTACATAGCTGTGTAGTTTTTGTTTATTAAACAATGCACACCTTCTTACTTTGGTAACTAGGCGCAAAACTGTACCTGAGAAAGAGATGAAGAGATGTGTTGTGTGTTCATAATGTTTTTTCCCCCCCCTTGTTAGCAGGCATGATGGCGAATGGTGGCCATCGATGGCATGGCGATGCTGCTCAATCTGTAAGAGGCAGCTTGGCACAAGAATGAAGTGCCAACATTACTTTGCTCCTGGCACTTTACTCAGCACCTAAAGGGATCAGAAGATTTCTTCTGTTAGAAAAAAACAAAAGTTTGCAGGTACAGTAACAGACATACCAAAAAGCATTCATGTCATCCAATTTAATACAATATAATTTCTGAAGGTGAAAAGAACCTAAGTAAACAATAAAAGAATCAATCACTCAACCAACCAATCAGGTACCCACATATGGAAAGGGTAATTTCAATGGGGACAAACACACAAGGCAGAGGAAGAGATGGCTTCTCAGACCTGCAATACATGCTCCAGAGCTGCACAAAATTCAGCGAAATGACCAACATTTATTTCAAAGGAAATTATTGCAGTGCAGGTTCAGGAAATCATTCCTGGATATGAGTGTGTGTGTGTGTGTGTGTGTACGCGCGCGCGTGTGTGTGCGTCGCAATGACAATTATGATGTTTCAAGGTGCTGGAAGTAACTTGCAAGAATTGAGGTTTTCACAGTGGTGCTGCTCAAAGATTCAAGTCTTGTGTGAAGAGATACTGTGTCACTGGGCTAATAGTTCCCAGCTGTTTGGAACAATCACAGCATCACATTCTAGGAGACGTGAATCTCCAATAAGCCAACACCCTCTGTGGCTATGCAGACAGCATCTAAGCCAGTTTCCAAATGTGGAAATCAATACATGTATCAGTTTCCATTCAATGTGTGGTTCAGTATGTTAAGTATGTTCAGTATATTCAGAATGTCCAGTATGTTCAGTATGCACATCATCAATATCCCTGGCTATCAAGAGCTTCCCATTAATACCTAGTGTCATCTACCTCACCTCCCCCTCCCATACCCTTCTTTGAACTGTCCTTCTGAATCACCTGCCCTGATACTTCAGATTTTGAGGTGGACTATCCCACTGGGAACATCAAAATTCTAGTCTGGTTCTGTTTTTACAAATTCCCTTTTGGACTACCCAGTGGTGACCTGACAGAACCCCTGCATCAATGTCATGGTTGTAGTCCATTAAATTGGTTGTGTTTGGTTTTGTGTTGAGTATTGTTTTCTTTCGACATGACACTGATAAGATGTGTCTGGGGTTGTAAGAGGGGAGAGAAATAAACGTTGGCCAAATTGTGAGTAGATTTGAAAATGTATTATTTATTTATTGTTATATTAAGTATGTAATTTATAAATCCTCATGATGCTTTTGTGCTCCTGTGCCACCCAATAGTTTCCACACTTTTGAACAATATATGGGGGGGGGGGGCCACAAGAAGGTGATGCAACCTAACATCTATTGAAACCTAGCAATTTGAATCAACCAGTAAATGCTTGTCTTTATAATTGGAAGATGTGAGGATGAAATTTCAACTAGAATATTGGCCACCCTGGCTGATAAAATCTACGGTCTTCCTCAGTCCCTTCAGACATATGTAGAGCAATCCCATGACAGGCCTGAACAAGCCCTGAGGGTTCCAGGAGGTTGAGCTCCCAGATTTCAAGACAATTGGCACATCATGGTGGCAAAAGTTGTCAGCCTTTACTCCCCAGGATATATTCTTGGTACTCATTTCTGTTAGAGGCTGAGTCAACCCCAGGGCCATGGTGTGGACAGAAGGATTACGTTAAATGAAAAATTCCAATGACATCATCGGGAATCGAACCTGCGACCTTCCGGCTTGGAGTGCAGTGCATGAACCAACAGCGCCACCGTGTTACCCCCTTCAGACATATGTGAGGACTGTAATTCAAATGATGCCATGACTGCTTCCTTACACATACTGTACACTTCACTATTCACTAACTACTTTGCTACTTGATACTATTATAGTTGCAACTTTTGAAATGTGAAACACTGGCATCAGGTACCAAAATTTATTTAACACACAATTCTCACATTCAGAACTAAACATCAACTTGAAGTCTTTGCATGGCTAAGAATGTTCATCCTTCTGTAATCCAGTTTCACTTGTGCTACAGATATGTGCAGTCATAGAACAAAATGAAATTACTTGTAAAAAAAATATAAATCCATTCATACAAGAAAACTTCGAAGTTTTGTTAAGTTCAGATAAAAATAACTGTACAACATATTTACAAGCTAAATCTGATGATGAAGCTGAGTTCAGTCATATAAAATGGTTACCGTCATTTTTTTCTACAGTGTGATGGATTATTTACCTTTGACAAGTCAACCCCTGTGAGGGCATGGACAGCCGGAGGCACCTGGCTCACTAACCTCGTCAGTTCTCCAGTCAAATTGCTCTCTCCACCTCCCAAAAGCACAATTTCATCTGTTTTGGCCAGTGGAGCAGCCACCTCAGCAGCAATCTGCAACACACGTGGTGGCGGGGGACAAATAAAACAATGGAAACAAATGGATCATCATGGATCGTGATAAATTACGTGCCACGTAACTGTAATGAAAGTGGAAAGCTTGACTTCAGTGGTGTAAACATATTATCCAACCATGTTCTTTGCTGTTTTGTATTTACTAATGACCTACTGCAGATAAAATAAAACCGTTGTAATGTTGATCACTGTACACATATAATACCGCATGGAATGATAAATTACAGTGATACCTCAGCTAACGAGTGACCCTTCTAACAAATTTTTCGGCTAACAAAATTTTTTCGCTGTTTTTCGGACTCAGCTAACGAATATGGATTCGGCTAATGAATGTTTTAGTGGATGTGCGCGCTAACATAAAGCAGCAAATATGAACAGTCGGGCCATTCCAGGAGCTTATCTTTTTCATCTGTATGTGTGTGACAAAGAAATGAGCTGACCACATCACATAGGGGAGACCCACCAACCTGACTGGGTTGTTAATGTTCGAGACAGTTCAGTTTAATACAGTAGTACAAAGTGTGTAATATATTTTCAGTATAATAGTGTAAAGATTGTCAGCTTTTCATTCTACTTTCCATTCTCCTTCATCCAGTTGGGTAGCTGTTCATCTCAACCTTTGGTGAGTTTTTGCCCTTTTATAGTGTGCTTTTTACTATTTTATAAAACTTATCTTTAAATAGTAGGCAGCATCCAGAATGAATTAAACAATTTTATATAGAAATCTATGGGAAATCACGTTTCGGCTAACGAATGTGATTCCGGAATGAATTATCTTCGTTAGCCGAGGTATCACTGTACTGTATTCACTGTCAGAAGGTGACCACATGAATTTCTGGTGTGTGACTGATGAAGCCTATGACAATGTTCTCAAAGACAAAGACACTGCCCATGATGATGACCACTCACTTCCATCTCACAAGGAGTATAACCAAACAGGATTACTTCTTCCATTAGAGACGTCATGGTACCAGACGTCAGGATAGCTTTACCCTCCATTTTATCCTACACAATACGATAGGACAGTCATTATATTCCTGTTTCACATCTGGGAAGTTCCAGGTTTCAATCTCAACTAACAGACTGGCTATTCTTACACATTTTTCACAATCTTTATGGGATCCCAGGGGGATGCTAAGTGGTTGTTTTGGACAGGCCTCAGTTTCTTCCTTACACATCACTTTAAGCTAATTGCCTGCAGTCGTCCTGTTAATAAATGCTTTATAACCAGTGCAGTTATAGAAACACCGTTAAACAGCCTAATATTCAATTAATCATGGGTAACTAGGCATTTACTTTCCATCTTAGTATCCTTCACAATGAATATTACTTTATTTCCTCTGCCACAGTAAATGAGAACTGGATGCCTCACTTGCAGTGCCTCCAAATATGGCACCTTTGACCCTCCAGGATTTAGCCCACATACACAGGGGTGCAGAATCTAATTAAAAGGTGGAGGCACCAATACAGGAAATTCTGCTACCTGCACTGATATGGTGATGATGAGAATTATGGTCAGCAGCAGGGACCTACAGCTTAATACAGGCTATTGTAGATGTACAGGTTTCCATCTGTAAACAGAAAAATCTGCACGCAGATCTGCCTGTAGACTGGACTGAGAACCCTTAGAATCAGAGCCTATGATCCCATACTGACACCACAAGGTCTACAACCATAAGCAAACTATAGCTCCCACTTTGAAATTTGCACAAAATGTTTACGGAAAAAGGCATCCCACTGTAAACACGCAAAAAATTATATTAGTTAAAAAAACCAATTAAAATATAACAAGTTGTTTTATCACATGCTTCACCTTTGGCAGCGCATCCAACACAAGGGACATGATAGCAGCATCACCATACTGCTTGTACACGGCTGCCTTCATGCGCATACGCTCTGCCTCTGCCTTGCCGACCCCCTCAATCGCGTATGCCTCTGCTGCTCCAATCTTCTTGATTTTCTCTGCCTCAGCTTTAGCTACCTCCACAGTCTGTGTTCTGAAATGAAAGCAAAAACATGTACTTCACTGCAGCAGCCCAGCCATACTTGTCAGATACATCCACTGACGTTCAGTATGCCTCACTGATATTGGACTCGGTGATATTAATTTGCCCTCTATTGCAGAGTTGAATCCAATATACTACAGACACAGCACTGAACACAAACACTTTTCTTTTATACCCTTATTTATTCATGGGCCAGGTAGCTCAGTCGGTATAGCGACTGACTACAGGCTGGATGGTCCGGGATCGAATCCCGGTGGGGACGAGATTTTCCGCCCATCCAGACTGGCCCTGGGACTCACCCAGCCTCCTGCAAAATGGGTACCGGGTCTTTCTCGGGGGTAAAGTGCAGCCAGGGCATGCTGCTGACCACTAATCCCCTTCTAGTGCCGCGGTCATGGAAGAGTAGAGCTATACCTCTACCCACCCTTTGGGCCCCACCCGGCCTGTAACGGGATCACTTTACCTTTTTTTTGCTTTTACCCTTATTTATTCAGAAACTGCCTGTTGTCTGAAGTATGCCTAATACACAGAGGGTTTCAACAGCTGACTCTACTGCCAATTTCAGGTTCTATGCTGTACTACTCCAACATTTACTCACATATTTCAGTAACTATAAAGTTTGCCATACAAGAATGTGCGCAAATCCTACTGTCATTATTTTACTGGCAAAATTCATAGTTATTGAAATTTGTAATTGTGGGAGTTCAGCAACATAGAATTTGCTGACACAATAAACTCAGCACCCCACATGCTCTATGTATTAGGCATACCTCAGAAAATGGCAGTGTCTAACTATACAAGGATATAATAACCACTGTCCCTAACCAAACAAGATGAATGTCATCATCATCATCATCAAAAACATCAAGGATTGGACCCTTTGATCCGTTTCATCTGCACAGTTACAGCTGCTTATCCCATGCTTCTTCTGTCTTCCAATTGTTCTCCTTCCTTGTGGTCTGTAGTGGTATGATTTCAAAGGGATTCGGTTTTGTGGTATTCTTTGCAAGTGTGAAAGCCAGTTCCGTCTGTATTCAACTAACTTGTCTAGTATGCATGTAATCTGTAGTTCACGGCGTATGTAGTCATTTGTTTTGTGGTCATAAATTGTGTAGCCTGCCAGAGGTCTCAGTAACTTCATTTCTGCCGCTTCATTTCTTTGTCTTTGTAAGGCTGTTAGAGTCCAATTTTCTGACCCATATAAAAATGTAGGTAAAACTAGTGTGTCGTATATTTTCAAAATAGTTTCCGTTCTCACTTTCTTAAAAATAGTTCTCATAATAGATGAATGTAAATTTATTAATGTACTTTGCTACTTGTTCACCATATAAAGAACTGTTTAAAGTGGAACATGCCTGTACTAATAAGATCTGTATTATACATTAAGTAAAAGGTTTCTCATTTACCGTTAGCCATTTTTGGGAGAAAAAGAAAAGGTAAGTGCCAACAATGATTCAGGTAACGTGCAGGAAGACTGGACATGAACTCTAACAGCAGGATCATGTCACAAAATTTGAGCAAATGGACCACAACAAACTGCTGCACTTTAGAATTTCAGATTGCACAGTAGTTTTACTCAGGCATTAAAGCAAATGGTGAAATGCAGTAAAACATTAGCAACATATAAACCAACATTATCAAAGTACTTGGGAAATTGTATGTAGTCAAACACAACTACATGTTTCGGCCTGTACTGGCCATCTTCAGGTTGTCTTGGGAGAACTTAAGATCTTACTATAAGATCTTAAGTTCCCCTAAGTGCCACATGAGGTGTATTTAATGACTGTATAATGGACAACTACATGTTTCGGCCTGTACTGGCCATCTTCAGGTTGTCTTGGGAGAACTTAAGATCTTACTATAAGATCTTAAGTTCCCCTAAGTG
>Ga0123352_10001957_pt1 | contig 28144 bp, 29 predicted proteins | sample TergutLab28metaG_FD_89700 | JGI IMG/M metagenome (GOLD analysis project Ga0123352, IMG submission 89700) | Labiotermes labralis P1 segment gut microbial communities from Petit-Saut dam, French Guiana - Lab288 P1 | ecosystem: Host-associated > Arthropoda: Insects > Digestive system > Gut ... | reverse complement strand
TTCATTCCGTCTGTGGTAGAATTGGCATAGAAGGTGGTATAACGCGGGTCATCAGCACCTAAAAAGGATTTGACGACGTCTCTTCCTTTTTGATAGACGTCCGTTGAATGGGTTGATTTTTGACCTTTCCCTCGACCGACCGAACCGTAATGCTGAAGCTTGTTTTCAATTTCTTTCATCACTGCTTTAAAAGGGGGTGTTGTTGCACCGTTGTCAAAATTGATGGCCGGTACTCGTTTGCCATTTTTAAGTGGAACAAGGGTATCAATACCAACGATCATGTCACGAATTTTACTCACACTTAAAACCTCCAAATGCATCTTGTGATAGTATGGGCAACCTTTGATCTAGATATTAATGAAGGCGATTAAAAATCCCCCAACTAGTCGTATTTTGACCTATTTGGGGGATTCTTCCGTTTTAGATGACCGTTTCTTTATAATGCGAGCTCATAGATGGCTTTGGCATCTTCAGCAGTTAACTTGACGAAGTCACCCGGCTCACCTTTACGCATCAAGCTTTCAACGAGTTTATCAATCTCGTTGGTCGGTAAGTCGGCATCGCTGAATCTAATTGGCATGCCGATGTCAACAAAGTAAGTTTCTAAAGCAGCGATCCCTTTTAAAGCCGTTTCTTCTAAATGAGCTGTGTTGATTTCAATGTCAAACACACGGTTAGCAAATTGAGCGAAGAAGGCCACGTCGTGTTTGTAAACGTGCTTCATCCAAGCTGGAACGATGATCGCAAGTCCAGCTCCGTGGGCCACGTCGTAGAAGCCACTGAGTTCATGCTCGATTTTGTGACTTGCCCAATCTCCACCGCGACCGAGACCAAGCCAGTCGTTATGTGCGATCATGCCAGATAGCATGATTTCGGCACGTACGTCGTAATGATTAGGGTCTTTGACAATTTTACGACCTAAATCCACGATGGACTTCATGGTTGCTTCACATAGGCGTGCTGTAAACAGGTCGTGACGCTCTGAAGTGAAGTAACGTTCAACCACGTGGGCAAACATATCCGATAAGCCACAAGCCGTTTGATAGTCTGGTAAAGTAAAGGTTAACTCTGGGTTTAAAATGGAGAAGACGGGACGAAGGGCAGGGTGACCATAACCACGCTTATCGTTTGTTTTTTCATTGGTGATGACCGTTGAAGAACTGGCTTCACTACCGGCAGCTGGAATGGTTAGAATCGTTGCTACAGATAAGAATTTTTCAGGAGCACCACCGCTCGCATATAGCTCCCAGAAATCGCCATCGTAATGAACACCACTTGCGATGGCCTTGGCTGAATCGATGACCGATCCACCACCGACGGCTAAAATAAAGTCGATGTTTTCTTTGCGACACAAATCGATTCCTTCGTACACTAAGTCGGTACGTGGGTTAGGTTTAACCCCTGACAATTCAACAAAAGCGACACCCGCCTCGTTAAGAGAGCTAACAACCGCATCGTAAAGTCCTGTGGCTTTGGCAGACTGACCGCCGTAATGGAGAAGGACCTTATTGGTGTGTTTTTTTAATTCTGCACCAACTTGCTTTTCGGTCTCTTTACCAAAGATGATTTTTGTTGCGTTTTCGTAACTAAAATTTAACATCTGTAAACCTCCTCAAAATGTGTTGATTTAATTTTATCATAAACTAACGAGATAAACACCCTAATTTACGATTCTGTTGACCTTAAAAAGCCTTTTTCTCTGACATAGGCATCCACTTGTGGTCGCCGTGGGGCTCCCATAACGTCGCTCATGGCCTTGGTCCACGTCATCTCCTTTTGATTGGTAGAGCGTGCGCTGTAGTAAGTGTTCATGGTTTGATCGTATGCTTCCAGTATCTTTTCGTAGTTAGCACTAGAAAACGTGTTTTCATGAAGAATTCCTTCTAAAGGGAGGCGTGGCTTTGGCTCATTTTGCTCATCTGGTATCCCAATGGCAAGACCAAATAACGGGATCACCCCGTCAGGTAGCTCCAAGTATTCACCGATTTCTTTGATGCCATTTCTAATGCCACCGATGTAACAAATTCCATAACCTTCTGATTCCAAGCCGAGCACCACGTTTTGGGTGAAGATCGCTGTGTCAGCAACCCCTAGAATAAACGCTTCTGTGTTTTGGGCATGGCTCTGTCCATCGTGCTTTGAAGCTGCCATTTCAAGACGTTTCATGTCTACACAGAAAATTAGAAAAGCACCGGTATTTTCAATGAAAGAGTTGCTAGCTAAGTGGGCAATCTTACTTAACCTGGCCTCATCGGTCATGTGAATCACTGAATAAGCTTGTATGAATTGACTGGTCGATGCCCATTGAGCGGCTTCTAAGATCTGATGTAGCTTTTCTTTTGGAATTTTATCCTTTTTAAATTTGCGCACACTAACGTGTTGCCGCATTTGTTTCATTACTGGATTCATGTAACCCCGTCCTTTCCTTTTGGATTAAATCTGGTTCAATTGTAACACAAGGGCTAGGCTTAAAAAAGGCTTTCAACTCATTTTGTTTTTTAGATAACAGCCGGCATAAGGTGCTAAATCGTTTTAAAATAGGTACTATTATTGGTGAATTATTAATCAGTCATTCCAAGGTAGTGGCTGATTTCTGTGCCTTTTAATTCTTTAAGTGTTTGCGTTTTCCGTCAGATTCGGACTTTTTTACGTGACTATTTGACATTTTATCTTGACTTTATACCTCCCTACTGTGATAAAATGCAACAAAAGAACGCGTTTTCCAATTGTGTTCTTTAAAAGTAAAGACCACAAAGTTGAGAAAGGAATGATTTATATTGAAGAAAATGATAAAAGTTTCGCTTGTAGTGGTGCTAATACTATCAGGACTCTTTGCTGTTTCAACGCCATTAGAAGCTCATGCCATAGAAGTTCATGGTAATGAAAATCAACATGTCTGGGTGGTTTTGAGCGCTCTGAGGCCGGCTGTTGTTGGGAATCCACGCGGTCAGTCTAGGGCAGGAACGAACACTTCCCAATCAAATGGTGTTCAAGCCCGCATGAGTATTTTGAATAGTAATGGAACAGAGACGCACTCTTTTTGGGAAAATGCTCGTCGTACTGCCGCAAATCGGGAGGCAAGACTACCTGCTAATACAACGGTGCAGACTGTGGAAGTAAGAGGGGCGACAAGAAATGGAACTGTTAGGGGACAGGGAGAACGGAGAGTGGTTGGCAACAGTACACAGTGGAATGATCGAATAACAGCTCAGCGTGTATGGTAAAAACATGGGTAAAAAAACGACTAAGAAAGCACTCATTATTATTCTAATGGTGAGTGTCCTTATTTTTATCACATCCGGCTATTTTATTCTACAGAGCATTTGGAACCCTTCTAGTTCAGCGAATTTTGTTAATAGGGATATTCCTATTAATGAGAATTGGATTACTACGAATTGTGACTTAGAAACATTTATATCACTAGCTCCTGAAAATGAAATGGGAAGTGGTGAGTTTCAACTAGGAATCACTGGTGATATATGGGATGGAGACATTCATTTAGAAACACCGCAGGATACACTGTATGTTAATGTTGCGAATACAACAAATGGTGAAATGCATCTCATGTTAAAAGTCTTCTATAATTACGAAGAAGTCGCTTTCGAAGTAGTAGGTGTAAGTCGAGAGAACAGGGAGCTTTTATTTGTTCTAGAACCCGATCGGTCTATTAGTATTCCTGTTCGTTTGCCCGAGGCTATTGAAGCATCAGACACAGTTAGTCGATTAACCATCGGCGTTTTTGACTCACCAGAACGTGCTGCAGCATCCGATGATGACTTACGTTTTAGGCCTGGCATGATGTTAAACTACGAAATAAACTATGGTTCCCGAGAATCAATGACTCTTTCGTTAGACCATCCAACTTTAATGGAAGAATCCGAGTTTGCTGGTTTTTCTGTCCATGAAAACTCTGAGCCCCCTGGCGATGGTAGTATTTGGGTCTTCGCAGGAGATACTCATGCGGTAAGAGCCGGGGAAGAAGTTCCTTTAACCTTTTTTGCCAATGCTGAAAAAGGTGGGGGAGCTATCCATGATTATTTGATTGTTGCCATGGTAGATTGGCGGCAAATTCCGATGAATGAACAGCCATACTTATGGATTGATATTGAGGATGATGTTTTAGAACTTGGGCAACACATTCCGTTTACATTTATTGCCCCAGAAGAACCTGGGTTTTATGAATTTGTAGCCTTCATTGCGTCGAATCCAACAGAACCAGCCACTTTTGAGATGTTCTACCCACTTCATCTAGTGCGCTTTACACTAGAGGTAACTGAATAAGCTTAATATCCAAAAGGAGTTGGATGAGTTGAACCTATTTAAAAGGACATGGCTTAGCATTAAAAGGAACTATGGGAAATCTCTTGTTTTATTTGGTATCATCTTCTTACTCTCATCTTTGATGGCAGGAGCCATTTCTGTAAATCAAGCCATTATTAACACAGATATGGCTTTGCGCTCACAATTGCCTGCCATTGCAACAATTATTATTGATCAAAATGCTCACGAAGAGCATTTAGACCAAACCGGAGAATTTCTAACAATAGAAGTTCGTCCATCTACGATACGAGAGCTTGGTACATTACCCTATGTTCAAGCTTACGATTATAGTGCATGGGGACTTAGCTTCTTTAGCATTAGTTTAGAACGTTTTTTCGATGCCTCTCTATTTTTAGATATAGGTATGCCCGAAGCTGATATTTCTGATGCAGGCAGTTTATCCCACTGGCATGAGACATTACTTGAGCAATTTACATTAAAAGGGGTACAGTATCCAGGTATTTTAGATATCAATGCCGGTCTGATCGAATTAGTAGATGGTCGACCATTTACAGAAGAAGAAGTTAATACATTATCTTACGTTGCGGTGGTTAGCCAAAACTTTCTAGAGGTAAATGATTTGTCGATCGGATCGATTTTAACCTTAGAATACATTATTTATGATGAAACAGCTGAGCTAACTTTTGGAGTGCCTAGTAGAGATGAAAATATACTCATCTCTAAAACTTTTGATCTGGAAATTGTGGGCGCTTTTGATCGAGAACTAGAAGACATTCTTGATCCCATTGATGTTCTTCATCATTTAGAACTGGTTAATCTCATCTATGTGCCAAACCTAGTGATAGAATCTGTTGTTGACCTCTATCTGGAAGTGTTACCAGAGATTGATCCAGCACTTTATTCGGAATTAAGTAGTGCAGAACAGTTAGAAGATATTTTAAACTACGATAGTGTTCTCTTTCTTTTAGATGATCCAACAGATTTGGTAGCCTTCGCGGAGGCAGCAAATGAAATTTTGCCTAGATTCTGGGTGATTGAAGATTTATCAAATGCTTATGAAGTAATTTCAAATTCAATGGTTTTAATGAATTAAATGACCAATTGGATGGTAGGTGGAACGCTTGTTGCAACATTGATTATACTGGCTTTACTTATCTCACTTTTCTTAATAGATCGTAAGCATGAAATGGGAATCTATTTAGCAATCGGAGAGAAAAAGAGTCGTATTTTAGGACAGTTCATCTGTGAAGTTATACTTATAGCTCTTGTTAGTATGACATTGGCACTGTTTGTTGGTAATGTGTTAGGGAATCAGTTATCACAAATGATGATTGAACAAGATATGATTCGTCAATTAGAAGATCCTGATTATAGTCCGACACAAGCGATGCTTCAGGCAAGAGGGTTTCGCTTTGACATGACTCACGAGGAAATGATATACCTATACGAAGTACGACTTGATCGTAAAACAGTGCTTTTATTTTATAGTGTTACATTAAATGCTATAGTAGTTGCTACCACTATTCCGATGTGGCTTGTTCTTAAAAAAGATCCAAAAGAAGTATTGCTTGGATAAAAAAAGATTTCGAATTGATCAGTTATTACAACTTGTAGTGGCTGATTTTTTTGCGGGTTGTGATTTAAATAACATAAACGAACAAAACAAAACATAAACGAACGCAAAGTGGTTGACAATGTGAAATAGAGGCGTTATACTAACCCTGTATTAACAAAAACGAACAAAAAGGAGTTGGTTGTTCTTGCTTGCGGAACAAAGACATACCATGATTTTAAAGATGGTTAATTCCTCCGGGGCGATTTCCATTTCAGAGCTTGCTGACACCTTAAATGTAAGCGCGATGACGGTTCGCCGAGATTTAGCCAAATTAGATGACATGGGGTTGCTCGAACGAACCCATGGTGGAGCTGTACCCCTTCATGTGCTTCATGGAGAAGAAGCCTACGATGCTAAAGTAACTCTGAATCATGAGGCCAAAAAACGCATTGCTGCGGCGGCGATAAAATTGATTAAGGAAGGTGATACGGTTTACCTGGATGCTGGAACGACCACGCATGAAATGGCTAGGTTGATGAAGGGCATGAAAAACATGACGGTGGTGACCAACGATCTTCGAATTGCTTGCCATTTATTGGATAGTGAGGTAAAACTCATTATTAGTGGTGGAGACGTTGACTCTGTTACGGGGAGTACACTTGGTTTTCTATCAGAAGAAACGTTAAAGCAATTGCGGGTAGACGTTTCTTTCCTAGGAGCGAGCTCCATTGACGATGACTTTAATTTACTGACTCCAAGCAAGGAAAAGGCTTCTTTCAAGCGAGCGACGCTTAACCTGGCCAACAAAGCTTATTTAGTGGTAGATGAGAGTAAATTCCATAGTCAAGCGTTGTACAAGATCATGAATGCTTCTTACTTTACAGCGGTTATCACCAACAAGCAATTTTCTGAAAACGAAAAGAAGGTTATCGGGAGCAAAGGCATTGAAGTTGTCATCGTAGAATAGAATAGTAAAAGGGTGGTAGGAGTAGAATGACAGAAAAATTAAAAGCATTATTGATTGGGGATGCCATGATTCCAGGTAGCACATTTGCAGGCGCTTGGGAAACTTATTTAGCAGACTTTGGCGATGCCTTAGTTGGTAACTGGGAAAGTAACTGGGATCAACTTCAATATCGTCGTCTCGAAGTAGAAAAGCATGGACCTGAGCAAGAAGTGGTTGACCAACTGATTTTAGAGGCCGGGAAAGAGGCCAACGTTTTAATGGGACTTTTCTTACCAGTTTCTAGTAAAGTGATGGATGCCATGCCGAGTCTTAAGATCGTCGGTGTTTCACGTGCAGGGTTAGAAAATGTCAATGTAGAAGAAGCGACCAAAAGAGGCATTTTAGTTTATAACGTCAAAGGGCGCAACGCTCACGCGGTTAGTGACTTTGCTGTTGGGATGATGCTAGCAGAATGCCGTAACATTGGTCGGGCACATCATGCCATTAAAACCGGTCAGTGGCGAAAGGTGTTTCCTAATTCAGCTGTGGTTCCTGAATTGACGGGACGGACCATTGGATTGGTTGGCTTCGGTTATATTGGGAAATTGGTAGCTAAAAAATTGTCTGGCTTTGATACGAAAGTGGTCGCTTATGACCCATACACCAGTGCAGAAGAAATAGAGGCCTCTGGTTGTGAAAAGGTTGAGTTGAATCATTTATTAGAAGTGAGTGACTTTATTAGTATTCATGCCCGTTTAACGAAAGAGAACACGAACATGATTGGTGAGAAAGAGTTAGCGTTGATGAAAGAAACGGCCTACCTCATCAACACCGGACGTGCCGGACTGGTGGATCAGGAGGCGTTAGCAAAAGCATTAGCTGCGAAACAAATCATGGGTGCAGCACTCGACGTCTTTCCCATTGAACCCATCGAAGAAGGGAGTCCGTTCTTAGAACTTGATAATGTGACTTTAACCACCCACATTGCAGGAACCACATCGGATGCTTTATCTAATTCACCAGGTTTACTAATGAAAGAAGTAAACGCCTTGCTAACAGGTGGTGAGCCCGACTTCATTGTTAATCCAGAAGTGTTAGAGCTTCCAGAATTTAAAACGTGGCTACAAAACGTGACCAAAAAATAAAGGGGAGAGTGGCAAGTTTTTGCCACTAAAAATATCTTGTAAATGTAAGCGCAACCGAAAATAAGACAAATGTGATGCAACTCACAATTGAATCGAAAAATAGGAGTGAGAAAGATGGATAGTTTACAATTAGCGTTAATTGCATTTCTAGTTTCACTGGCTTTCATTTTAATTTCAATCATTAAGTTTAAGGCACACCCATTTTTTGCTTTACTCATTGGTGCCATCATCATGGGGATCGGGGCGGCCTTACCGTTGCCGACCATTGCCTCTGAACTAGCGACTGGTTTTGGTAATACGATGGGTGGCGTGGGGATCATCATCATTTTTGGTATTATCTTTGGCCAGATCCTACATGAGTCGGGAAGTGCCAATCAAATTGCCTCCATGTTGCTTAAGTCCATTGGTCAGAAAAAAGCACCTTTGGCTATGAACTTAACGGGTTATGTGGTTTCGATTCCGGTTTTCTTTGATGCGGCTTTCGTTATTTTGGTTAACTTAGCAAAGACCATCTCACGAAAAGGGAAAATTCCCTTTATTACCCTCGTCACAGCCCTTGCTGTTGGATTAATTACAACCCATTCCATGACGATTCCAACACCAGGACCACTGGCGGTTGTAGCTAACATGGGAACGAACATTCCAGCTTTCGTTGTGTATTCTCTTCTTATTTCGTTGATTGCTTCGTTAGTCGGTGGGGTGATCTATGGAACGTGGCTTGGTAAAAAAGAGCCATATAAGAGCGACTTCGCTAACTCCTTTGAAGACGAGTTTGATGAGTTAGAAAAAAGCGAGGCAGAGCAAACGGCCAAAGAACTTCCATCAGGTGGTTTAGGTGTCATGCTCATTTTACTTCCCATTGTGATGATTTTAATGGGAACCGTTGTCGGAGAACTCCTAGAAGAGGGAACCTTTGCTAGTGAACTTGTTTCTTTTGTCGGTGACCGAAACATGGCTTTAATTACAGGTACGGTTGTGGCTTATGTGGCGTTGAAAAAGTACTTAGATAAAAGTTTTGCTGACATTATTGGTGGAGCGGCAACCACTTCTGGTGCGATTTTAATCATTACTGGTGCCGGTGGATCCTTCGGCCGTATCATTAACCAAACAGCGATTGGGACAGGCCTTGGTGACGTGTTAGAAGAGTTAGCAGGAACAGGAAACGTGGGTGTGATGTTTGTTTTGATCGGGTTCTTTATTGCTCAAGCGTTGCGCTGTGCACAGGGGTCAACCACCGTTGCCCTGATTACAACGTCTGCGATCATGGGGCCAATTGTGATGGACATGCCTTATGCGTCAGGGGTGTTAGTGTCTATTGCGATTTGTGCCGGCGGTTTAGGCTTCTCTTTACCAAACGACTCTGGTTTCTGGGTTATTAATCGTCTCTCTAAGTTTAGCATGGAAGATACCTTCAAGGCATGGACCGTCGGTGGTGGGATTGCTGGGATGACAGCCTTAATTTTACTTGTCATTTTAAGCTTCTTCCAAGGCACATTACCAGGTCTGCTTTAAGATTAACCATTAGGAGGTATTGCGATGAATTACTTGATTACATTAGATATTGGAACATCGGGAACAAGGTCGAGTGTGTACGATCAACAGGGAAAGCGCCATTTTACAACCATTTCAGAGTACCATACCAATTTTATCTATCCAAACAAAGTCGAGCAAAACCCAACCGATTGGAAACAGGCAGCGATCACTACCTTAACCAAGGTAGGGGCCTTTGTAAAAGAGCATGGGATCCGACCAATGGGAATTTCCATTACCTCACAACGTGCCTCTTTGATTCCAGTAGATGTTGAAGGAAATCATTACCACAATGCCGTTATGTGGCAGGACAAACGAACTCTGGTCGAATGCGCGGAAATGGAGAAAAAAATTTCTATGGAAGAACTACATCAACGGACGGGATTAAGGTTGAGCCCTTACGCCGTCCTTCCACGGATCATCTGGCTTAAAAACCACGAACCAGACATTTTTGAGAAAGCCCATAAATTGATTGGGGTTCAAGATTACGTGGCGTTCCAGTTAACTGGTGAGTTTAAAACCGACTGGAGTCAGGCGGCACGTACCATGCTCCTTGACATTAAAAAATTTGAATGGGATCCAGAGTTATTAGACATTGGGGGTCTAACCAAAGACAAGTTAGCGGACTTAATCCCACCAGGATCCATTGCAGGTCATTTAACTGAGATCATGTCAGAATTAACAGGTCTAGAAGCAGGAATTCCAGTGATTCTGGCTGGTGGTGATCAGCAAGCGGCAGCGTTGGCACTTAATGTAATCAAACCTGGTGCGGCAGAAGCCAATACAGGAACGGGATCTTTCGTGATCGTGGCAACAGAGCAACCACAATTTGATGAAAAATGTCGCATCATTTGTAGCGCATCGGCCATTCCAGGAAAGTGGATTTTAGAAGCCAGTATTTTTAATTCCGGTAGTGTGCAGCGTTGGTTCAAAGAACAATTTTGTCAAGACATCCTCCAGGAAGAAGACGTCTATCCTTTAATGGAAAAAGAAGCAGCTTCCGCACCTAGTGGCTCAAATGGGGTGATGATGCTCGCTCATTTTGAAGGAAGTGCTGCTCCTTACTGGGAGCCGAAAGCAAAAGGAACCTTCTTTAACCTTTCTTTGGGGACCAAGCGATCAGACATGATCCGTGCTATCTACGAAGGCATTACCATGGAAATTAGTGACAACCTTTCCCTCATTGAGCAAGTAGGCGGAAAGATCAGTGAGGTAACCATTGCTGGCGGGATGTGCCAATCGGATTTGTTTGCTCAGATGCAAGCCGATGCTTTTGGTGTTAACACGGTTCGCTTTAAAGACAGCGAAGCCTCCTCTCTAGGAGCCGCTATGTCAGCCATGGTAACCTTAGGTGTTTACGAAAACCACGAAGTTGCTGCAACGACCATGCTTGGTACAAATCCTGAAGTTTTTGCTTCAAGACCAGAAGAAAATTTGAAATTCAGTCAGATGCGATTTAGAAAAAATAGATTCTTTAACGCCTTGCAACAAGAAGAGGTTTACGACCTCTTTATGGGTGACATTGGCGATTAAAACAAGAGCCATCAGTAAGCTGATGGCTTTTACTCTGGAGATAAAATATGCTATACTGTTGCCCAATAAAAGGGGTGAAGGTTATGGTAGGAGGAGCAGGTTAAATGTTAACGAAATCATCACAAAGTCCTTATGGGATCATCAAAAACTCAAAACACATCTCCCTGTTATTTTGGGTTTGCTGGCTTACTTATGCTGTGGCTTATTTAGGGCGGTTAAATTATGTGGCAGTGATGGCAGAAGTGATTGCAACGGGACATTTATCCCTTCCTCAAGCCGGACTTGTTGTGACGACAACGTTTGCTTCTTACGGGGTGGGTCAGCTGATTAATGGCTTCCTTGGAGATCGGGTCAATTCTAAGTACATGATGCTTGTCGGCCTCATCGTTTCCATTATGGCTAACCTTGCGATGGGGACCTCACCTCCTCCCATGACTATGGTTGTCGTTTGGGGGATCAATGGTTTTGCTCAAGCGATGATGTGGCCGGCGATTGTCAAACTTCTGTCAACCAAGCTGTCTAAAGACCACGGAGCCAAAGCCATGATTAACATTTCCACCAGTGTCCCAGTAGGGATTTTTACGACGTATGCCATGAGCGCCTTTGTTCTTGCTGCTTTTTCTTGGCAAATGGTATTTTTTCTGGCAGCCGTGGCGATGGCAACGGTAGCCATGCTTTGGTTTTTTGGGATGACAACCATAGAGAAGGGGACGAAAGACGACCGACATCAAATAGCAGAGTGTACAGTGGTGAATGAGGCACCACCTACCTCTTATTCGCCGCCTTTTCTTCAAATGGCTTTCTTATCCGGGCTTCCTTTGATGACTTTGGCTGTGGTCCTGCAAGGCATGTTAAGAGACGGTGTGACGTCATGGATGCCTGTGTTAATTAGCGATCAGGCGAGTTTGGGATCAGAAGCGGCCGTTCTAATTACTTCAGGGGTTCCCCTCATGGGGATTTTAGGGGTTTACACAGCCAATTACTTGAACAAAAGGATCTTGAAAAACGAAGCGTTAACGGCGGGTACTTTATTTTTAGTATCTACGATCGCTTTGCTCGTCCTTTCCCTAATTAGAACCAGTAGCACGTTAATGATGCTGGTTGCTCTTATCGTTGCCATTGCTGTGATGCACGGTGTCAACACGATGTTGATCAGCATGGTTCCCCTTCACTTTGCTAAGGTCGGCAAGTCTGCTACCGTAACAGGTGCCATGAATGCCTTCACTTATTTAGGGAGTGGGATTTCTGCTTTTGTTTTTGGTACCATGGCAGCCACTCACGGATGGGGGATGACCATTCTGTCTTGGATACTCATTGCCTTTAGCGGCATGGGATTATGCTTTGTTTCTGTAAAAGGATGGCGCCGATTTAAAGGAGATGAATGACGATGAAAAGCATATTGTATGCAGGAGATAAAAACATCTATAAAGCAAACTTGCATTGCCATACGATGGTTTCTGATGGTTGTCACACACCTGAGGAAATTAAAGAAATCTACATGGAAAAAGGTTACGCCATCGTGGCTTTTACTGATCACGACGTTTTAAAATCGCACCAGCATCTAAGCGACGAGCACTTTCTAGCCATCAACGGGTTTGAAGTGGCGATTAACGAGACTTCTACGCCAGGGAAGTCTGCCAGCGATCTTAAGACCTATCACCTTAATTTCTATGCAGGGTCATCTGACATGGCTGTTACACCACCCCTTCCAACAATGGACTACCGTGACATCAATGCCATTAATCGCTACATTGAAGAACGGGCGAAAGAAGGTTATTTAGCCTGTTACAACCATCCGTACTGGTCTTTACAAACCTACGAAGATTACGCCGGTTTAAGAGGTCTCTTCGCCATGGAAATCTATAACCATAACTGCGAGGTGGAAGACGGATTTTGCGGCTATCATCCACAAGCTTACGATGAAATGTTACGGACGGGCCAGCAGCTTCACTGCATTTCAGCGGACGATAACCACAATGCCTACGAGCCTACTAGTCCGTATTACGATTCTTTTGGTGGTTGGGTGTACATCAACAGTGAAAGCTTAACGTATGAACACGTCATGGGTGCTTTGAAAAAAGGTGACTTCTATGCTTCACAAGGACCGGAGATTTACGAAATTGCTTTGGAAGGAAAGAGGCTTCGTATTAAGTGCTCGCCTTGTGTGTCGATCAAAGTTTATACCCAGGGAAGGAAGTGTTTTACTACTTTTGGTGAGGAATTAACTGCTATCGAATTTGAACTGACAGGACAGGAGTCCTATCTTCGTGTGACCTGTCAAGACAAGGAAGGCAAAGAGGCCAATTCCAACGCCTACTGGCTAAAGGGTGGACAAGTGTGGTAAAATAGTAAGGTCTAATGAGACGTGATTGTTGGGAAAATACCAACCTATAAATGTTAATAGAGGAGATAGGTAGAGGTATGAATGGAAATGAAAATAGAACAATGACTTACATCGATCCGTCGAGTAATCGCCCGATATTGAAGAGCATACACGACAAAGGTGCACAAAGTGTTTCAGACGAGAACATTAATTTTGTTGACGTTTTAGAAACGCTAAGCGACGTTGTAGGCATGGTCGATGCCAACGTGTTTATCGATGCTTTTGAAGGAGAATACAATGAATTTGTCACCCTTCTAAATCAAGCGTTAAGTCTGAGGAGTCATGTCCGAAATTTGGATGAAATACTTTTGATTTCAGACCAAATGTATCACATGGCTAGACGACTTCCACCAACGGTTTGTGCGACCTTTGTTATCACGCAATTAAAGCCATTTTTAAAAGAAGAGCGGTATGGGTAGTAAAATTTTAATTTTTAATTTTTGCAAAAGCTATTGACAAAATGAGGCAAACCGCCTAAAATAAACGAGACTGCTTTAAACTAGGTTCAGAGAAGCCAATAAGCGCAAAATTTTATGGTATCAAATAACAGGTGCCACTAATATGTATTTTTGTGTCTTTTTAGCTCATCTTTGTGCTAATTGGACTTTTTTTAAGGCCAAAAACAAAAATGAGGTGTATGATCATGCAAAAAAGAAACGTAAAAAATTTATTATTATCGGTTTTAATCATCGGAGCTCTAGTCGTTATGACGGGCTGTTCAAATGACGATGCTGAATCGTCAGACGGAGGATTTACATCCGTTGAAGAGCTGAGAGAAGCTCGCATCGCAGGGGTAAATGCGCCAATCGTTCACACGGTCATGGAAACAGAATTCCCAAATGCAGACACGTCACATTTTAATGAGAACATGGACATGGTAGCCGCTTTGCTATCTGGACAAATCGATGGATTTATGGTCTCTTACCCAACGGCTTTCTTGATTGAAAGAAATAACCCTGAATTAATGGTACTTGCAGAGCCACTATCCGCTCACCAGGCAGGAATTGGTGTCCGACCAGAAGAAACAGAATTATTAGAAGAAATTAACACACTCATCGCTAACCTTGAAGCAGATGGAACGTTAGCAGAAATGGTAGACCGTTGGTATTCAAGAGAGACACGTCATACGGAATTACCAGAAATCGAAGTTCCAACAGAGGGTAACCCGATCAGAGTTGGTGTGGCAGAAAACTTAGAGCCGGCTTCCTTCTTAGATGCAAATGGCGAGCTTACTGGATTTGATATTGAGTTGACGCGTAGACTTGCCAATCACTTAGATCGTCCCATCGAGTTCGTTCCACTATTAATGGCAGCTTATGCCTCATCGGTAGAAGCAGGACAAGTTGATATGGTTATCTCTAACTGGATCATCAACCCAAATTTAACAGGCATTGAGTTTTCAAACCCATACTTCGATACGCCATTTATGATGGTAGTTAGAAGAGGGGAATAAATTAAACAAGAATCAGTATAAACAAGAATTAGTATAAAGTCATTTACAGTGATGGATGTGGAACGATGAGAAAAAGTAAAAAGCGTTTAATAATCGGCTCGATTGCCATCCTTTCAGTTATTTTAGTTTCGACCGTAGCGTTCTGGCTTAAAGGCCTTTACGCTACTTTAATTGAACTGGATGTTGAAGGGTTAATTCAGCCAGAATGGCACATTACCGAAAGTACTTACGAGGGATTAACCTTTAATGAAATTCATTTTTTCGAAGATGGAACAGGAAGATTGGTTAATGACGATGGATACGAAGAAATGAGATGGCATTTCCTTGGTCGTCGAGGTGGCGATCAATTGGTATTAACGTCGAGTAACAACGAAGAGCAAACATTCAACGTTTCCCGTGGACTTAGGGAACATGAACGCGATCTCTTCTTAACTTCTCCTCCTGACGCAGATCAGGAAATACAACTAACGATTGGTGGCTATTTCACACCAACCTTTAACCTTATCGATGATTTTTCCCATAATATACTAGAGCAAGGTAGATACAGGCTCATTTTAGAAGGTTTACAGACAACCTTAATTATCGTCTTTGCGACCTCTATCATTGGAGCCTTGATCGGAGTAGTTATTTGTTCTTGCCGCATGTCGAAAAATGTTCTTTTATCCTCAATCGCTAAGGTGATGATCTACTTTTTCAGAAGTTTACCCGTCTTATTACTATTGAATTTATCGTTTTTCGTGGTGTTTGCTGGAGGCAGGGTAAGTCCACTTACAGCAACGATTGTTGCCTTTAGTCTCTATCACGCTGCCTGTGCGTCTGAAGTCTTTAGATCAGGGATGTTATCCATCGAAAAGGGGCAGATCGAAGCGGCAACTGCCATGGGCTTTACAAAACGTCAGTCTTTTTTCTACATCATCGTTCCCCAAGCTGTCCGTGTCATCTTCCCGGTTTATAAAGGTGAAATGATTCGACAAACTTCGGTCTCTTCGGTGGTCGGATTTATCGGTGTTCGTGACTTGATGAGATCATTAGACATCATCCGAAGTGCGACCTTCAACGCCTTCTATCCACTATTTACGGCAGTAGTATTGTACTTTGCCATTATCGGTTTATTTACGTTAATTTTGAACCTAATTGAGAAATTGGTCAGCCCAAGGAAGGTGTAGAGACGATGATAAAACTAGAAAACATTCATAAATATTATGGCGATCTTCACGTTCTAAAAGGCGTTTCTTTAGACATTGAAAAAGGCGAAACGGTGACACTCATCGGAGGATCTGGCGAAGGAAAAAGTACGTTACTCCGATGCATTAATATGCTAAACGTACCCGAAGAAGGCAAAGTTTACATTAACGATCAAAACATTAGCGAAGCCAACCTAACGAAAGTAAGGCAAAAAATCGGCATGGTCTTCCAAAGTTTCAACCTGTTTGAAAACTTATCCATCATGGAAAATCTGACCATTGCACCAGTGAAGATTTTAAAGCAAAAGAAAGCCGACGCCAAAACAAAAGCCATCGAAGCGTTAAAGGTCGTTGGACTGGAAGAAAAGCAAGACGCCATGCCATCAGAATTAAGTAATGGCCAAAAACAGAGGGTTGCCATCGCCCGTGTGTTGACCATGGATCCAGACATCATTTTATTTGATGAACCGACGGCGGCTCTTGACCCGATTATGACAAACGAAGTGTTAGAAATTATCTACAAGCTTTCTCAAGAAGGGATGACAATGGTGATCGTGACCCACGAGATGAACTTTGCTAAAGCCGTATCCGATCGTGTGGTTTATATGGAAAAAGGCGAAATCGTCGAAGTGGGGACGCCGAGACAAATCTTTAACCCTGGTTATAACAAAAATGAAAAAACGAAGAAGTTTGTCGAATCTGAATTGCGACAATGGGAACTGAAGAAAGTTAAGTAAGAGCGAGCGAGGTTAACTTATGATATTAGTGAGTGCATGTCTTGCAGGGATTAACTGCAATTATAAAGGCGAACATAAAGCAAACGAAAAAGTGATGGAACTCGTTAAAAATAACGAAGCCGTTGCCGTTTGTCCTGAACAACTAGGGGGACTTCCCACACCAAGAATTCCAGTGGAAATAATTGACGGAAAAGCGATTAGAAAAGATGGCGTAGACGTAACCGCTGAATTTCAAAAAGGCGCGGAGAAAACGTTAGAGCAAGGCATCCAACATCGTTGTAAAAAAGCCATCTTAAAGTCTTTTAGTCCATCGTGTGGTTGTGGTAAAGTCTACGATGGAACCTTTACTGGAAAGGTCATCGACGGAGACGGATTTACGGCGGAATTACTAAAAGAACATGGGATTGAAGTCGTTTCATCTGATGATATTTAATGGAGGCGTAAGCAATGGAAAATGTATTAAATCACCCAATTATTACCCATAAAATGACGTTATTAAAAGATAAGAACACAGGAACGAAAGAATTTAGAGAATTGGTCAGCGAAATCGCCATTGAATTGGTGTTTGAAGCCTTAAAAGATGCGAAACTTGAGCCAGTTGAAATCGAGACGCCACTAGCTAAAACAACGGGATATCGACTCAACGAAGATCACTATGCCTTCGTTCCCATCTTAAGAGCTGGAACTGGAATGCTAGATGGTGTCATTAAAGTGATGCCAAACGCTAAGATTGGTCACGTTGGCGTTTATCGAAACAAAGAAACGTTAGAGCCAGTTGAGTATTACTTCAAAGTTCCCAGTTGTCTAGAAAAAAGAGAAGTGATCATCTTAGAGCCAATTATTGCAACCGGTGGTTCGGTTATTGCTGCCGTTCAAATGTTAAAAGAATCGGGTGCCAAGAAGATTAAAGTTTTAAGCTTAATCACGACAAAAGAGGGGAACAAAAAAGTTCAGGAAGTTCACCCGGATGTAGTGATCTACACGGCTTCTTTAGAAGAAGAATTGAACGATCAAGGCTTTGTTCTTCCAGGTATCTGAGATGCTGGCGATCGAATCTTCGGAACGAGCTAGAAAGGTTTTATCTGGTACACAATGGGGTTTGGAAATACGAGATTAAAAAGTAATCGGCTGTGGTGGTCGGTTGCTTTTTTGTAGTTAAGTACGCTATAATTTTTAAAGGTGATAAAATGGAAAATAATAACCGTGTGCTAACAGAGAAGCTGGGAAGAAAGCTTCATTACTACAAAGAAGTGGACTCCACCAACAACGTGGCAAAAGGGATGAACGTGTGGGAGCATGGAACGGTCGTTGTTGCTGAGAGTCAAAGGTTTGGTCGTGGGACTTATGGTCGGGCGTTTCATTCAAAGGCTGGTTCTGGCATTTACATGAGCTTGATTTTGGATGTGAACCAATGGCAATTTAAACAAGAGCAATTGGCAACCATTTACACGGCAGTTGCTGTTTGCGAGGCCATTGAATCGGTCACGGGCGTGTCACCCCATGTTAAATGGGTCAACGATTTGTTTGTTAACCGCCGGAAAATTGGTGGTATTTTAACGGAAAAAGAATTTGCCTCCAATAAACTGGTCATTGGGATTGGCATCAATCTGACTGGGAAAGAAGAAGACTTCCCCGATGAGATTAAAGACATTGCTGGCTCACTGGAGCTAAAGGATTCTGTGGACGAACAAAGTACAGCCCTCGTCATGAAAATTTACGATAACATGATCCATTCAGAGGATTTGATCGACGAAAACGTGGTGCTTGATCGGTACAAAGAGCGTTTGTTTATCTTAGGTCAAACCATCAAGGTGACCCAAGGAAATCACACCTTTGACGCACAAGTCATGGATGTGGATGGAGAAGGTCGCTTGACTGTTTTACAGGAAGGAAATCTGCTGGCTCTAGGTGCTGGTGAAGTAAAAATCAACGTTTAAAAAGATAAAAAAATTTTAAAAAGGTGATTCTGCTTAAAGCTAAGTGGAATCACCTTTTGACGTGGTTGACCTATAAAGATGCTAGGGGGTAAGGGGGAAAAAGTTTTGAAAAATGTGCAACCGAAAGGAAATTTTAATTGTCTATAGGAGTGAAGGCCATTTTTTTGAAAGTTAACTGAAACAGTGAGGGAAATTTTCAAGGATTGGCGAAAAATGATCGTAAAGACGAGGAGTGATTAACATGTTAGAACGCGTTAAACCATTAATTGCAGAGGCATTAAATTTGGATGTAGCAGACGTTACCCTAGAGGCAACCCTCAAGGACGATTTAGGCATTGACTCTTTAGATGCCGTTGAATTAATCATGGAGCTCGAAGACGAGCTTGGTGTGAAAATTGAAGACGCAGAAGCGCAAGCCTTTGTGACCATCGGTGACATTGTTGCTTTATTGGAAGCGAAGCAAGCTTAAGTTTGAAACTAGCTAGGGAAACCTAGCTTTTTCAAAACCCATTGATGAAATTTGTTGATATTTGTTGAGATAAGGAGAGATACACCATGGAAATAAAAGACATTAAAACCTTAATTGCGGCGCTTGATCAGTCAACGGTTGCCAAGTTAGAGTTTACCCAAGGAGAGCAGGCGATCAAACTGGAGAAGGAGACAAAAGAGGTGGTAGCACCGGTTTATCAGTCGGCAACACCTGTTGTGGCAGAAGTACCGACCCAATCGGTAGTATCTGAAGTTGCTGTTGGTGGCCAGGTAGTGGAGGCGACAGAACCAGTGTCATCTAAATCCACGACTGAGGTTAAAGCACCTTTGGTGGGGGTATTTTATGTAGCCTCGTCACCGGAAGCGGAGCCCTTTATTAAAGTGGGGCAATCGGTTAACGAAGGCGATACGGTTTGCATCTTAGAAGCAATGAAAGTCTTGAATGAAATTAAAGCACCAAAATCAGGAACGGTCGTTGCCATCCATATTGAAAACGGCGATGTGGCAGAGTTTGATCAAGTGTTGATGGAAATAGGTGATTAAGATGTTCAAAAAAATATTAATTGCTAATCGAGGAGAAATTGCTGTTCGAATCATTCGAGCCTGTAAAGAAATGGACATTGCAACCGTAGCCATTTATTCCACAGGAGATAAGGAAGCTTTGCACGTGCAATTAGCAGACGAAGCCATTTGTGTTGGTTCAGCCCGGGCAACAGAAAGTTATTTGAATATGGAAAACATTTTAAGTGCGGCAGCGCTTACAGGGGCACAGGCCATCCATCCTGGCTATGGCTTTTTATCAGAAAACCCAAAGTTTGCCCGCTTAGTTAAAGAATGTGGCTTCGTTTTTATCGGTCCAGATGCGGATGTCATTGAGGAGATGGGAGATAAAGCTCGTGCCCGTCAAGTAACACTAGCCGCGGGTGTACCTGTTGTTCCAGGAAGCGAAGGCAATTTAGCAACGGCAGAAGAAGCCCTTCAGGTGGCAGAGGAGATAGGTTATCCCGTTTTAATTAAAGCGACCAGTGGTGGTGGTGGAAAAGGGATGCGTGTCGTTGAAAACAAAGAGAATTTTACCGATCTGTTTCACATGGCTAAAACAGAAGCTCGTGCTAACTTTGGCGATGACAATGTGTACTTAGAGAAATACGTTCAAAATCCGAAACACATTGAATTCCAATTGATGGGCGATTCTCACGGTAATTACGTTCATTTATTTGAGCGCGATTGCTCGGTACAGCGAAATCATCAGAAACTGATTGAAGAGGCGCCGTGTCGCAGCTTAAGTGAAAAAACGAGAAAGGCTATGGCAGCTGATGTGATTAAACTAGCACAGGCGACGAAATATAACAATGCTGGGACATTGGAATTCATTGTCGACAAAGATGAAAATTACTATTTCATTGAGATGAATACCCGTATTCAGGTAGAGCACCCTGTCACAGAGATGGTAACAGGCATCGATCTAATTAAAGAGCAGATCAAAGTAGCGGCAGGCGCAAAATTATCTTTCACCCAGGAAGATATAAAAATAAGCGGTTATTCCATGGAATGTCGTATTAACGCAGAAGATCCACTGAATGGATTTAGACCCTCAACGGGCAAGATTAATCAGTTGATTTTGCCAGGTGGATTTGGCGTTAGAGTCGACACCATGATTTATTCTAATTATTCCGTTTCCCCTTTTTATGACTCTTTGATTTTAAAATTGATCATTCATGGCAAAACGAGGTTGGACGCCATTAAAAAAATGCGTCGTGCCTTAGAGGAGTTAATCATCGATGGCATTATTACCAACAATGAATTCCATTATTACATCATGCATCACGTTGATTTTGTCAAAGGTGATTTTGATACGTCCTTTGTTGGAAAGTTTTTAGAAGAATTAGCAGAGGATGGTGAACTGAATGCTTGATTTCTTTAAAAGTCGCAAGAAAAAAGTAAAGGATTTTCAGGGTGCTGTTAGACCCCGCACATCGGAAGAGGTGGCCATTGAAATTCCCGATGGTTTGTATGAAAAATGCCTAAAGTGCGATGAAAATGCACTGGCAAGTGACTTGAAAGTAGCTCAACTCGTCTGTCCCTCTTGTAGGTATCACTTCCGCTTAACGGCACGGCAGCGTCTTGAATTTACGGTAGACCATGGGACGTTTGAAGAAATGGATGCCCAGTTGAAGAGTACAAATCCTCTTGAGATGCCTGGTTACCAAGAGAAATTAGACAAGCTATATGAAGCTAATTTATCAGAAGCCGTCATCACAGGGGTTGGAAGCATTTCTGGTTCTCCATGGGCCATTGCTGCGATGGATTCCACCTTTTTAATGGGGAGTATGGGGACGGTTGTAGGTGAAAAAATCGTTAAATTGATCGAACGTGCGACCCAAGAGAAGTTACCATTGGTTATTTTTTCCACTTCTGGTGGAGCTAGGATGCAAGAAGGAGCCTTATCGTTAATGCAAATGGCCAAGACAACGGCAGCACTTGGTAAGCATGACGCGTCAGGTTTATTGTACGTTTCTGTGTTGACCGACCCCACTTTTGGTGGAGTGAGTGCCAGTTTTGCTACGGTGGCAGATGTGATTTTAGCAGAGCCTGAAGCACTGATTGGTTTTGCTGGTCCTCGTGTGATTAAACAAACCCTTAAACAAGTGTTGCCAACTGGCTTCCAGTCTTCTGAATTTTTACTGGAACACGGCTTCATTGATCGAATAGTTCCTCGTAGTGATCTAACAGAGGTTTTAAAAACCTTGTCTACGACCTTTGGCATTGTAGGAGGTGAGGCGTCATGACCATTCAAGTGGTAGAAGCGAAAATAGGAGAATTAAGATCGCAGTTAGCAACACTGGATCAAAAAGATCCAAAAATGCAACGTTTGCGTGAGGAGTTATCTGAAGCCATTGATCGGATGAAAACCGAGCTATATACTGATCTTGATCCTATGGATGAAGTGTATTTAGCACGTCATCAAGCCAGACCGAACGTGCGTTTTTACATCGAGAGACTATGTGATAACTTTTTAGAGCTTCATGGTGATCGTACGTATGGAGACGATACTGCCATTGTTGGGGGTGTTGCTACATTTGAAGGACAGCCAGTAACCGTCATTGGTCATGTCAAAGGGACGTCCACAGAAGAAAACATTCGCTCCAATTTTGGGATGCCTCATCCGGAAGGTTACCGAAAAGCCATGCGATTAGCCCAGCAAGCTGAAAAGTTTAATCGCCCCATTATTACCTTTGTGGATACGCCAGGTGCTTATCCTGGCATCGGTGCCGAAGAGCGAGGTCAATCGGAGGCGATTGCTCGTTGTTTGATGACTTTTATGGGGTTAACCGTTCCTATTATTGTCGTAGTCATGGGAGAAGGGGGATCTGGTGGTGCCCTAGCCATTAGTGGTGGCAATCATTTGATCATGCTGGAACACAGCGTTTATTCTGTGCTGTCACCCGAAGGTTTTGCCAGTATTTTGTACAAAGATGCCACGAAGGCTGGGGAGGCCGCCCGTTTGATGAAATTAACGTCGAAGGATTTATTCCATTTAGGCATCGTCGATGAAATCGTCAAAGAGCCGGTTGGTGGAGCTCACATGGATCCAGAGTTTGTTTTACCTGCTTTAAGAAAAGCCATCAAAGATCAATTATCAACCCTTTCAAGGTTAGATGGGGCGACCATTGCCAAACAGCGTTACGATAAATTTCAACAAATGGGGAGCTTAAGCGTATGAATGTGATAGGAACAGGAAGTTATTTACCAACGGGGATTCTTTCTAACGACGATCTGCAAGGATTGGTGGAGACAAGCGACGAATGGATTACTAGCCGTACCGGTATTAGGAATCGGCACCTTACCACAGGTGAGAACACATCGACCTTAGCGACAAGAGCGGCTCATGCGGCCTTAAAAAAAGCGAGAATTGAGGCGTGTGACATCGAGTTAATCGTCGTTGCGACCTCAACACCAGATACCTTTATACCAGGGGTCAGTCATCAAGTTTTAAAAAACCTTGGTATAGAGTGTGCCATGGCCTTTGACTTGAATGCGGCTTGTACCGGATTTGTCTATGCTTTGGACGTGGTAGAAAGTTTGATGAGGTCACGTGATTTCAAGTATGGATTGGTGATTGGTGCGGAAGTGTTATCGAAGATGGTCGATTGGGGAGATCGAAATACCTGTGTGTTATTTGGTGATGGCGCCGGTGCTGTCGTTGTCAAACAGCAAGATTCAGGTCGGACCTTTCTTTATGCAAAGTGTACGGCGATTCCAGACGTCCAAGACGCACTTACCTCAGGTGGTTTGGTGATCAATAACCCTCTTCACAAAGGAGAAGCGGATCGTTTTTACATTCAGATGGAAGGGCAGGAAGTGTTTAAATTTGCTGTTTCTAGTGTGTGTGAATCGGTAGCAGAGGCTTTAGATGAAACGGGCATTGAGGCTTCGGCAGTTGATTATTACGTGCTACACCAGGCCAATAGTCGGATTTTAAGCTACGTGGCAAAACGGCTAGAAATCCCGATTGCCAAATGTTATTCCACCATTTCTCAGACAGGGAATACATCGGCAGCGAGTATCCCCATTGTCATCGATGAAATGAACGAGAAAGGTTTGTTAAAAAAAGGGATGAAAATCGTTCTCTCTGGCTTTGGTGCCGGGTTAACGTATGGAACCATAATTTTAGAGTGGTAGGTGATGATAATGAAGTTTAACGATTGGTTAGGGATTAAATACCCGCTAATTCAGGGGGCGATGGCTAACATTGCAACAGCAAAATTTGCTGCAACAGTTTCCAATGCAGGAGGCCTTGGTATTTTAGGAGCTGGCGCCATGTTGCCAGAGGATTTAGATAAGGCGCTTGCTGAGTTGGTGACGTTGACGGATCAGCCTTTTGGCGTGAATTTAATGTTGATGAACCCTCATTGTGAGGCCATGGTGGATGTGATTGTGGCATACGCTGATCGTGTTAAAGTGGTTACGACGGGCGCCGGAAATCCAGGTAGCTTTATTCCCAGGTTTAAAGAGGCAGGTATTTTAGTCGCGCCTGTCGTACCAAGTGTAGCATTGGCTAAGCGAGTGGTAAAATATGGTGCAGATTTTGTGATTGTGGAAGGGACAGAAGCTGGTGGTCATGTAGGAGAATTGACGACCATGGCTTTGGTTCCGCAAGTTGTTGATGCGGTGGATGTGCCGGTGGTTGCGGCAGGTGGGATTGCTAGTGGACGTCAGCTGGTAGCTGCTTATGCCCTTGGAGCGGTTGCGGTTCAAGTGGGAACTTGTTTATTAACATCAATAGAATGTGAGATCCACGATAATTACAAAGAAGTTATTTTAAAAGCCAAGGATACATCAACGGTCGTAACTGGACGAACGGTTGGTGTACCAGTCCGGATTTATAAAAATAAGATGGCTCGTGAATATTCCGCTCTGGAAGCTGAGGGGAAAACGCGTGATGAAATGGAGCATTTAACACTAGGTGCTCTCCGTAAGGCTGTCTTTGACGGAGACATGGATAATGGTTCGGTGATGATGGGACAAGTGGCTGGTATGATTGATGAGATTAAGCCGGTACAGGTAATCATCGAAGAACTGTTTTCTGAAGCTGAGACCAGACGTCAAACATTGAAGCCATTGATGGAGTAAAAGCGTAGGAGGTATGTGAGATGGGTGTACTAACCATTAAGAATAAGACCCTTGACGTTCCAATCATTCAAGGGGGAATGGGAATTGGTGTTTCACTTGGAAAGCTTGCAGGTGCCGTGATGGCACAGGGTGGTATGGGAACCATTTCAGCAGCTAACCCGGGATTTAGAAAAGACAATTTTCATAAAAAGCCGTTGCTTGCCAATTTAGAAGCACTTGCTGAGGAAATTAAGAAAGCACGAGAAATGGCTCAAGAAAAAAGGATGCTTGCTGTTAACATTATGGTGAAAGGAAATAACTATCTTTCTCTTGTCAAACAGGCCGTAACAAACAAAGTAGATGCCATTATTTCGGGGGCAGGTTTACCCCTTGAACTTCCTAAATTAGTGAAGGGGAGTGGCATCGCTATTGCACCCATTGTATCCAGTGGAAAAGCAGCACAGGTTATTTGCAGGTCGTGGGAGCGAAAGCATGAACGTTATCCAGATTTCATTGTCATCGAAGGAGCAGATGCAGGCGGACACCTTGGCTTTTCTAAAGAGATGCTTGAAACAGGCGATCATCAAAGCTTAGCAGAAATTTTAGGTGACGTCATGGAAGTGATTAAACCTTACGAAGTTAAAGCAGATCGGAAAATTCCCATCTTTGTAGCAGGTGGTATTTTTACTGGTAGTGATATGGCTAAATACATAAAACTGGGTGCAGATGGTGTGCAAATAGGAACGCGTTTTATTGGGACGCATGAATGCGATGCCGATGATGCCTTTAAGTCTCGCTTTTTAGAAGCGAATGAGGATGACATCGTGTTAACTAAAAGTCCTGCGGGATTACCTGGTCGCGCGTTAAGAACGAGTTTGACAACCACACTTGAAACAGAAGATCGGATTCCGCCTAAATGGTGTGTAGACTGTTTAGAACCGTGTGTTCCTAAAACAACCGTCTACTGCATTAGTGAAGCTTTGATTAATGCAGCGAATGGCCATCTGGATAAACATGCCTTAGTTTTTACGGGAATCAACGGTTGGCGGATGAATGAAATCTGCTCGGTAGAAAGTGTCATAGAGGAAATCATGGCTGAGTTTAGAGGTGAGATGAATGGATAAGATCGCTTTTTTATTTCCAGGGCAAGGGGCACAATTCGTTGGGATGGGTCAAGAAATTTACGACACTTATCAAGTCGCACGTGATTTTTTTGATCAGGCGGCCGGTGAATTAGACTTCGATTTGAAAGGAGTAGTCTTTGACGGTCCGGAACGGAAGTTATCGCAAACGGAATACACGCAGCCAGCCCTTGTCGCTGTAGAGGTGATGTTACTTAAGGCTTTAGCAGAAGCTGGAATCAAGCCCGATGTCGTAGCGGGACTTTCTCTTGGTGAATACACGGCTTTGGTAGCTGGCAGAGCCATCGATGAGGTAGAGGCCGTGAAATTAGTAAGCAGGCGTGGCAACCTAATGGCATCGGCCCTTCCAATAGGGACGACGACCATGGCGGCGGTTTTAGGAATGGAAGCCGGTGAATTAGAAGCCGTTTGTAAGGAAGCAGGTCGGATGGGGGTGGTAGAAATTGCCAATTACAATTATCCCGGACAGCTGGTGATTGGTGGTGAGATAGAGGCTGTTAAAGAGGCTTCTGAATTAGCCATCGCCAAAGGAGCTCGCAAGGTGATTCCATTAAACGTTAGTGGTGCTTTTCACACGTCCTTGTTAAAAGAGGCCGGTGTGACATTACGTCGTGAATTAGAAAAGGTGACGTTTAACCCGTTGGAGGTCCCAGTGATCTTCAACCTAACAGCCGATTATCAAAACGAACCCATCATTGACTTACTGGAGGCTCAAATGTCTTCGGCGGTTAGATTCCAAGAGACCATTGAGCTAATGATCAAGGACGGGGTGAACACTTTTGTCGAGGTTGGACCTGGAAAGACTTTATCGGGTTTTGTTAAGAAAATTGACCGGAAACTAAAGATCTATCAAGTAGAAGACGTGGCTGGTATTGAGAGGCTAATGGAAGAGTTAGGAGGTAGCAAATAATGGAAAATAAAGTGGCATTAATCACAGGAGCTTCCCGTGGGATTGGTCGTGCCATCGCCCTGAAGCTAGCAAAAGATGGCTTTGATGTGATGATCAATTATGCTGGAAATGAAGCCAAAGCACTGGATGTGAAAGCCGCGTGCGAGGCACTAGGTGTTAGGGCAGAGATTTTTCAAGCTAACATCGGCAACAAAGATCAGGCAGCTGAATTGGTACAGGCAACGGTTGATGCATTTGGTAGCATTGACGTGTTAGTTAACAACGCGGGGATCACCCGTGATAATTTAATGTTGCGGATGTCAGACGAGGAGTTTGAAGACGTGATCGATGTAAACTTAAAAGGCGTTTTCTACTTAACAAAGGCTGCGAGTAAATTAATGTTTAAGAAGCGCAAAGGGAAAATCATTAACATCACCTCTGTTTCCGGAGTAACAGGGAACGTGGGACAGGTAAATTATGCCGCTAGTAAAGCAGGAGTCATTGGGTTAACCAAAACGGTGGCCAAAGAGCTAGCCTCGCGAGGGATCCAAGTGAATGCGGTAGCACCAGGGTTTATTCAAACGGACATGACCGATGTGCTAGGGGAGCAGTTAAAAGCTAAAATACAAGAGAATGTCCCGTTAAAACGCCTTGGACAGCCGGAAGACATTGCCCATATGGTGGCTTTTCTAGCTAGTGATGCGGCAAGCTACATTACCGGACAAGTACTACACGTAGATGGAGGATTGGTCATATGATGAAGCGAGTTGTGATCACCGGAATGGGAGCGATCACGCCCCTTGGGAACAAAGTCAAGGAGGTGTGGGAAGCAGCTAAGGCTGGTGTCTGTGGGATTGATGAGATTACTGCCTTTGATACGTCTGATTTTAAAGTAACCTTGGCAGCTGAAGTCAAAGATTTTGATGCGACGACGTTGCTTTCTAAGCAAGAAGTTCGAAAGCTAGATTTATTTTCGCAATACGCCATCGTAGCAGCCAATGAAGCTTATGCGGATGCAGGATTGGAAGGAAACGTTGACAAAAACCGATTAGGAGTTTCGATTGCCTCAGGAATTGGAGGCCTTCGCACCATTGAGGAAACAGCCAATAAGTTGCGAGACGCAGGACCAGGTCGAATATCGCCTCACTTTATCCCGAAATCCTTGGTTAACTTAGCTGCTGGGAATGTGGCCATTTATCTTGGTGCCAAAGGGTTGTGTCACACGGTGGTGACTGCCTGTGCAGCGGGAACGGATTCCATTGGAACGGCTTATCAGCACATTCAGTCGGGACGTGCCGATGCCATGGTTGCAGGTGGATCAGAAGCT
>Ga0123352_10001956_pt1 | contig 28145 bp, 16 predicted proteins | sample TergutLab28metaG_FD_89700 | JGI IMG/M metagenome (GOLD analysis project Ga0123352, IMG submission 89700) | Labiotermes labralis P1 segment gut microbial communities from Petit-Saut dam, French Guiana - Lab288 P1 | ecosystem: Host-associated > Arthropoda: Insects > Digestive system > Gut ... | reverse complement strand
TTTTTTTTATTATTTTTTTTTTTGATGGTAGAGGGTGTGTGTGTTTGGTGTGTGGTGTGTGGGGGGGGGGGGGGGTTGTGTAGGTGGAGAGTTGTGCTGACCCTGAGGCTATATGTAATTTTTATTTGATTTTAAAAACTGTATTATGAAAATCTGTCTAAATATTCAAGTCACAAGTCATTGTCTAGTTACATTACAGGGAAAATTAAAACTAACTGAAAAAAAAAATTCTACATATTTTTAAGTTTTTATTATATTTTTCAGTTCTATTGTACTTATCATTAGCCTGTTTCAGTGTCTGGTTTAGGCTGAATCGTAAATCCCATTAAACCCTTGATATCATTATATCTACAAAATCTGTGTTTCTTACATTTCACTTGGTGGGTGGGGGCTGCAACAATGCAGCCTCGGGTGCACCAATGGCATGGACATAGTGACAAAATAAACTATCTCTCCTCATTCAGAGCTCGAGGTTTAACTGTGAATATAGTTCTGGATGCATTATTGTTATTTTGCAGGGAAATTGATGATGCTACACCAGTCATGCTAATTGTATTCCTGTTGTTCGTGCTCCCAGCAAACCTTGACTTTTTACAGTTCAACTCCAATGGTAAGTCACCTTGAGGAAGCATTACAATGCCACAATTTCTGTTTACACTTCTTATGAATCAACCATTCATGTGATTAAATAAATAAAGAATCAAGTTCTTAGCTCAGGTCACTGCCCTGTTTCATGTCCCTAAATACAAATTAGTAGCACTTCACTAGTTTCAGACAGTAAAGGTCAAGTTAAAGCAAAGTTCACACTAGAACAGGTCACACGGTTCCAGATGGGGAGTAGACATATGGCTCTACTCTTTCTTTAACATTGTCACTAGAAGGGGGTGGGTGGTCAACGCCATGCTTCAGGCGCTTTACCCCCAGAAATGACCTGGTACCTATTGTATAGGAGGCTGGGTGGACCCAAGCGGCTGGTTGAGACAGGTTCAGCAAATCTCGGCCCAGCTGGGGTTTGATCCCTGGACCGTCCAGCCTGTAGCGAGTCACTATACCGACTGTGCTGTGCCAGACCACAGTAGCAACGAAAATTTTTTGGTTGTTTGTATGTTAATTTACATGTTAATGAATGTTGGTGGTAATAATGATGACACCAGTTTTCTGTGGGCAATATCTCAAAAATTATTTGGGACAATGGAAACTTATTGCTGGTGGATGTGAGACACAGGTTGCATCAAAAGACACATATGACTGTTTGGTAATATTTGAAGTGTTTGTAATAAAACAGCAGTTTGTGGAAACCATAGTAATAAAACCAACTTTTATGCAGAACACTATAAAATAACAGGGGAGGTATTAAAATTTACAATCTTCATGTAGGCTTGGGAGTTAGTGAGAGGATGTTTGGGAGGAGGGAAGGGGCTTGTGGTAATAGGAATGTGTACCTTTGTGATGACAGTTTAAAGCATTTCCACAATAATCAACATTATTAAGGAAACATACATCACCACCTCATATTTTGCATAAATTAAAGGACTTGTTTATAGAATTAGAAAATAAATTGAATGCAATTTCAAGTGTGAAACTAGCAATTATTTTAGTCTAATAAAGCATACTTAAGTGAATTTAAAATGCTATCCCCCTGGTCTTCAGGTTATTTAAATTAATTTAAATGTTGTGGCCAATGTTTCAAAAATGTTTATTGTTTTAAATGAAGAACATCAAACAACTTGATTATAATCTACATCAGCATATTGTACAGTTCTCACACTTTCTGTTTCAAAGCATGGGGAACTGAACTTTGGTAGGTATGGATGAGACAGAAAATGATCTCTGGTAACAGAATTTCAAACTTTAATATTTATTATACCAAAGTCAATCCTCAGTCAGTTCAATCCAATTCACATACTGGCAGCTTCTTTCACTGAGATAGAGTTTAATCCTAACTTCCCATTCACATCTTATCGGTCTAAGTGACTGCTATTTTTCTCATTTTTTCTTCACATGCAGCTGGTCATTCCTTAATTTTACCTACCCAATTAACACTAGGTGAACTGAATAAATCACATAGTATTCTATTAATTAGTACCTCTGTTCTGTCACCACTTTATTTATCTTGGGCACAAAAAAAATTTGAATACTTACTTGGAGAATCAATAATATAATTTTATTGTCATCCTCATTTAAATGGGATCTCAGACAACTAATATGTAGGGAACTGTGTGTTCCAACAGACATCACCAAGCAAACATAAGAAAATGATAAAATGCATTGCTCATCTTGATAGCTAAATGCATTAGCCTTATGTGTGAATTAGTCTGTAATCTATAAAGAATTGGAGTTCATGATTCAACCTTTAGCTAAATATCATGGTGGACTTGAAGCAGAAGGCATTACAAGCTGGTTTCCAGTTTTTTTTTTTTACTGTCATTTTCTGTGTTAGTGTGTTTATATTTTCAAGTACAGAAAACAATTTCATGAAATCTTGCAGGCTCTTTCATTGATTGCAGTGTCCTCAAATTTGTCCTAAGAATGTAGTCTGTAATTTGATAGATCTGAACAAAGTTTGTTAAGTTATGAATAGAATGTTGGAGAGATGTAAATTTCCACCACCATTGTGGTGTATTTCTTAATTTAAATACTTTAGCCACTGCTTTGATTTTTTTTTATGGGGGCATTGTTACACACTTCTTTTTGTTGTACAGACAGACGACCAGCAAGAGCTGCACCGGCACTACTTACATGGAAGGTTGTTCATGAAAAAGTGCCCTGGGGTCTTGTCTGTCTTCTTGGTTAGTACTGATGATAATTCTTGTAAGTGTAAGTGTAATAGTCTTAAAATACTTGATTATAGTTATAGGTACATAGCATCTACATCTATTTCTATTATTTATGTTTGTTCTCTTAAAGTCAGATATGTTACACAAAATTTGGTTACAGAGGGACAGTTTGTGATGCTATTTTAGATCTGGGTTGTCAAAATGTATTAAATTGATATCCAGATGTGGGTAATATCTTCCATTCCCATATTTTATTTTCTGTCATTAACACTTGCTGAAGGGTAGATGTGTGCTGTATTTTATTAAATATTCTGTTTATGTACTATTTCAGTTGAGCACAATGTAGTTTGTAGAAATGTTTGAAACCACCCCCTGCCTCTTCTGGCTGCCAGAATATCTGGAATGAGATGGAAAGAAATCTTTCTTGCTTATTTTTATCCTTTATTTGCTTTAAGGTTTGGAAAGGTGTTGATTACTAATGAGCCATTGCTGATAGGCATGTGAAATTTTGCTTGAAGGTATATCATAAACATGCTTTAAATTTTAATGCAACATTCTTCCATCTCAACAATCTCCTATCCCTCTCTATATTCCTTGGGATGGATTCATGCTTACCGATAAGTGTACGAAGTATTGGAACTGGAAGTTGGGCAGCTTAAGGCAGATAGTTACAACTTATGTATAGTTACGGTAATATTTCACTGAATTCTTCTTAGAATGAGAAATGTTTCAGACAAAAGTTGTACAAAAAATCAAATCACACATTTTATATTCAATACATTTTTCCAAAAATTGTAAAATTTATAAGACAATGTGAAAAATATGGTAGACCCAAACAGGCCACACATAACCATTTAATGCTACACAGAAAAGCTGTGCTTTGCATACAGGATAACTAAGGCAAGAGCCCAGAAACACAACCATAATATTTGATGCTTGTTGCTGCACATTTGATTTATTCTGACTTACCTCATGACTGTGTTACATCAACACATACAAAAACTGAGAAACTACACAATAACTTATATGTCACTATGATCTGTCCAGCCAAATTATACGTCTGAAGAAGGCCATGAATAAACAAACATTCTTTTGTTTGAATGCAGCATGTATATGTGATTGTGAAAAGAGTACAAGTTAGTTGGAATATAATTTTTTGCAAAAAGTGGTATGTATAATTTGTATTGTTGCAGGTGAAATAAATTTACCATAATAGCAATGTTGTGCAACACAGTATATTTGACAGTGACTTGTGACTCAACAATAACAACATGCACAGATTGCATTGTTGTTTTTCCACTGCAAAATGGTAATGCAAATGCACCACAATGTTATGTGATACATACATTGCCCACCTTGTTAGTTTTTTAAGTATAGTGTGTAACAGCTCAAAGAATGCAGGCATTGTAATTTATTTGCAGAACTGCTTCTGACAGACATTAATTGGTGAAAGTGGTGTAATAATTATGAATTTGTGTTACAGAATTCAATTTTTCTTAAATTATTTTAAGAACTCCTCCTTATTTCAGGAAGTAAATAATTAGTCATTGGTTAGGTGGATTTTATATTAATGTAGCATCATTCAGTTTCTGGACTTTGACCATGGTCTAGTGTTTAAAGTGACAAGGATTGAACATGTCTTGGAGATAGGCTGTGTCTCCATCCTCAAGAAAAACGGGTGGAGGAAGCACCCACACAGTTGGGGCTGATTGATACAGCTGTTTTAATCTCAAGTCCAGAGGTTATGAATAGTTTACTGGTCACATTCAAGTACTATGTAGATGCTTTCTTCAGTTGGTCTTTTACCTGAAGAATGGAGACACATGCTATCTCCAAAATTTGTTCAATTCATGTCTTTCCAAAACTCTGTGTTCAATTTTTTTCACCCCAAAAACTGAATGGTGCAATCATAAGAAACCTTCAGAATTGTATTAATTGTATCTGCTGTCTCATTGCAGGTGGAGGTTTTGCAATGTCAGCTGCTAGCAATGAATCAGGCCTCTCTTCTTACATGGGTAAAGAACTGGTGTCCCTCCAAGTGCTGCCTCCTTCCTTAATCCTCATCACTGTTGCAACAGCAACTACTTTTCTTACTGAAGTTTCATCAAATACAGCAGTTGCTAATATCATATTACCTGTATTGGCCCAGATGGTAAGGAGAACCATTCTAGTATTCTGAAATTTTAGGGTTTCAGAGGTAGAATGATAATTTGAATAATGCATTTTTTTCATTGGTTAATAAAGTACTCAGTTTTTGGAATGGGTGTTGCAAAGTTTGCTAAAAAATTTGTCTTTAATAAACATGAAGGATGCAGAAGTGTGGGAAGGACATACAAAAGTTGCTTGTATGGTGTAGGGGAAAGTGGAAGCAGAGAGTTTACGGAGAACTGTGATTGAGTATTCCACATCTTGTATTGAGGTGAAAGCAGTGTATCAGAAGTTGCACTTGACCATGCCACAGCTCATACTGAACTGGAAGCAGAGAGTGTAAGGAGAACTGTAACACTATGTTGCACCTTGTATTGAGCTGGAAGCACACAGTATGTGGAGAGCTGTGGTTTAAGTATGCCATGGCTTGTATTGGACTGGAAATGATAATTTTTTTTTGCATTTTTATGTGATAACAGCAGACCAATTAATAAGATAAACTCTAAATCTGTATAGATTATACAGTAGACATGATGGTGACTGTTTCACTTTACTGCTTTCTTCTCATCTTTTTTGTTTTGTCTGTAGGTGTTGTCATGAGTTGTACAATTTATTGTCAGCTTTCATGAAGGCTGTTCAGGTGTTTGTTATGGCTTCTTGTAGGCTGTGGCAATGGAAATTCATCCTCTGTACTTCATGATCCCAGCGACTCTTTGTTGTTCTTATGCCTTCATGCTGCCAGTTGCAACACCTCCCAATGCCATTGTTCTTGCGGCATCTAATATGAAGACAACAGACATGGTAAATTATGGATAAAATATGAGTACTTTATCAGAAGTGATGTGTAAAACAATAAGACAGTATGGTATCACATGGTGTCATTGGCACCAATTATACAGTCCAATCAGATTTTTTGAGCACTTCATTTTTTTTCTTCTGGTTTGGAAAGCATCTTCATGTGGTATTGCAAGGATCCACATGACAGCAAGCATTGACCATGAACTCCGTACTCAGTAACAGGTGAACTGCTGTAGGTACTGCAGGTGTTTTTTTTGGAGAGTGCAACAGAATGATGCATGTGCAAAGATCATTATAACCATCACTCCTCTTCTTGGAACCCCTTGTATGACAGATCAACTTGCCTGGTGACTACAGTATCTATGCTGTTCATTTTGCGCATCAACCCCTTTCACATAACAGCATTTATATCACACATATGAGGAAATATTATCTAGTTTGCCAGTACAAGTTATAAAACATTTTGAGTCCAGATTATAGTATGCTTGGGTTATTATATCCTGGAATATCTGGTTCAGTCCTGGACTTCCCATAGATGACTGCACACAGAACAGCCATTTTTAGATGCTTACAGTTAACCATTTGGTCAAGCTATCCAGTGTCTTTTATAGATCATTAAAGGTTCATTAGTGTGTTCACAAAAATCTACTATTGGATCCCATCCCAAGCAAATTTTGTATGAATTCTATACCCCTTTGCATGCTATGTACTTGATTTAACCACTCTAAGGACTTATACAGTATGTATTTTACAATTTTTATGGACGTTCATTTTGGTATTAATACAGCTGATGTTGTTTCATCTGTTGAAATTACATAGCACAGAATGAGGTATGATGAGATGCGGGATATGATGAGGGAGTAATCATGCTCTACTGTGATATATTATCCAAGAGTTGTCTGGGAGAACTGAGGAAAATGATAAATAAACCGGTTAGGATAAGCAGCCAGGATTCCAAATATGAAACAACTATGCTAACTGGCATTCAGGCATGCAAGTTTTTAGGCTTTTGCAGCAATGTAGGCAAGTTGTCCATTCGTCTGGGATATGACACAGCATCCACCAGAAGAATGGAGAATTTGGCTTGCATTTATGTACTTGACATCCTCTTTAATTCTCATTTTGAAAATGTTTCTTCTGTTTGTTTGTAGATGAAAGCTGGCATTGGAATGAATATCATCTGCCTCATCATTCTCTGTACTCTTTTCCTCACATATGGATCATATGTTTATGACTTAGCAGATTATCAAGAATATCTTTTTGTAAATAATGTGACAAATGTGACAAGGCTGTAGATGTCATCTTTCAAAGTATAGTGATTAAGTTAGCTTTACTTTTATTACTATTGATAATTTTAAGCTGTATTTTGTATAACACTCATAGTATCATGTTGTGGAGTCTTGTAAGTTATTGCAACTCTTCACATTCTTGTTTCCATTACACTGATACTGAAGTATGACAACCCACAGCCTTATCATCCATTAAGGATACTCAGAGTTGCTTCAGTTCTGCATTTGACATCATTCCTAACACAGCAATGTAATTCAGATGTCGCCTGTGTTGCCGTGCCCAAGCACCATTACTGTAAGGGCATATTGACATGCAGATGAAACTCCTAGGTCATTATCTCTGCACTCAATGGAGGGTGGCTGGTTTCCCTACTTTATCCCTCCTCAGAGGAAGGCTGAGAGCCATTTCTGCTATGGCTGTAGAGAAAAACATTCTAAATTGTTACTAAACAGAACCACAGGTTATGCAACATGCAAAAATCTGCTCTACTGACTTGCTGTCATGGCTTGTCTATTTCTGAGCAGAGATATTAGTTCAATAGAGAAGAATTGTATGGAGATGTAATTTTTTAAATACTTTTTAATTTTAGGATCCTTCTGTAATCAGTGATTGGTAAGATGCTGATACAGAACTACATACATATGGCTCTGCATCATCTTCGTTATGCAAACTGGTGAAACTGACACACATCCAGTATTTATTTCTGTTCACATTTCTTTACATGTGTTCCACCATTACTTCAAGCAGAAGATAAAAAAAGTATTTTATAGACTCAGATACACTGATCTTTAATTTCTGCTGGCATAGTAAAACATGAAGCAGGAATGTCACTGCAATGCAGCATTTTGTACACATAATTGAATGTATTCATAATCAGACAGTTGAGTTACTACCTTTTATATTTTCTGTTGTTAAATGTACAAACTGCATAGTCTGATTCACCATTTACTCAAAACCTTTTGTTTCTCATATACAAGCTCACTGCATGTGAGAGATAGCAAATTGTAAGCTAAAATGGAATATGACACATCATCACAAGAGCTGGCACAGAAGTGTCCCTCTAGGGACCTACATCTCACAGAAGGTCAAGTATCAGTGTGTGAACATGGGTTTCTTTATATCCATTACTGCTTGACTTAATGGCTGGGGCTGGTTTCTCATATATAAAGGGTATTTCAAGACGAATCTGCCATACTTCAGGAGAATGTTCCTTGGGTTAACTTCCACCAATATAACCAAACAGGCCGAAGTTGACCCATTACAGAGATAATAATGTGACAAAGATGTGGTCTTCTTGTGTTTCCACATGTTGTACCCATGTAACATTGTGTTATCCCTACATTGTGCAAGTGTCTTTGAGATGATAGCCAAGCCAAACCATACAGAACCAAGTGTGCTATGTAAAGTACTTGGAAACCAAGGATGATTTTTATGACTCTAGTGCATGTTTTCCTTGTTTAGTTAATGTCTTTATGTCACTGAAATGTTAAGTAGAATGAAATACAGGTGTTAACATTTCAAGAACTATACATTCGTCCTTGTTTTAATATGTATTTTATAACCAACAAATAAATAAATAAATAACAGTTCCCACTGTTTAATCCTTATTTCATCATTATCTCCATAACTTTGCCACTTCAGATATAGGTATTTTTAGTTATACTGATACAACTTAACCTCATGTCGTGCCAAAGTACTGCAGATTCCTCTTGAAACATACTGTGTATTTCTTAAACATTTTAAGTCACAAGTGTTAATTTCTCATATTGGTTTACTGAAGCTATGCTCACACTCTCTTGAACAGTTAACAGCAGAATCACAGTATAGAATTCTTGTGATTTTGCAGGTATATTAAATACCAAATAATGACATCAGTGTTTGATATGAATTCATAGTATCATATTTTTTACAGTTATCAGGTACTGTAATGAGAAAATGCAAACTTAATATAATTTATTTTTGTGCTGTATGTACAAAGTAAGAACTACAATATACAAACACAAAATAATAATTTCAAAATATTTTTATTATGAAATGTTAATTCTTTACCGTTATGTAGTTGACAGTCTACTTATTCTAATTTCTACTGACACAGGCAACACAATGCAAGGTAATCACAAATTTACACTCCTCACACCATCAACAGAACTTCTCGCACATGTATTGGATGAATAACCTTCACGTCCACAATCTTATATTATGCCCTGGCAGGTAAATTGAATGACAGTAGTAATCTTCATTCACTGCCACAAGAACCTATCTTGCACATTCCTTTATTGTTGGAACAACTACTGTAGTTGAATATAGGTGCTATTAACAGTAAAAACAGATAAAGTGGTCAAGTTCTGTTCCAGTCTGCTGCATCTGAGGACAATCATAAAGCACAAGTCTGGACAATCCCATAATTCAGTGCTGAACATTGTACATACAAGATAAATGATACAATGGTGCCAACTGGTTCAGAGTACACTATTATTCCCTTGTTCACTATACAATATGACAATGACCAGGCTAGGGGCTTGACAACTCGCGGTTCACTTCCTGGTGGAGGTAAGATTCTCAGCAATGTCCGGACTAGCTCAGGGGCCAACCCAGCCACCTTCAATGGGCATGTGGGATGTGGGAGCTCTCTCTTCAGGCAAGGGGAATAAGGCTCACCAAACATTGCAAGTGAAGAAAGAGTGGAGCAGTGCCTCCACTCCCTCTATATGCCTTCATGGCACATACATATCAGGATAACTTCACCTGTACAATATGACATGCACATTAAATAACTTACATAGGAATCAGGTCAAAGGAGAATAATATTGTTATTAGGAGGCAGAGAAGCAAAATGTACCAAGACTCCAAAAACACTAAGTCAGTTTAAATAATGCAGTATGAAAACGGTGGTGACCAGTCTGGACATGAATATAATGAAGCTGGGTTACCCTGACAGCCAGCAGACTCTCTGGTAGAGGGCATGTCTTTGCCATTTATTCAAGAAATTCCCTCTTATGGATCCAGACACTATACAATTCTACTCAGAACCAATTTGCACCTTCAAAACCTATTTCTTTAATGTCTGCTTGAATATTATCTGTGCCAGTCTTTGTAATGGCCTGCTTCCATTTGGGTGAATAGTTAATTATTAGCTTCTTTAGTTAAATACTATTATAGCAGGCAGTAGCAGCAAATGATATAAAATAAACATGACTTTCAAATGTAACAGTCATAAACGGAAGTCCCCAATTGTCTGGGGTGTGGTACTTGATATTTCAAGACTGTGTGGTGCTCTCATCTCCGAACATCAAAGCATCCAAAAAGTATGAAATTTCAGGCACGAATCACTGACTGATCTAGCACCACATTCCAGGAGAAAAAAAAAAAGACTTCAACTGCACTGATACAGAAGACCAAAAACTTGCACAGTAATAAAACCTTTCAAGGCACTATCCTGGCATTCACTCAAAGATTACCAAATGCATGCTCATAAGCACCTTGCTAGCTACAAAATTTTAAAATACTGACAATTTCTTAGATGTTTGCTGATGATCACAACATATACTCTATGATCCAAACTGTGTGTAGTGTTACAGAGTTCTATATGTTTAGACTGTGTTTATGTGCCACTAATTGCAGGATTTGAGTGCAGGCAACTCTGGCATTATCAAAGAAAAGTATTTATTATTTGTTTGGTATGTGTCGCAACAGGATAAGAGAACAGTGCCTTGAAATAATTCATGTTACAAGATACAAGGATGTATCTATAATTATTTCTATTCTTTTACTTTTATACATATGCTACCTACTACAAAATTAAGCTTCTTGACAGTTGTCTTTCACCACTAAAGTTTGAAACCTCACTTAAAGACATGAAAATCATGAAATAATGGGGTGGGAGCTTGCTGGAATAATGTCAATTTACTGTCAGCTGGTACCACTTTTAAGGAAGCTTACATTGATACTCCTGTGCCTCTAATTTATATTCAAACACTATAGCAGAGATATGTTTATTTCAGCTTCCTTTGCAGTCAAATTGGGAACTGATTATCTGCTTGGAAATAAGGTGGGGTACGAGGGTGTTGGGGATGAATGAGGGATTTGAAAAGGGGTTTTAAGATAACTATCTGAAATGCTTCAAGCAGGGGTGCAAAAATTTTCCAGTTATCTACAATCCACCTCAAAATTCTGGATGCCAGGAGGGTGAAAACATGAAGCAAGTTCTACCATATAAAGTTTAGTAGCCATTGCAATCTGGTGCTGGGAATTTGTGCACCCCTGGCTTCATGATCTTGTAAGGATCTTATTTTGTTGTTGCTGTTTGTGAACATGGACACTGAAGATCTGCTGCAGTCCCCATCTTTCATAGTTATGAAATATCATCAAAACTGGTAGTTTAACAGCACATTTATAGATGGTAAGGCTACCTTTAGACAATAAAGATAAGTGCCAATTTTAACTCACACCATTAATTCTGCACCGGAATTAATAATATTTTTAGTAAAATTAACTTGCATTATCTAGTTTGTTAGCAAACTACATATTCAACTGTGATGCCAAAGATGCAAATGTTATATTTCACACAACTTTTCTACCCATCTCAATTGAAACAATAAGAGAAATATGTTTTATATGAGATATGTTAAAAAATGAACTCATCCATCACATAGCAAAATGGGAGAAAAATAAACACTTCCATTATTTGTCAAGGGAAGACTCTCGGCCAAACCTTGTTCTGAGAAAGACAGCAATGATAATTCCATTTAATACTTAGGCTTTTTAAATTCTGATTCTGCTGGTGCTGGAATCTTGCGTTTCTGTATAATATTCTGAATCTTTTGCCACTCCCTATCAAGTTCTGCCTTCTCATTCTTCTCCTTGTGGTATTTCCTTGTACGTCGTCCATCAGCCATTTTGACTCCATACTGAAAGGCAGCTTTAGGTAGGGCCTCTTTGTTATTCATGTAATCACTGTATTCTTCCTGAGTGTCAAAGTCCCATCTTCCAATTGGTCCCTTCTTATTGCCAAGATCCATTTTTGTATAGTCTACTTCATCATCTGAATCATCAATAGCATCCTGCATTTCTTCCAGACCTGGGTAACATTCAGCATATCCCTCTGGTTCAGCTGCCAGCCTTGTCAGTAATTGCTGAGCCCGACTCTGGTTCTGTCCCATTTCTCTCTTTGGTACTGCAGGAATCTTGTCTGCTTGTTCTATCTTAGCAGTAGCACGTGGTTCTGGTTTAGGTTTTCCTTCAGCACCAGCCCAAGTAGCTGCCTCCTCTGATGGCTTCTCAAAATATGGAGCCCGCCGTTTATCCCGATCTTTGTCTCCACCATTAATACCATCCCGTCTGGATACTGATGGAACATAGTCTCCAATGTCACCATATATGCTTTCATCCACCATACCTCTACTCAAACCCCTAATATCACCACCCCCTCTGCCTTTATCCTTCTTCCTTGATTTTTTACTGTGTCGACCTCCCTGTCGTAGGTATGACAAAATTTGAGCCAATTTGTTGATGACTATATCATTTGTGGTGAGAGTAGCTGTAGCCTCAAGGCTTGGTACATCAGCACGACTCCTAATCAAAGTTGTTGGGATATCACTCTCAGCCAGTTCATCTTCAAGATCTATCACATAAGCCATTCTACCTGGTGCAAACAGCTCATTTTTCTCAGATGGCCTGGACTTGAAAAGTGCTCTGTAAACATTCCGCCCCATTTTAGTTTTGAATTGCATTTCTTCTTCGTCGTCTTTTTTCTCTTTTTTTGTTTTTACAAGCTTTTCCATTTCCTCTTCCTGTTCCTGTTCTTTTGCTTGGATTTCACTGCGAACCTTCTGCAGTAAAGCATAATCTAGGCCTTTCACTAAGTGAGTATGCTCCATGTCACCCCCCAAGAACTTTGATTCTTGAATCATCTGGCGACGTCTTTCTGCAGCATCCATACCAGATTTCAGATCTGGCGCCACAGCACGGTATCCACTTGCAGTAGAAAGAGGATCTTCTGCTTGATAGTCTGGGTTGGCCCCATCTCGCCTCTCACCTGCTCGGTCACGGTATTTCTTTGCAAGTTCTGCCATTTTATCATCTTCTTGCTTTTTTAGCTTTGCATAAAAGCTCTTCTTCTTACGTCGTCTTTCAGCTCTGTCTTCACCCTCTCCATCCACAACAGTAGTGCCGGCATCTCTAGCTGGAGCTAAGGACGAAGGAAGTGAAGATGGAACAGAAGATCTAGGTGTCATTAATAACCTCCTGAAATCGTCATTTGTAAGACGCTGCGATTTATCAGCAGGGTCTTCTCTGGTATCGCCGGTACTTCCACCTGCGCTATATTCGTTCTCAGGCATGATGATACTTCTGTTTACTTAACGTTAACGCAGTTAATAACGCCAAAATATTTACTAACACAATCACGTAAACACTCTTATCCTGACATCACTATACACGGATTACTAGATGATCTGTGACACGGATTGTGACTTCATCAGAGGTAGTTTGATAAGCCATATATTCCCTTATTCGTAGTGAAATTTCCCTACACACGGTTGGGCCCATTAAATGAGTATTCAATAAGTTTTTTGGAAATATACTTTACTCCAGCTACATTAATTTTGTTATATGAGCCTTTTACTTGCAGGCAATGTAGTATGTTGGCATTTATTACAAAAATGGGATCATATCCAATGATTTGAAATTTTCGAATATGCACAGTGTTCTGTTTCATCACTCATGCTTAAAATAAGATATTTTTCTTAACCACCTCGTCGTAATGTACAAACTACGTCTTTGGCGTGTAATTAATGCCGATGTATGACATATGTAAAGAGGATTGTTGCTGCATATTTTGGTAACAAAGGTAAACGTGCATTAAAAATTTGAGCGGGCATGGATGCTTTGATTTTAGTAATGCCATGTTTATATTGGTACCATGTACCAGATTACTAGTACTTTTCGACGAGGCCATTGGGTATCATGGTGGAAAGTTTAACGTTGGGACAGACTTTTCTCAAAGTACTTCGGTTTTCCATTTTTCATTATCATTTCACCAATGTCCTATCCTCGTCCACCATTGACTCCGTCTAGAACATAGATTTAGAACCAACTTAATATATACACTTCCGTGACAATGTAACAACTGATGGGAATTTTAGAACGGTGGCTTGCATCAAAGTGTAACCACATCATAGAATGAACGTTGCAGGGCGAAGAAGCATGCGTGCTGTAACTGGTAGGACGAATTAAAATGGCAGCTTGTCGGCAGGTTTGGCTGAATAACGATTCTGGAATACTTCGCAAAAGGGAAGATGATGATGAACTTCTGGTGTTCGGATATTCGTGCAAACTCTTCCGTGACGATGAAAAGGCACTTTTCATTGATCAGGGAAAACATTTGATTCCATGGATGGGTGATGATTCATTAAAAATTGACAGGTCTGTGCGATTCATTAAATCTAAATTTTAAGGATTAGTCGTTAATTCACGTATGGACGCTTTAAATTGTTATGATGTGTTAATTGGTGTGACAGTTTTTATGCTAATTGTTGACCACAACTTAAGGTTTTAAGGCTGTGGTTGTCCATTTTGGTCATATTCATGGTGCTCTGTTACATAAAATGGGGCAGTATATGCGTATATAGGATGACGTGTGTATGTAAGAATCATTAAGTTTCAAAACGACCTCTGAAGCCACATCTTAGCTGTGTGGGGCCATCGATGGAAGTTTTATGTTTGGATCCTGGTTATTGTCATGTGATTACAGAAATTTGGTTACATTAACCACAAAGTTACTTTGAGTTACCTGGTGTGGTTTGGTTTGGTTTGTAGGCAGATGGACTGACAGGGAGGGAAGTGAGCAGATTAACATTCGGTGAGGGCAAGAAAAATGCAGTAGCTTTTGGTGTAGTTAGTTGCTGTTTTCCCAGAAAATCTTAAAGTCTAGGAACAAAGGTTTGTTGTGTTGGGAAAGTGAAGTCATGTGTGTATTGCACATTTGCAGAAAGGGTCAGTGAATTAAATGACTGGAAGTCAGAAGGCAGAATTAGATAAAATGTTGTGACCTTGTCTTTTAACTTTTATGTATGTAAAACAATATAGTCAGCTTCAAATCATTTCTCCCCAAAATAGTTTTTTAATTTTTGATTACATTTTTTTGGAAGAAGTTCATTTTGGGACATGACTTTGGTGATTAGATGACATGTTATAACTACAGGTTACGTGCTTGTTGTATCGCACTGATTGAAGATTTATAGATTACAGTGTGCTGCAAAGTATCACAAATTTAATAAGTAAAGGACAAAAGACACCCAGCAGTTTTTTTTTACTGACATATTGAAATTACGTTTTCATGAATTATGAAATATGTGTGTGGGTTGCCATTTGCAATATTTGAAACCTGGTATTGAGTTTCGCCATGGGTCAACAGGGTTAATTTTTGCTGATGGTGTGCGTTCAACCATTGGTGTGCCTGTATCCACTTTTCCAAACACTCTTGAGGCTGATACTCAGAACATGTCTGACAGTGAAGTACATGTGAACAATTTTCTGGCCTGAGAAGGATGCAAAAATATTAGTCAAATTTTACTGTCATTTACTTCTACAACACATGAAAGCTATCACTTTTTGGCATATTCCTAACATAGAAATCCTCTCATATATTCCACTTAGTATGCAAGGTTGCAAGATGAAAGTCATCTTGCAACTGTACTGTGTGGTATTGAACTCATGTGCATCTGAAAACCCTTTTGCCTGAACATGGTCTTCTGAGGCAGTATTCAGGTATTTTTTAGCTCTCTTGAACCTCTCATCAGATGTCATTTCTTTGTCGTTGTCTTCAACAGTACAATACTGAAGGTTAATGGTGAGGGACTTTACTGTAGCCAGTGCATAAATTTGTTGTCAAGTCATATTCCTCATACAGTTTTTACAGACTTCCCATTCTTGGTAAAATTTTAAATATTCCTTCAACCCAGTGACATGACACCTTTTCAATGTGATGTTACTACAAATAAGTACAGTTTGACATTTGTGCCAGAATCACATTTAGGGTAGTGGTGGTTGGTGTTTTTTTCTTTATGTACTTTGAGGCTGCACTCATGAAAAAAAGTAACAAAACTTAGCCAGTTGTTAGTTAACTGGAAATAAAGCTAGATCTTTTGTTTTGAAATAAATGCATGTTTATAGTTTACCCTTTTAAGCAGTGTGATGTAACAAAGTATTTGATGTTTTGTTTAAATTTTTGTTTCCTCCCCCCCCCCCAAATAAGAAGCCACAAGCTAATGAAGAGTTGCCTGAGCATTGTTTCAGTGAAAGTCTTGTACCTTATCCTGTGTGGTGGAACTGTATTTTTTTTTAGCACAACCACAAATAATGGTAGTTTTATCTAGTTTTGGGTTTCAACTTTAGTTTTAGAGAGGCTTGATTGCTATTGTTCTGTGAAAGGGTGGCAAAGTGGGGTGTTTAACCATTTGGCGAAGGACTTGAGACAGTATGTTTTGTAGTTCACGATGTCCTCGAGTCACTGTCCAGTGTTTTTGATTACATTCTTGGTCACTGGATACATTGTGCAGTATCCTTGGTAGCATTTTACACTTGAGATGTTATGAATTATTTTGGAAAGAGAGTTTGTAAGTTGTTAAATAATTTTCAGTCAGATCATGCAGTTTTTTTTAATACCAGAATCAGGGTTTCACATCTGATGGATTAGTGCACAGACTACATGCATACCACTTACTTAAGCCAACATACACTTTTTTGTCTGTAACTTGCAAACTTAAAACTTAAAACTTGAGAAGGTTTGCATGTTTTGCACTTTTCATGGCAGTGTCTCTGAGGATTCTCTTCTGAGATATGACACTATATCAGTGGGTAATCAGATTCTGATATTTCAAGGCACTTGTGTTGTCTTGGAATATCAGGATCTGATGACCCATGGATGTGGTGTCTTATCCTAGGAGAACAGATTCTGGAATAGGCTTTTTTTAGGTTACATAGTACAAGTTATTTATCAAGATGAAGCTTGTTGACCTCTTGAGTAAACAGAAGCATCATATGTTTCTGTTGTGATCCTGCTGAGATACAAATTCAACCATTTTAGCTTTTATAGGAGGTGACACTGTGCCAGGTTTTACGTTTTGATCTGACAGAATTCCATGCACAGCCACTGATTTCTTGGCAGCCAAAATCACATAATTTGAGACTTTGAAATGTTTTTTTATTTTCCCAATTGATGATCTATTTGGGAGAACCATCAAAATTTGAAACTCTTCATATTTTGAATTTGGCTGTCATTTATCTCCACCTGCACTGTTGCTGCCACTGGAATCCTTTGTTGTATACTGAAATCCCTGAATAAGTGGGAACCAGTTTTCTTCACTGACATAATTGACACAGACACATGAAAGGTCTTTTGTTTTGAAAAGAGAAATACTGTGCAAATATTCAAGTGTTTGTCATGGTGCGAGCCTTGTTCTTCATTCAGACTGATTTGTTTTAGATAGCAGGAATTTGCAACATGTATCATACTTCTGTCTCTGGTACATAAACATTATGCATGGTGGAGTTACACTCATGCATGTTTGCACATGTGTCAGTGTTTGTATTAAAACCCAATTAAATTGTAATCCTTTGCCTAAAATTCTGGTAAATCCTGATAGATCCTCGCCAAAAGATGTGATGTAAATATAATGTGTAAATTATGTCTTTGTGTCTTAGCTTGATTTTAAGTTGATTTAATTTCTTGAATTAACGTGTTTAAGATTTCCACAGGTGGACAGCTTTCGTGAGATTTTTGCTATAGCTTGTGTCCCCCTGGCCTCTGCCATGGGTATCACCGTGGTGGCTAAGATGTTGACCACCTTCGCAAGTTTGCCATGAAGGTGAGAATGGAAAGCCAGCTTGACACTAGGGCATTTCCCTTTTGTGGTAAGATTGAAGGAGTGTACAATCTTGCCTCACATGACTTTTCTGTGTCCTGTTGCCTGAAAACTTAATAGGAATAATGTGATGTTTAGAAACTGAACAGATATAATTTTATTTATAAGTGCAGTTTTATTGAGATGATGAATTAATAAGGGACATAATAATAAATAGGACTTGATGTTGCACATTATGAATGACTAATGAGTGATGTGTTACAGAATGCCTTTTGTGTGTAAGAAACAGTAACATGAGCAGAAATTTGGAGGTAGCGCTGAATATGAGATTAACCACTGCCTTCATCTTGTAAGAACATGAAGGTTTTGAAAGAAAATGTGATGCCTTTTTTTTTTTTAAATGCTTCCATCTTGCTTCATTTGTCAGTACAGTTTTAGCATTTGTGATGCACTTCATTTTGTGAGATTTGAGATTTTAGTGGTGGTGAAGGTGTAGATTATGGCTTTGGATTTTGACAGTGTAGTATTTTACCAGGTCACAGTCTAAATAATATGGTGCATAATTTCTCATAGTCCATGCCTGGATTCTGACCCCTTATCATCCAGCTATGGGTTGAATGATCCAGAGTTTTTACATGTGGATGGACAAATGTTTTTTATCTGCTGAAAAATGTCCAGACTGGGTCTTGGGCCTACCCAGACTCTTGTTTGGTGGGTACAGGGGTTCTTTTCTGTAGGTGAAGCAGCTGGGGCATGGAATTTACCACTCCTCTCCATCTAATCTGCAAATGAAGGAGAAATACAGGGGATTACCATCCTCTACGCATCTCCATGAGAGTGCTGAGGTTAAGAATGAGTGGAGCTCTACCTTTACTCCACCCATATGCCTTCGTGGCATGGAAAGGTACAACTTTATACAGTCCACTACCTGATCGTTATCAGGCATCATCATTTCCTTTTTTTTTTGGCATTGTCCCATGTTTGTAAATTTAATACAGACAGAATAAAAAATAAAGTAACTGTTTATGTTCGATCTTCATTCCGAACTTTAGGATGGTGTATCAGTCTTCATTACCAAAGAAGATGGTAAAGATATATAAATCTGTCTGCTGCATTATTTGCATTGAACAAAGAATTGATTCAGAAATTTAATAATTATTTTACTGTAAGGGCACTTCAGTAATATCACTCCCAGTGACTGCTGTAGTGATACCACATGTGAGCACACAGAAGTGCGTTGTCTTCAGTGGTATTACAATTATACCGCATGCCTTTAATATCCATTTTGTGGTTCAGAAATTGTCACTGGGACATACGTGTACACTTTTGAAGAATGCTTGTGATTTTTTCCATTATTTATGACAGCTGTATTCAGAATCACATTGTACATTAACTAGTGTAGCCACTGCATCTGCTGAGCTGATAGACAACTTACCATGTAGCAACGGAGATTTAGCTAAGATTTTCCATCCAGCCTTTGCTGTAGTTTGTTAACTTACCATATTTTTAAGAGGAGTCATGAAGCAGCCTTGGCATCATTAGAAGCTGTTTTCAACTACACAGTGAGCACTTGTTTTGAAATAGCAGAAATTTCTAATTTAATTTTTTTCTTCACTTCCTACAGTAACAGAAGGTATAGTGCAAGAAACCAATGACCAGTAATTTTTGTTTCATAGTCTTGGGTATGTATGGCTATAATTTGCAGGACCCCTATGTTAACAGTTCTTTTTCATTATACAGTGGGGCTTTTTACAGCCCTTTACTGAAGAGAAAACTGGTGAAACAATAATTTGGGATAAAGTTGTTGATCACCAGTATTTTTTACATGCTACTAACACTGTTTGTAGCTGCTTCTAGTTGGAAGTAGTGGCTAGTGATGGTTCTGAAATGGGTGCCAGAAAACCAGTAATCTATCTTTTCAATATCTGCATTTGCGTGTGTGTTGGAAACCCAGCACTACAAATTTATACTCCGCGTTTTTCAGGTTTGTTCGTTGTGCTTGAGGAATTATTGAAGATTTGATGTTTTCCTCTCTTTCAAGTGACTCTTTAGTCGCAGCAGAACGAATGTTGACAGTAGACTTCTCGATTCCTCACAGTGTTGTACATACATTTTGACTTGAGTAAAGTTCTTAATAGAAGATGTACTGGAGTGTCTAAACATGCATGATATAAAATGTCACATTTGGGCTTCAAGGAATATGTTGCATTGGTTGAACAAGGCCTGACTGTTCTCTGCTTATGATCAGTCACACACTTTAGCTGTTTTAAGAGTATGCCACATAATAACTTGGAATTTGGGTTTCAGGTGTGCCTGATAAAAACATTCTTACATTGCTATAGATTTTGTGATACATCATTAGCATTTTTCATGTAACTTTTTCTAGTTAACTTATATTTTGATGTGTTTAATATGTTTTGGCAGTTTATAATTAAAGTCTGTGAACTTCACAAAGGGTTTTTGGCATAAGTACAGTTGCTTTATGTGGAAGTACTGGTTTTATGTGCATATTTCACCAGTTCTAATTTTCAGGAAGCACTGCAACTGTATGCTTCACAATATGTGTAGACTTTTGCATTATAAGAGGGGACACCTGTAGAGTGATACAAATCAGGATTCAGAAAAGCTTTGTATTTTGCTAATGTCAAACAGTGGGTAGTGTTGTATGATGGAAGTGTTTTTGAATTGTGCTTTTGTTACTGTTTTACGGTAAAGCATATCAGGCATTATATGTGTATGTGTGCAGAACAAAACACAGTAAGCTATAAAATGAATCTCTTTCTCATTGATTTTTTATTTTCAGGAGGCCATGTATTGTCTTCAATGATTACATCATAACTTGTTTCATACAATGGAATGTTTTGTGTTGGGAATATCAGTGTTTGTTGCTTGCTAACTGGCTTGTTGGTTTGTCATGCAGGTATGATGGACGTGGGGCATTATATGACTTAAAGCAGTATGAGGCGGTGCCAGGTGGCCATGATGCAAATCGGTGGGTTGGCTTGTCTGATGCTGAGCGTCATGTAGAACAGCTGTGTGATGAGGAACGGTATCGGGCCTTGCATCATAATGAGGAAGAAGAGGCACTCTACCAAGGCAGGAATATTACAGTTGTTTGTTGTAGAATGTTTGGTCATCTTCTCACTCAACATACTTTTTTATGAAATCAACTCTTTTTTTTTTGTTAGCTTATTATGATTGGTGTTTGCATGTCCTGCTTAGTCCATAAATACAGAGTGTTTGTTTGTGGTGTACACATGCTGCTTGTGATGGGGCAGTAGAAGTTACTGCTTGACTTCCAATGCTACTGTGCAGGGCTTACCTCTGTGAATGTGCGGACTCTGATGTCAGTCTCTGCTGATGCAGGACTCCATAACTGACTGATATTAAAAAAATGCCACAGATTTATAATTTTTTACGGTAAATTCATGACAGTACTTCCTGTATTCTGTGAAGGAGCTTTGTGGCCCTCTCTGAAGTTTCTTCTCAGAACTGAAGCACTGAAATGTGTTATTTCAATCTGATGGACTTTGGCAGTGTTGCAGTTATTCTAGTACACTTTTCCCCTCAAGTTCCCCTAGGAATAAAAATCACAGTGATTTAAGATCAGGGGGTCTAGGAGCCAGAGTAATTCGCAGATTATTTAGTTACCATATGCCGTATATATAGCAGCCATGCACTTGTTGGCTCTGGGTTGGCATTATCTTACTATACATATGCACGTTGTCTCTTTTAGCTGTAAAGTGGTTGAAGAAAGGTTTGAATTTGTTGCCTAATTACAGATTTAATTTAAAGTTGTGAATGTTGTGCTGTGCTGTGCTGAAAAGCAAAACTGTTGGTCTTGGAACTACTCTCCTCAAGCTGGATTATCAGGATTTCTGATTTATTAGATGTCAGATTAAAGGAATCTTGCTATATGTGGCACTGATTGAATGGCATTAATATTTCTTCACTCTACATTCATACATTTTGGGTGAAGTTTAGTTTGCCTCGTGGTTGCGAATACTGATGCGAGTAAAACATCAGCTTGTTTTGGGAAGCTCCTTAATAATTTGCAAGAGCTAATATCTCTTGAATATGCCTGAACATTTTGAACTTCATCTCCAGTTGACACATTTCGCATGAAATGTCTGCATTTGTCAGATTGAGTCTATTGTCTGCCACATTTTGACACACAACTTTTGGGAACTTGTTCTTTATGGTTTTTTTTAAATAATCCATGACTGTGCATTGAGCTAATTAGACTAACATTTGTACATAAATGTATAAAAGTATTTTGTGTTGTTACCATAGTGTACCTTCTACATGTTTTAGCCACTCTTGTGGCCATCCTCAGGGATGTGCATTACAAATGATGGATATTTTGTTGAAACTTTGTATTTTACATCTGTGCATTGGTTCATAAACTTTTGTGATATCTCGGCATATCCAACCTTTGCAATGTACCTCCCTGAGGATGGCCTCAAGTGTGGCTGAAACATGTAGGAGGCATATTATCATTAGAAAATACTTTTGTACATTTATGTGCATTTGTTGGTTTCATTACCATATGTAATTGTTTTCGGGTGTTTATGAAACCCCCCTGTTGCTTTTTCTTTAAGTTTTCTTATGAATTATTTGGTGGTACCAAGTTCCCTTCCCATTCAAAGGTTATTGTTTGCTGTGTCTTATGTCAGGTCTATTTTTAGTTGGGTGATGAATGGGGCTTCTGTTGCTAGTCTTGTGATCTGAGTTTGAGGCACTGTCCCGCTTTTTCATATTAGTTCCCTCACCAATGTCAATCCGGTCAGTTCGATAATTTTGAACCACAAAAACTGTGAATGGTAAAACTGTTGAGAATGGTAAATTCCAAACGTGAAAAAAGTAGCTTTTTTGTGAATTTCCAGGGCTCCCTGCTAATGGAGTAAAGATTTGTCATGCAGTTAGATTTGATCTCTTACCCATTACGCCTGTTGTAGTTGCATACTATGGGTGGTTTCACAGACTTCCCATGCTCGTCATAGGTTATTGTTTGCTGGTGGGAAAGCATATATTTCAGCACATTTGCACTTTATTTGCCTATTTACACCATGGCTCTCAATTTACCCCTTTCCCTAGTCTCAGTGTCAACCCACTTCAGTTTTATTTTCCATCCAGTACCCTTAGACATCGCTGCATATTTGGTCTAACAGTCCCGCAGCAGTTTATGGTCTCAGTATGTAAATCATCAAATAACTGAAGTTGAGTTGTCCACACACAATGCTTGACCCACATTTTCAATCCTAGCAATAAGTACATTTGCACTTGCATCAGTGGTTGTTATTGAAGGAGTCACAAGTCCCTATCTTTGCGTGAATACACATGTACATACTGGATGAAGGCCATTATCTCTTAGAATAATACGATTGTAATTTTCATGCCAAACCTTTTGTGTATCTTTTGGTGGAAGTGTTAAATCTTCAGTTGGGCTGTACTGTTTAGTTTATGAATCACTGAACTTGTCCTTAACACAGTTGGTGAAATTTTTTGTATGTTTTGTTGGGTTCATATCTGTTGTTATTGAAATGCAGAAATTTTGGTATGTGGAAGAATCTGTTGTACAGTGTTGTGTAATGTTTCATAGTGCTTTGCATGCATCAGTCAGATTCTGCTGTCTGTCAGGTTTGTAATATCATATGCAGTGTTTTACCATTCTGATACACCGGGAAGTTTCATGCACAAAGGAAGGCCAGCAGCTTACTCGTCTAAGTTAGTCTGACTGAGCCGTGTCCTGCCATACATACTTTATTGCTTTGACAGAAGAAACTGAATTGTTAAACAGAAAACAAACATAAAACAGGAAACTACAGCACCAGAGAGTAACATACAAATCCTTACAGCAGAAGGAAGTAAATTTGTCTTTGTTCCCATATTATACTAACCAATTTGATGACTGGCTTTTCCTCCTGCAGTGATTTTAATGGAACATGAAGTCATTCATGAACACTCAGATAATCCACTGGTCCATGAAACATAAACAGGTTGCAGACCTACACAGCTTGATACACTCACGTACAGTCCAAAAGTTTGTAGTACATTGTACTTGACTGACATAAGCAGATATTTGATATTATTTATTTCATAAACTAAAATTTAAAATGAATTGAACAAATTGGAAAAGGATCCTAGACTGAGGTATGTAAAAATAAGTGGTTTTTAGAATATATGGAATGGGTAGATAAATCTGTTCTTAAGAGTATACTCCTTATTGGAAGTGTTTGGGTATAAAAATGTGTGAAATACAGTAGCTTATGTTAGCAGGCACAGAAATGGTTATTTAATGAACAAAGAATCCTTGCTGTCACAATGGTATCTGGGTTTAAGTATCCAGTACCTTAAAGGTTAAAGCAAATATAAAGCTTTTATTAGAATGAGTAAACTATGACTTCCTTTCTCACCCATTTTTCAGAACTGTCACCCAGGGTTATATCACAAATGGAACATTTTATATGTAAAAGAAATTAATACTATCAACACTAGTTTTATTTTATGTATTCTCAGCAAATTATATTATTCAGGTAACGTGTTTCAAGTGATCTTGGTCATTTTCAGACCTTCATCATCATGAAAGGTGACCTTGTAAAGATGATGTCATTCAGTAATGCACTGTGTTTTTATTGTGGATGTACCATGAATGTTTTTGTACATAGAATTGTCACACACAACTTTCTATATGTGTAGTGTATAATGTACAACTTTTTAATTTATCTGTAGAAGAGGAGTTGAAGAGGCTGCATCAGGCACTGGGCTCAAACTCATATGGTGAAGTTGCATTCAATTATGATGAAGATCCAGACTCAGGGAAACTGGAACAGAAAGGAGAGGGAGAACCAACAGAGGAGGAGGTGGAAGGGGGAGACGAACCATTTATAGCCCCACCAGAATTGGATGTACCCATTAACATGGCACTGGTATGGATCCCATTTGATGTATAGAAGAGTCAACCAAACCTGTTTTTGTGTCTGTGCAACACTTTTTGTATAGGAACATTCTGCCAAAACCCTAGATCAGACCTAGAAGCTACTGTAACAGGAATACTAAAATATCTGTAAGTTGACTGAATGCAAGTAATGTTCACCTAAGAGTATTTTATTATCAGTTAGCATTTTATTCTCTTGTAATATGCATACAGCAAGGAAAGGTTGGGAAAAGTGTAGATGATTGAATGAAGCAAGATCAATTTGGTGGCTTCATTGTCATGGTTTGGGAAAACCGGAAATGCATACAAGATTTTGGTTGCAATTTTTCAGCATAAAAGACCACCTGGTAACCTAGGTGTTTTTAGGAAAGTGACAATAAAATGTCTTTGATTATGTTTTTCCAAACTTTTTCCCCACACCATTTGAAAATTGCTAAGTGTATGGTTAACCACTTGACAATTTTTGTGCCTGTTCAGTGATTGTAATACTGTGCTGTACAATTGACAGAAGTATACAAGGGAAAATAAAGAAGTGGTAGGTTATCTGTACTCACTTTATCTTGGCAATCTTGGCAATTCTGTAGTGCTTGTTTGTGTTTTTTTTTTTTTGTAATTTCATAATTTTTTGTATAATGCCATTTGTTTGGCAGACCAAATGAATGAAGGCCATTGACCACTGGTGGCTTATGGACCACACTTTGGAATTTTTGTTTCACAGAAATAGTATTTGAAGATACCAAATGGCTTTGGATGGGTTTCAGTGGAAGGGTTTTGTGCCATATGCACCTTTCCTCCTATATGGCACTTGTATGTTGCTCTTGCCCTCCTCCCTTTCCATTTTCTTTCTTGCTTTTCACTTTTGTTCCCTGTGGTGACTTCGATTCTGAGTAGAGACCTGAACAGTCACAAAATTGGTGTTTGGCTTGCTATTCAAAATTCCGTTTCAGTGGGGTCATGCTGGGTTATCCATGTTCATGGCATTGTGGTTTTGAGAGGATGATTATGCCCCTCACTGCACCACATGTTGTTTGGTGTTTGATGATGTTTAAAGAGTTATTTGTTTATTGTAACTTTTTGTGGAGCTGGTTTGTTGTTTTATGATATTAAGTTTTCAAAGTTGAATTCATACTATGGTAATACACAAACAGTCAAAAGTCCATTTTTGGTAGTAACTTGATATTGTTGAATCTGTTGTATTGTGTGGCATTATTATTATATTTTGTTGTTTCACTTGTTATTGTCTGTAGAGAGAGAGAGTTAGGGGCATAGGGACGTACTTTTGTGATTTCACTTTAGGTGCCATATACACTGAATTTCTGAAGACTATCATTCTGTGGTAATAGGATTGTGCTTCCTTGGGGGGGGGGACTGAGTTGTCAATGAAGATAAACATTTACAAACATAGATCTTGTTTGATCTGTTAAATAGCAGTGGTGTTGTTCATGTCTGTATGAGATGCGAATTTATCTTGTTTTATACCTGTCTGCAGCCTGATTCTGTTAAGTTGAACGCAATTATTGAGAAGACTGCATTGTTCATCAGCCAACAAGGAGCACAGATGGAGATCTTGCTGAAAATGAAGCAGGCAAACAATCCACAGTTTCAGTTCCTCTCCTTCGATTCATCACTTCACCCATACTATCGTCATCTTCTAATGGCAATCAAGACTGGCCGTTACCGGCCAAAGACACGGGAACAGAATAAAGAGGGTTTGTACATGCTTCTTACACAATGTCATGAGTTATTTTTTAGGCTGGCTGAGATGTGACACTGTTGCCACTAGGACATAACTGATAGAGGTAGAGTGGAAACTTCGAGCCATTTGCTGGTCATTTCATATTTGCACGTATTATTCGGAAGTAACACCCTGTGAAGTGAAGTTGAATGTTGTGCTGTCTGCAGTTTTTGTTTTGTTAGAAAGTAGCAAATTTTGGGGAGAAGTGTGGCATGTGTATCAAAATTGTACTTCAGGCTGCAGGAATGTGCTGCAGGAAACTATAAATGTTAAAACTTGTATCCAGAGAAGACATAATAAGCAGAATTTAGACTTTGATCAATTTTTGAGGTCAAAATTTGAGTTATATCAGTTAAGATTGCTGAGCATGCAGTTTATCTGTCTTTGAGAGAAATGAATGAATGTGTGACATGCCTGAAGGACCATGTTGACTTAAACAGGTATGGCATTCCGCATGCCTCAGTTAGTTGGGTGGGAATCTCATTTTGATAATACCAGAACATTTTGACACAAGATCTGAATGTGATGGTAAAATTTATTCCTCATCTGCTGACTGACTAGGAAAAACAGAATCATGTAATGTGTGTTAGGACATCATAAAAATCATTACACACCCACAGTTTCTTTTGAAGGCCACCACATGGGACAAAACAGGTGTATGGATGTGACCTAAAGGAAAGCATTGGCCTTCCTAGCAGAAGTACCAATTATCTCTGCAGCAGCAGAAGGCTGAATAGCATGCAGATTGTGTTCCTTGATATTTTTAGAACTGTGTATTGCAATTTTATCCCACAGTAACCACCTCTGTTGAAATTAAATGGTACACATCAGCTTCTAGTTTATGCTGATGATGTTAATATATTGGGCGGAAGTGTATGTACTATGAACAAAAACACAGAAGCTTTTATAGTCACTAGTAAGGAGATTAGTCTAGAAGTAAATGCTGAGACAACTGACTGTGTGGTCATGTCTTGAGGACAGAATGCAGGACAAAATCACATTATAAAGATACATAGTAAATCCTTTGAAAGTATGAAACGGTTCAGATATTTGGGAATAACCCTGACATATCAAAATTCCATTCAGGAAGAAATGAAGAGCAGATTGAATACAGGGAATGCGTACTATCATTTGGTGCAGAATCTCTTGTCTGCGAGTTTGCTATCCAAAAATATAAAGATTAAGATACGCAGAACTAGAATTTGTTTGTTTTTTGTATGGGTGTGAAACTTGGTTGTTCATGTTGAGGAAGGAACATAGGCTGAGGATGTTCAAAAGTAGGGTACTGAGGGACAAGGTAACAGGAGTGGAGAAGACTACATAATGAGAAGCTTAATGATCTGTACTCCTTTCCAAATATTATTCGAGTGATTAAATCAAGAACGTTGAGATTAGTAGGGCATGTAGGGTTTTGGTGAGGAAACATGAGCAAATGAAGCCACTTGGAAGACCCAGGCATAGATGGGAGGGTAATATTAAAACTGATCTTCAGGACATGGTATGGGGAAGGGGGGGGGGGGGCAGGCCAAGCCGAACATGGTTTTGGGAGAGGGAAGGGGGGGGGGATTTTAAATTTGGGAAAAAAACCTTCGGGTCTT
>Ga0123352_10001955_pt1 | contig 28145 bp, 22 predicted proteins | sample TergutLab28metaG_FD_89700 | JGI IMG/M metagenome (GOLD analysis project Ga0123352, IMG submission 89700) | Labiotermes labralis P1 segment gut microbial communities from Petit-Saut dam, French Guiana - Lab288 P1 | ecosystem: Host-associated > Arthropoda: Insects > Digestive system > Gut ... | reverse complement strand
TCTTGAACCAGCGGTGATCCCCACCGCTCAGGCTTCAAGCTTCACATTGCAGTACTTTCCGTATTATGTGTGATGTTCCAAGTATAGCTGTCTTTTGTAGTGAATCTATCGAGTGGTTTCCTGCTATAGTTTCCAAATTTTTCTTTAGGGAATACAATGTTGCAGCTAATCTGTTGTTACTATTCATGATGCTTATATCGTTAGTTTCGGTGTTGAATCTATTGTATTTTTACATTAGTACTTTCCGAAGTATGTGTGCAGTGCCCAATATGGCTGTTTTATGTATTTCCTTGACTCCATGTTTTCCTGGTATGTTGCTCACGTATTTTCTGAATGACTTCGAAATAGCCCTAGTCGCCCGTATTATTACTGGTATCACCTTTGTTTTTACACTCCACATGCACTGTATTTCTATTGTAAGGTCTTTATATTTTAGAATCTTCTCGGCTTCCTTTTTAATCACATTTCTGTCTCCTGAGATTGCAACGTCTGTTAACATACATGTTCCCTTTTCATTATCACGGATTGTAATGTCTGGTTGGTTGTTGGTTATTATTATTATTATTATTATTAATTCGGAGATGAAACATGGAGACGGACATAAACGAGTCACAAAAATGCTTCCATTTTAGATATCAATGAAAACAGCACACGAAATGGAAACAGCAGCCTCTTACTAATGAGTAAATCAAAATTAATTGGCACTGTTAAACATGATTTTATTCGTCATCGAATTTCTAACATGGCTTATAAGTAACTAAAAGCCTAGGACTCAAAGGCACATACGACCCTTTGTTCTTTGGGACTCTGCTTTCCTTTAACCGTGTATCAATATCCCTTCAATATGTCACGGGAGCATACATGGCATTTAACCCATGTCCCCAGAACAATGCAACTATGTCTCATAGTACTTTGAAATAGGCCAGAATCACTTCCCCCCAGATCCTTACCCACATAGCATTAACGCAAATCTTACCTTTTCATCCGGTTTCAAATCCCTCTACAGAAGAATCTACATATTTAATTAAGGTGACAATCAGTCGATAAATTCAGTGTTCTTCCACACGGGTGGCCTTCTCCAATCTTGAGCAAATGTCACACGAACTGAAGTGATAAAAATGACACGGCTTTAAATCGTTTTGCCATATCGTCGGCCTGCTTTGGCAGGCATTTCTTGTAATTTTTGACAAGAACGCATAAAACATATACACACCTGCAAATAGATGTATGCATGTACACAAAAATACATAACTACACATACAGATTTGTGATAATACATAACTTCCTACCCTTAAGCTATGTTCTTACCTTATACAGCGGAAGAAAATGCTCTCTTTCTCTCTCTCTCTCTCTCTCTCTCACACACACACACGCACAAAACAACAAGTCAAATCATTTTATATCTTCTAAGTTGCACGTACGGCATAGGAAGAAACATACTTTAAAACGTACAGCAGCAAGCATTTCCTGAATACAATTTTACCTTAAATTTCTTAAATTACTTAAGCTTTGCTGCGTTTACTAAGGATTAAATGTTATTAATTCTTACATTATGTTTGTACCTGTCCTGAAGCCTTCCCAGTTTCCCATACAAAGGGTACCGAGCGTGCTTTCATTGGACGTAGAGCAAGCGGGCCTTAAAGCTAAGCATTCACATCAGGGAATGGGTGGAGTTAGACCTACACTCCTTCATAATCCTTCAGGGGGTGTAAGGGAACAGTTTTAGATAACAAATTTGATCTTGCATTCTAGTGATATCTTACTAGTATAGGGTTTCTGCGTCCTGATTCATGACATTTAATTGTCTACGTAATACATAACATAATCAGCGTGGACCTACAGCTGACGTGCCCGTTCTGTTTTACTACCTTCTAATTTTCTCTAACGCTCCTTCCCGAAGCCAGGATGAGTAACAAGGGCAATAAATCCCTTTAGTTTCAGCTCATTCTCAATACAAAATTATCCATCCACGTGTTTTATATGTGGACACACACTAATACTTCATTCAAAATGTGTATTTACAAACTATCTCCTTATCATATTTCAAATGCCCACCTCGTGTGGTTCAAAATGGAAGTCAAGCACGCACTACACCTTTCAGGCAGCAGCCACAAGGTCATTTTACATTCTACACACACAATGAACTATCTAAAGCACAGTCGTATATTTTAGAATATCTGTTGTTGTGCATCCTTTCCGGACTCAGTCAACTGCGGCTAGTATCGTTCCTATCTCGTAGATACGGAAGTCTGCCGTTTTGCTAATACAGACTGCAGGAAATTAAAATAATGTAACGTTCGAACCTAATTTCAAGCGAAAACTGTCGTATGGTAAAAAATGTGGCGGGGAGGCACAATTGTCCCTCTTCTTTGCCTCAACAATTCGTAAGTTATGGCAAGCGTTCTGATACTGACAAAAAAGGTCAAGTTCTGCGATGTGATATATATATATATTGTCGAATATGAAGAAGTAACACTTGACACGCAAGTGGCGGCTGTGCCTTGCACTGCTGACAATTCAACGGCAGGGAACATGTGGAAGGTGTGATATTCACCTTACATAATTTTGCGTTATCGTCTAGTAGTATTTCATTGGAATATTATTGGTGTTATGGGTTCAGGACTTTGGTGGGGAGGAACACTGTTCTTACGTATTGTCCGAATTAAAACAGGAGTACACAGATTCGAAAAAGATACTTTCATAAAGTAGCTGCGAAGTAATGACTACCAGTGTTCCAATGATGTCGTTTGAGTCGTCACCTTGGTTATCAGGGTTCATTGGTTGCTGTGGTTATGTGAACGCGCCAGGAATGGTGATGGCTACGGACAATTCCTACCTTGTTCAGAAAGCGACTCACGTAGTAACACACATTACTGCTATTTAAGACACCACAACATCAGCAGACGGTAGCACATGCTCGATTTCTCTTTACACGCAATACATCGTAGATGGCAGCACCAATCGCTCAAGACTTGCAAACTTCCCAGTTTGTGCTGCCATCTGAAAGTAATGATGTCGGTCCACAAACAGATGCAAGCCAAGGCGTGTTTTTGTATATCTGTACGTACGTATTATACAGATACATGAGCAGACCTGTTTAAGCACAATGTATGCCACCATATTGAAAGCGCTGGGAAAACCAATAAAAAGCTGAATCTTTCAGCTCAAATTCATTATGGGACATACCCCATCACAGTTTTAAAATCTAAATTGTTAATGCTGTATTGGATGAAATTTTCCATTTGTGCCGAGATAAACACAAAACACATGAATACACTCCGTGGGCAGAATATAGGTATTCTAATGTTAAACGTGGTGGTACATAAGATAACCTCTAAGCTTTGAAAGCTTGTCGGTGCTTAACTGATGCAGAATGATAACAAAATTATCAACAAAAGTATTTTGCATGCGCCCAAGAATCACTACAGCATTTCTGTAGCAGTTTAAAAATGAACGCTTCTGTCCAAAATTTAGACCACCGAAACACTATTTTGTCATCATTAAGAAATGATGAAACATGGAATTCAGTCACACAAAATTGTTTATCATGTGCAAGTTAATTTTAAATCATAATCACAGAATGCTGTAACAAGAAGAGGCAAATGAATTGTTCGGACATGTTTCATTAATGCCTGTGTCTCTGCTGTTTAGGTATTACAGCGAGATAAACTGGTGCATGCATGACTTGCATAATAAAAGTGCCACTACAATCTGTCAAGGACTACAAAAGAGGTGAACTTGAGTGACTGAAATTTTATCAGAATCTCTCAGAAGATTAAAAATACACAAAGAAAAGTTTTTTTTTAGTCCTTCAGTAAATTGATTGTCAGCATAAACTGAAAAAAGTAAATTACAAGCAGTAACATCTGCAAGATACCATATAATTTCCATACATCAATTATCAAGATTTCTCAGAAGACTCAGAGTATACATATGAAAGATGAAATATAAATTTATCCCTTAAAATGAGTTAATGACCTTAAAACAAACAGTAGGAACAAAATATTAGCCTTGCATATTGGAATAAAGTAATTTGCAAATGGTTACTGAGCTAGACTGAACGTTATACAAAGTGAGAATGGTAAGACACTCCAATTACAATGGTATTAAGTGGGTCCCTTAACACCATGGCATGACATTTCTCAAGTTCTGGTTGGAGGAGATGGCCTATAGATACATAGGGTAACCATTAATATGTTGTTTATCAGCAAGACAGCTAATAATGCATGGCCCTCCAGCTTTGGGTATGGACCAGGGTAGTAACACTTAAATATAAAAAATCAGCATGCTACAAAATTTTGTAAAAGTGCCAGAGTAGTATTAATTCTGGGGAATGACTTCAGCAATGCAAAATGGACATAATATTTGAAACTTTGATTGGGAGGAGTCACTACAAGTAAGATTCAGTGGAAATGAATACAATAGATTTAGCAAGGAATTTGCTGAGAGTGCAGATAGGATAAAGTATGGTATTCGACCAGTGGGTGATTATATGCACATTTTAACAGAGAAGTAAGAGTGCAAATCATCACCTAGGAACAAACGTTCTCATACATGTGGGAGTCACATAGCAGTTAAGAGTGTAAAAAGGGTTCAGGAGGAGATGTTTTATGTAATGCAAGAGACTATTTGCAAGATATTATTGTTCTGTATGTGCATGTTCTAACTAAGAATTAAATTGATGATTTAGACAGCTTTTATGAAGTACTCAAGCATGTAATCGATCAATTTCCCAAGTACCACTGAAAATTTTCTTAGATTTCTATGAAAAAGTAATGAGAGAAGATACTTTCAAACTGACAACTTGGAACAAGAGTTTATATGAGATTAATAATGTTAATAGGGTTACAGCAGTAAAAATTTGCAATGAGAGAGACGTCACCAATAATTTTCAAGTGAAGTGTTCCCACTCTGCAACACTTGTAAATGCACTTACAGAAGGCAGAAACATTTTAAAGTAATTTATAGTGATTCTGGCCACAACTGTGGGCTCCAAAATTAGAAACAAACTGTCTGTAACCAAAATAGCAATGAGAAACTATGACATGGTGTCTCAAGGAACTAAAAATATGGAATTAAAGGAGAGTAAGAGATTAATATTTCAAATAATATTGCTGAAGCTTTGAAAAAAATCAAATGTTAATATGAATACCAACACAGCAGGAAAATATCAGATTGTGAGTCAGCAAGGGGCCTGGTTATTAACAGTTGTGGCAACTGGAATCACAGTTTAATAAAGAATGTTCTAGATCACAAGCTCAAACAAAGTAGGATACTCATACATTGTAATAGTTGTGGAATCCAGACGAAATCGACGGACATAATGTATGCAACGTAAGATGTGAACCTAACAGACATTCAAGAATAAAGGTGGAATATGTGAAAGACAAAATCAATAAGCAAGAAACAAACAGTAAGGACAAGAATATAACAGTTGATATAGGTGACACGCTTGCAGCTTCCCACGGCATTCTAAATAGGTGGAAGAACTAATTGTTAGCTATTGAAAAACATGTACTGAAATTACAGCTTAGCAATTAGTACCTGAGCCTAGTGCCTTTGAGGATGTGATGGCTACTTAATTGGTAACCAAATATTGATCAAATTCTGACAGAACACATCAAAGCAGGAAGAAGAACAATCCCATGATAGTGGTAACTTTAAAGGCAGAGAAAAATTCACTATAAACTGCATATACAATTTTATTCAGTTATCTTCTGTCAAGGTTAACTCCATATAGAATCAGATCTATTGAGTATCAGTATGCATTTTAACAGTTATATTCATCCACTAACGAGAAACTGGGGAAAAAGTGGGAGTGCAATGGAACATTCCATCAGGTGTTTAAAAGACTTCATGAAAATTCAATTAGGAGGGAAGTACTGTAAAGAATTCTCATGAAACTAGAGAGATCAATTAAGATGTGTGTAAATGAAATTTCCTCAACATATTGGACTATTTTTTTAAACACTATTGCTGCTGCTACAGAATACGGTATTAAACAGACCAAACCAAACCAGCTGGGATAAGAATTACATGGGACACACCATAGTCTATGCTGATGATGTTGATTTACTGCACAAAACCACAATACCATAAACATATAGAGGGAAGCTGTAATGGGTACTGACAAGAAAGTTGATTCAGATGCAAATAATCAGAATACAGGACAAAATCATAAATTAAAGATAGCTATTCTAGGTTTAGTGAAGTTCAAGTATTAGGGAACAAGACTAACATGTCATAATTAATACGAAAATTATATTGGGGGTTTTCTTTTTTGTGGCTATACAATGAATATTTCTGAAAACACGTTTTTCCCTGAGAAAATATAAAAATTGTTAATGAATATGTTTCACTTTCATGCAAGTAAACTGATTCAGTTTCACTGTGCCTAAAAATGCATATTCTGGCATTTTGTTGCCTATAATTGCCAATTTTTAGATCATATATTTAGCTGTACATTGAATGTGGACAGTTGCTTAATCTCCATTAAAGAATTTCTTAAATTATGTTGCAGTGTACATATGAGTCAGAATATTCAAATGTATTCAGGAATCCTATTTGTCACAGTTCTACGTGTTTCAAAGAGCTTGGTCTTGGTGTCCCACAAAATTTGGTTTGGGACATGTCCAGGGTTTTCCTAAGTAATGAAAATATATTCCTGACAGTGCAAATATTCTGACTTTTCCATGGTGGGAGAAATATCCACAAGAGGACAGTCATCAACCAGCCATAAAGAGAAAGGAATAGAAGAGGGAGAAGAAGATGTGTATATTAATTATAGTCTGGACACAGACTGCAAAGGATGGGGAATTAAAATAAAAATCAGTAACTGAATGGAATGCATCATAATCTTGTTGTTATCATCACCACCATTGTTGTATCTGTATGTCATAATTTTATTACCTAGTTATCTCATTGTTATTTTAAATAATTTACCTTGTTTTTTTACATTGTGTGATGGCCAAAAAATTTTGTCTTCTGATATTCTAATCATGATCTAGAGGTATTATGGGAACCAATCATAATGATAATAGTACTTGTGTGTCATTCTAGGTGTCAAATGAGCAAAAGAATATCTCCTAACAAACCATGTGCACAGGAATGACCTGAAAGCAATGGCAGATGAAAAATAAAACCCCAATCATGTTACTTACATGGCCTATTAGTGGAAATATAAATAAGTTCTATTCAGACATACACACAGTTCTTGTGGCAGTAAATATAGGGACAACCCAGTGTTTAAAATATTATTTTTGGAAGTATTGCAACAAATTCGTTCCAATTCAACACTACATAGCTGTTGCCTGGAATCTGCATACAATGATGTGATTGTTTCTTTCAAACAGAAACTTCAGCTACCCCAGTGCCAGCACAGCAACATCAAACATTCCAGATACAGAAGCACAAATTCTTGCAGCACTTTAATGCTGGAACATTCTGAAATTCTAATCCATGCCAATCACATGTGTAAATGTCAGTTTTTCTTAGCTTACAAATTGGTTCTGGGAGAGAAAATACACAAGTTGGAAACTCATGAGACAGAAAGTGGTTTTAGTACTTTATCATGCTGCCAAACATGGGAGAGAGAGACAATTTTCAGTTACTGCACTTTTTTTTATTTGTAACACTAACTGGTTAATGAACTTTTAGAGGTATTATCATTACAAGCAAATAATGCACCTTTTCTTGCAACATACATGTGCAGTGTCAAATATGGCATTTTTTAGTGTTTGAACATCTGAAATCTATTTATAACAGCATAGTCTGTTGTGTACCAGTTTTAGAAAACAAGACTGCCTCTATCTTCATGGTATGGAGGAGGAATGTTCCTCCAAAACATCTGAATCCAGCTGCAATGGCACATTCTGATCCTCCGGTCAGGATTCACCACAGCATGTGCATGTCAAAATGTAGAATACTGTACCATGAATCTCAACTAAATAGCTTCAAACTTCACAAATCAAAATTGAAATTACACAGGCAAAGCATGTGAAATTCTTGCTACCTTCCCACCATAAAAAATGTAAAGATAAAAATAAAACGTACAGACTGTAACTTCTGGAGCAGTTTTACATGGTCACGTATGACATAACCACCTGAGCATACATCTAGAGCACAAAAGGGTGCTGAGGTGAACATATGTACTTAGGAAGGAGAAAGTGAGAGGACTGAAAAAATGGATTTAAAAACTTGTACCCTTCTCGGAACATCATGGCGTTGGTAAAAAAAATGAGAATGAGATGGGCAGGGCAGGTAGAATGCATGGGAAATGAGTTGGTCAAAAGTGATAACCTAGAGGACCCAGCTGTAGCTAGCTGCAAATGTACTGAATTGATATGGATCAGGAGAGGGACTTGTTGTAGGGTCTTACAACACAAGCCAAAAAACTTTCAGGTATGTAGAATTTACATAGTTGAAAAGCTGCTTGCTTCTCAAGGACTCTACTCCAGGTGGAAATGATGAGCTCTTAATACAATCAGCAATTTCAAGATGGAAAAACTGCACAACAACCATGTCGATGACTGAAGGCTGTACCTACTCCATTCTTAACAGATCTATATAACCAATGATACAGTACATTCTTTCAACCGAAGTACCATGAAACAGCGAACAAAAATTCAACAATGTACACAGCAACAGAATAATCACGGTCATTCAAATTCATGTTATATCATGCAACATTTAAATGAAATTAAGACACAACTGTGCCACATGGCAGAAAAAACATTACAATTTGCTGGGGGGGGGACATCAGTGCCTACTTACATATTGTAATACTGTACCTAAAGTTTCAGTTTCTAAGGTCAAGGGTATACTCTTACCCTCCAAGTGGGAAATGCTCTTGGCCAATACAAAATAATCATGTGGTTTGGTTTAGTCATGTACTGTATTACATGATTTGTTTCACGTTCAATAGCTGTTAACGCTGCATGATGACTAATGAAAGGCGTGTATGTAACAATATGGTAGGAAAAAATTGAAGCTGGGTCCTATAATCCTATTTTTTTTCTCCCACTATGAGGCTGAATTGTTTAGTGGAAATACAAAGTTAATTCTCAAGACTAACTACATCTTAAATACTGAACAACACAAATTACTTTATATGCCACTAAGAGGTTATTAAAGTACAGAAAAACCACACCACATTTAAACAATCAAACTTAAGTGAAAATAATCATCCTACAAGAAACAAAATACCATTAAGTTACTCTTAACACTTTGGCATACACACAAGACCTGCCAAATGGCCCTTCCCCTGGTCTAGGCAGCATTGGTGTGCACTGTTCATTCAGGTTAGAAACCAATGTTCCCTCCACACTGCACAAGATTGTAGACCCACAATTCCACACTAGTAGTATCAACCATAATAAAAAGTTTTGCTCATAGTTTAAATGCTGTGCTACAATCAATGTGGAAGTCAAATTTTGTTGTTTCCAATAGGCACAATTTATTACTACTAAAGCAGAAGCCATTCCATTATACCTTCACATGTGAAGTCTTGATTACTTTATTTCAGACATAACCTCAAATTTTCATGCCCTCAATGTCACTAATTCATACACAATTTGTTCAATATATCCATTTTTCTTAATAATACTACTACGCTGCCAGTCTACCAACCACAATGAATAGCATCCAATCTCCATAGTAGGACTGAGGAACACCACAAAAACTGGCAGAATAAGGTTTTAGTTAAGACCTAAAGTGCAAATCTTAAAAAGAACACCACCACTACACCATCCCCTTACCAAAACTTCACTTTTGCATCACATTACTTGCCTAAACAAGACTTACATTTTTTTCAAGCATCACCATTAATCATGGATTCTGAAATAACACCTCACAAGCCACACACGAAAAATTTCAAGTCGAACAAGAACTTTCACACTTTGACCCCCTCCAATCACCTCAACAATGTATGAAATGAAAGGCATAGTAATAAAAACAACATGATTTACAACAGGAACTTTAATCCAGCATTCACTACTACCTCTTTTACATTCAAGCTTACAAATACAAATTTACAACATAAAAAGGCGGCATTATGGAATGACTTAGAAAGTTTAAGGTGTATGTAATAAAATGGCAAAACACAGTCCAATACTTGCAATTCTGCATAATCTACAACACAAATTCATTAAGGTGTATGTAATAAAATGGCAAAACAGAGTCAATACTTGCAATTCTGCATAACCTACAACACAAATTCATTAACACCGATTTTGCCTTTTGTTATTATCTACAATACAATTTAAATCGAGAATACAGCCGACACACATTGGCAACTCTTTGGAACAAGTCAAATTCACAAGTTTAGTCCACTTCCTCCATCCTTGATGCATCCTCTGCACCTTCACCTTCCAATGTAGGCATTTCAGCATCTGCAGAAATGTCTTCAACAAGCTGAGATTCCTCCTCATCAATGCCCAAACCCAATTTAATCATACGATAGATGCGAGCCGCATGAACCTGAGGATCTTCCAATGTGAAGCCTGATGAGAGCAGAGCAGTTTCATACAGAAGCATAACCAGATCCTTCACAGCTTTGTCATGTTTGTCAGCCTCAGCTTTCTGCCTAAGGGTTTCCATAACTGGGTGATCTGGGTTGATTTCCAGGTGCTTCTTTGCTGTCATGTAACCCATTGTAGAGGTGTCTCGCAGAGCCTGTGCCTTCATTATGCGCTCCATATTAGCTGTCCAGCCATATTGTGAAGTGACAATACAACATGGAGATTCTACCAACCTGTTACTAACTACAACCTTTTCTACTTTCTTGTCGAGAATATCCTTCATGACCTTGCACAAGGGCTCAAACTTAGCCTTGTCCTCCTCACGCTTCTTCTTATCATCATCATCTTCTGGCAATTCCAATCCTTCCTTAGTAACAGAAACCAGCTGCTTTCCATCATATTCCTTCATCTGTTGCACTACGTACTCATCAATGGGTTCTACCATATATACTACTTCAAAACCACGCTTCTTCACTCGCTCAACAAATGAGGAATTGGCTACCTGATCTTTGCTCTCACCAGTGATGTAATAGATGTGTTTCTGGCTTGTTTTCATACGGGCTACATAATCCTTCAGGGTACATGCCTCATCTCCTGATGCAGAAGTGGAATATCGCAGCAATTCAGAAATTTTCTTGCGGTTTGAACTGTCTTCATGGATTCCTAGTTTCAGATTCTTGCTAAACTGCTCATAGAATTTCTTGTAATTCTCAGTGTCCTCTGCTAGTTCTTCAAAGAGTTCCAGACATTTCTTGACTAGGTTCTTACGAATAACCTTAAGAATTTTGTTCTGCTGCAGCATTTCTCTTGAAATGTTTAGTGGCAGGTCCTCGCTGTCCACAACACCCTTAATGAAATTAAGGTATTCTGGAATAAGGTCTTCACAGTTATCCATGATGAACACTCTGCGGACATACAATTTTATGTTGTTTTTTCGTTTCTTGTTCTCGAACAAATCAAATGGGGCACGTCTTGGAACAAACAGAAGGGCTCTGAATTCCAGCTGACCTTCAACAGAGAAGTGCTTCACAGCAAGATGATCTTCCCAGTCATTGGTTAAGGACTTGTAAAACTCTCCATACTCCTCCTGGCTAATGTCATCGGGGTTACGAGTCCAGATGGGTTTTGTCTTATTCAGTTCCTCATCTTCTGTGTATTTTTCCTTGACAGTTCGTTTCTTCTTTTTCTTATCCTTTTCTTCTTTTTCTTCATCATCTTCTCCCACATCCTCAATTTTTGGCTTCAATTCATCAGCCTCTCCTTCATCTTCACCCTCCTTCTTTTCTTTTTCTTCTTCTGCTTCATCATCACTCAGTTCTTTGTCACGTTCCTTCTCTACCAGCAATTTTATGGGATACCCAATAAATTGTGAATGCTTCTTAACAACTTCTTTTATCTTCCTCTCTTCCAAGAATTCTGTCTGGTCTTCCTTGATGTGCAGAATTATCTTTGTGCCTCGACCCAGTGGCTCACCTGGATCAGGACGAATTGTGAAGCTGCCACCAGCTGAAGACTCCCACAGGTACTGCTCATCATCATTATGTTTAGATGTTACAGTTACCTTATCAGCCACAAGGTATGCTGAGTAGAATCCCACACCAAACTGTCCAATCATTGAAATGTCTGCTCCTGCTTGGAGTGCTTCCATGAATGCTTTTGTACCAGATTTTGCAATTGTTCCCAGGTTGTTCACCAGATCAGCCTTTGTCATACCAATGCCCCTGCAAATGCAATAATTTCAGGTTAATCTGACTAGTTTTCATGGATAGTATTATTGTAATCGCAGCTTATAAATATTTACAATTGCCATCTTCAGTACCAGTATTTCGGGTAGCATTTTGTTAGGTTTAATATCTTTACGTTTCTTCGTACCTGCTGTTTTACTCTTCAGCCATACAAATGAGTCAGGGCTATTCACAACCATGAAGTTGAAAACTACACATTATGTCCAAAAAACTACTCTTCCCAGTTGACTAAAGTGTATATATATATATATATATATATTAAAAAAACTACCACCACTCCTAAAATTAATACAGATGGACTTCCACTCCATACATGTGGCTTTTGGATGCCCCCCCCTAGAATGCCTTTTCCTGCAATACTGTCACCTTTTGTTTCATTGTATAATGACCAAGGAAACAATACCAAGAAATCCAATACCACACAGAAGGAAGATTAACTCTTTCAACGCTGGCCCATGAAGTGAACCCTAGTTGTTGACGAGAAGGGTTGTCATTTGCGTGATGTACCCATGTAATTCAGACAAAACTAATGCTAAAAAATCGGAGATATACACAAAATTCTATGTTTACAGCTACAGAAGGGCCCAGAGACATGCCTCTTTTAGTGCTGGGGTAATCTGTAGGGGTTGTGGGGTAGTAACATGCAACATACAGTTGTCACATTGTAGCTTTAGATCTGTTTTGCCATCACTGCAGAAGAAGTTCATGGCCAGAAAAAAATAAATAAAACTTGAGGAGGAAGCCATCAGGGAAACTCTGGTTGCTGACACCACCTTGCAATCAGGTGTGAAAGCTAAAGACGTTAGAAGACTATTGAGGAAGAAGAGGAGGAACAGCAGCAGCCAGTCTCAGCAGAAGTAGCCATAACAAACAATGGCCAGCGAAATCAAACCAACTGCTCTGCTGCCTGTGTTCTTCCCGCGGCCACAGAAAGGGCAGTGCGCCAGATGTGACATGGGTCTGTGCGTAGTGCCATGTTTCACGGAATATCACACCAAAGTAAATTTGTAATAAACCACCCTCTTTGTGAATACCTTGCGTCATGATAAAAGTGATCCAAGGCGCCAAAGACCTTACGCAGCAGCCAGCATACACAACTTTTTACATAATACACACGATTCACAGGCCTAAATTTATTATAAAAACAGGTAAACATTTTTTCCTGGATTAACCAATTCATAAGCACAGTGTAAAGTTTTATTTAATTAAATTTTAAGGAAAATTCTATGAGATATGCTTTTTTTTAACTAAGCGCAAGCATTAAAATTTGAAAGCCCAAGTAAAAAATTCTGGCAGGCAACGTTGCTTGGAGGGATCTAATCCAAGTGTCAAAGGGTTAATTTCAACAGCATCAGAATGCATTCACACACCCACAAGCAACAAAATGAGCTGAAATTAATCCCAAATTTCAGTCAGCACCATTTCCTTGTACACTTGATAATGCACCCCACATCTTTTAACAATAATAATATTAATAACAGTAACAGCAGCAGCAAGAAATGTACATGCAATGTAATAATGGGATGTGTTCTGACCTACACAACCTACTTTCTCCATTTAATCCACACAGTTCACATTTTTATTAATGCTCACAACTGTACACCTATTACAAACGGTCACAAGTAACAGGGTCTCACCATGTATCGTTGCAGATCTTGTGTTTATATAATAAAAAATTTGTGGGTACAATAACACTCTAGCTCGTGGGTAAACAGATTTTCCAGAAACCCAACAGTCGCATAAAAATCTGGTATCATACAATATTATGGGCTCATCCCTGCCCTTACTACACTTGAACTAAATAGTCATTAAAATAAACTTGGCTACTACGATCCCACAGCAGGTGAATCACACCGTCTGTACACAAATGTCAAATACAGCAAATTCCTTAACGCATGTTGCCAAATACACTAAAGAGAGGTAGAGTATGACCTTTAACCCACCACGGATGTGTACACAAACACACTTTTGGTACCTATCAGCTGATCTCAACAAACATATACTGGGGGTATATATATATTTTTTAAGAAAATAAAGGAATGTGAAACACACAAAACATGTCATTCCAGCACTGCATTGTTACTCAAGGCAGACAACACGGTAACATACTGGTGTGGTGCCCGACCAAGTTAGAATGACAATGCAGAATATATTTACATGGCAGTAGTAGTGTAAATATATCTCTCAGCCCAGAAACATGAAGTTTTTGAACATGAATATGACAGCTGACCAGACCAGTATCAACACAACTGTACTACTTCCGCACTTGGCCCTGAACAGCACCTACTGCAAAACATACATACGCCAATCACCCTGCATGGGAGAACTATATTGAGGCTGAAAGAATGCCCATAATGGAACAGGTGTTTCAGCCAACAATACAAATTCTGTTAAATGGTAAGCATAAGCAGCCTTATCCCAAACACAGCATTCACTTGTCAACTACAATATTAAAACCTTATCCTACGCAACATGTGTACAAAATGAATGGGATTACATACTTAAAAATACTTACGTATCAATAATGGTGAGGGTGCGGTCATTCTTGTTGGGCACAATCTTGATATACAACTCCTGCCCACTCTCCAACTTGGAAGGATCAGTTAAGGACTCATAACGAATTTTATCCAGAGCCTATGATATAAAAAATAAACAAATAAGTTTCAACCTGAACTAGTTACGTAAAAATGGGTTGAATCTGATACCAGCCACTGTTTGTTGCAAGTACTTTCCAGATTTACACTCACCCGGAGTAGTTTCCACAGTATGAACAAGCTCTTGTTATTAGCTTAACATACGGCAAAACTGGTAGGATTTAATGCCAGCCATTTAATAATTTTCTGATTTAGGTTTATTCTAAGTATTATTTCCACAGTACCAACATGTGACACCACTAGCCACTTTTCTTCAGCAACACAACATACATGCATCTGGTTTTAGAGGTACACAATAATAATAGGGCCATGCAATGGTCAGTAGGTAAGGATGCAGGCATGATCACAAACTGAGGTGGGGGGCAGTGGCCTGATCAAGAATATTCAAAACTAAGAACCACAGGACACAAGACTACTGAAGTTATGGGCCCATGTGGCTAAAAAGTTCTACATTACATTTTTCTGAGAACACGATTCTGGAAAATATACATGACTGGACATGTCTTGAAACAGCCATTTCCCTAGCCAATAATGGTGCTTGCAATATTTTCTCATGTTTCAATACAAGAATTTTGTTGCATACTACCAATAAATAAACAAAACAAATCCTCCTTGTATTGGTAGGCTACATCACTGTGAACAATGTAAAACTTGAATTTCACCACAGAAAAGCAACAGGTTTCGGGTGCATGGCTGTCAAAGCTACAGAACACTTTGTACTACTGAACAAAATATGTAAATCTACTTTCATCCTCTTGTAAAGTGCCCAATATTTTTGGCTCAATGTAACATTCTATAGACTTATCAACAATTATATGAAGTCCCCAATACCAAGTTTTACAACACGCCATCCTGTGGGTGCAGAGCTGATCCACGCAGACATTTTACTGGAGGCAACTAAGCAAAGAACTTGGTTTGTTTCCCTGCCAGTTGCTGCATGGATGTATGTCAGAACTATATTTTCAAATATGACAATGTCCAAACAAAACTCCAAAAATATCAGTAAATGCAAAGCACAGCAAAGTTCAAGCCCCACCTATCTGATTTAATAAACTTTTCTCTAATTTACAAATTAATTGCTACCCTTGCCACTCGTGAATACAGAATGAATTCCTACGCTTGTTAATCAGCATGAAAATTATTCCAACCGAACTACAGATAACCAGATGACTTACAACAGACTTTGAACAGCACTGGCCCAAATTTCGATAAAGATCATGAGGAGAACTTGAATCTGGCACCTCACTTTGACCATGGCAGTAATAGTAAACATACAGCTAGCGTGAAAGTTTATTGATCTCTATGGACGAACAACTCTAGTATCAAATACAAGAATGGAGAAGATACAAAGCATAAAAGGCCATCCACTTGCAAAAACCATGTCTGCGATTTCCAATGGGTTGGCACACTTCACATAATATGCTAAGAAAAATAATTTAAAGTATCACAGTTAGTAAAAGTAAATAAATGCGGAGCATCAACTGAACAAATTCACAAACCAGGAAGCACCACACACACCAGTATGGATTAGTACTTGGGTTAGGCTCTCAATCACCCCATTTTCCCAGTAACCCCTGTTTTATGGGTTTTAAGGAGCTATGTCCCAGAAAACTCAGTTTGGGATGCTGATAGGTTTTCCCAAAACAAAAACAGGATATTTCTTAACATTGCCTATGAATATACACTTTCCTCCTATGGGGGGAAAATTTCCTGCAGTAACAGCCAGCCAATAACAGCAATGAATAGGAGACACGCAGGAAGATGGATTGACGAGTTGCAGAATTCAGACTAAAATCTGTAACTGAACTGAGTTAGTAGTATTATTTCCCCTTGCAGTATCTGCGATAATTGTGTTTCCCAAGTTACCTGGATGTAATAATATAAAAAATCACATTTTTTCCTTTACATTTCAGGTTAAAAAAATTGTCTACTATACCCCCACAAATTATTAAGTGTCCCAGTTTTTTATTTCTCTTCAGCCATTTTTGCCCCTAATGCCAGGTAAAACTTAAACACACAGCTGTTGCAATGTGGGCAACTCATTTAAGGGAAGTGCAATCTACCAGTTGAACCCATTAAAGCGGCTGCGTGTGTCCGAGCCTTAACAGTTTTGTCACTTATACAAACATGCATAAAAAACATGCTGCTGCCATGACTTGCGCAAGTACTATTCAGTTTTTCTCATGCTCGTCTTGCACCCACTTCACCACCAAATATGGGTGGCCAAGCAAAGTTGTGTATTTCAACATTCTGTTTCCAAGGAACAAGGTCTCGTATCTGCAGTCAATGACATTATGCACACATTGCGAGTCTTTGGTACTCTCTTGGGATTCAATAAGGCCTAACATAACCAATCCCAGAAGTTGATCTATGCACTACCCAACTTACTTTTACAGACAGTTACAGCTAATGCATATTTATAAATACAAGAAATTTATAAATGATCAGTCCTGGCACATGCTCACATTGTTTGGTATATACAACAGCATCCTAACACCGTGCTGAAGCTTGTAAATAAAAACTGGCCAGATTTGCAACAATAAATGTAGTCTACTCCACAGTATGTGCAATTATGCTTAACCTTTATGGACTAAAACCTAAAAAAAGTCTTTAAACAGCATCTTTATCAGTGATGCTACTTACTACAGGGGATGCAAGTGTAAGGCATTAGGATCAAGTCCACGAACCAAGCCTTCGGAAACCATCTTCAAGCAGGTGGGTAAACCTCAAGTGAATGCCCAATCTACCGCATAAAAGGTACTTACATCAGAAGAGTTCGAAATCAATTCCCGAAGGAAGATCTCTTTGTTAGAGTAGAAGGTGTTGATGATCAAGGACATAAGCTGAGCAATCTCCGCCTGGAAGGCAAAGGTCTCAACTTCGCCGGCATCTTGCATCTGAACGTCTTCAGGCATCTATAATAACGAAGTTACAATACACATTATTAAACGGTGAAAGACAAACGGACTTTAACTTACCCTCACTCAAATTAACTTATAGAAAACTATTCACCTTTTTCAACGTTTCAGAATGTACAGCCCTTTAATGCACACAGACGCTTTAAACGAAATTGCCGCTCGATCACACCTTACGCCGAATATAAAACCTCCTACCGGCTTTTCTCGAACATTTCACTGGATGGAGGGAATGAGGTTGTACTTCCGGTGACGTCACTTCTAGAATCTCCTGTCGTATTAAAACTATTTTATGTATGTTTAAATCTCGTAACAGCGTTGAAATAAACTAAGTTTCGAATACATTTAATTTATAACAAACTTTTTTTATAGTAGAAGGAATGATAATAATAATTTGATGAACACAGAGCGTAGTTATTCAATATATGTTCTGCACTTGAATACAACAGTGTGGATATCCGGTCCTTGAATGTTGCCCGTTCTAGAAGCTTCTAGAACATTCTGGTAGCACCTTCTTTATTGCAATGAAATTTCAAAAGTGATATATGTACAGTTCGTACTCTGCCGTATGAAATATGTAGCAGTAGCCTTGGACCTGGGCGGGTCCTTTGGTACGACCTAAGCAGTGAACATAATATAACGTTTTTAATTATTTAGTGCCATACATTTGTAGATACTTCGTTCATTTAGTAATCTACACGGCGCTGAAATTATATGGTAAAAATAATGCGTCCGTCAGACTCTGTTAGGGTTATTCGATCACGGAGTATGAACGGAAGATGTGAAAAAATCTTACAGCATTGTATAAATAAATAAAACTACCTACAGCAGAGTTCCTCCTAAGCCAACAGGTCCCCTGCCAGTCAAGGAAATGCCCTCATTTTATGGAACGCTATGGTTTATAGCCTTATTCACAAGGGACAGCCACCTGACACTCTCCTGGTCCAGATCAATCCAGTCCATGTCTCCCCATACCACTTGTTGAAGAGTCATAGTATTATCCTCCCATCCACACTCAGGTCTTCCAAATGGTCTCTTTCTCCTCAGGTTTCCGCGCCTCTCTTTATCTCCCATATGTGCCGCTTGCCCTGTCCATCTCATTGTGCTTGATATTATCACCTGAATAATATTTGGTGAAGAGTACAGATCATAAAGCTTCTCATTATGTAGATCCACTCCCTGTTACGCCCAAATATCCTTCTCAGCACCCTATTCTCGAACATCCTCATCCTTTTTTCCTCCTTCAGTGTAGGAGTCCAAGTTCCATATACAGTTCTGCACATCTCAAGTTTTACATGTGGATAGCAAACTGAAGACAAAATGGTTCTGCACCAAATGATGGTAAGACACACACACACACAAATATATGTATATTGCAAGGCTGGCAAACATTTTTGGGGGTGCAAGCCCAAATTGCAGACAATTTTCAGAGACTTTTTTCATCTGTGGAAATATGAGTTTACTAGCACTGTATTTCCGATTCTCCAATGACATTTTAGTGCTCTGGGAAGTTGCCTGGCCAGCTCACTCCTTAGATTGACTCTGCTTGAGTTGACGGTAATATCCAACAGACTTAACCTGGACAAAATCTACATTTACGTTAAGAATTATTCCCAAGAACATACTACCATACTACTACTAGTACTAATTATAATTATAAGGTAAATTTCTCTTTGTACCATTCTATAAAAGGCATTTCAGGGGAGTCTGAACCTAGGCATTAGATTGGAGTGGGTGGTCAACACCACGCCCTGGTGGGACAAGAGCCCTGATACCCATTGTAACTATTACTAATACTATCACCATTTTCACACATTTTACAAATTCCAGCGATAACAAATTCAAGTCCACAAGGGTTCAAGAATATCTCAATCTTCACACAAATTCAGCATGCTAATCCATATGTTATACTGCAGTTGACTGGTGGATTATAAATTTGTTTTACTAAAATATGGTATTCAGGACACAAGAAATATGACTGGAATCTGTGCAGTATATAAGCAGACTTATGCAATCCAGACAGCTATGGTTTAGATGGTGTTGGGTGGATGGAGTGCTAGTAATTGCACCTACTGCCTGTTCCTGGATAACTTGCGATTTGTGTGCTGATGGTGTGGAAAAGCAGAAGAAAAAGGAAGGGGCAGGGTATGAGGCTGGTACCGGTATTACTGTAATAAGATGGTAGTGAAAAACATGAGTACCAATGCCAAACATATTGGCTGCTAGATCTGAGCTCACAGTCACTGTAATGTAAGTGATAAATGCTTTTGCTCATACATCACCAATTCACATACCTGCACCAGGTGTATATCCATTCCTTAAGTACTTCCCAAATCTCAGTTCACCAGAACTACAGAGTACAGTCGAAACGGGAATTGAAAGCAGAGGTTTTCAGCCTCACCCCACTTTGCTAAACCCAGAGGAACTCTTCACAGCCCCCAAAAAATTAGAGTTATTGGATTTTAAATTCTTATGGCAGTGACTATGTCCTGAGATGTGATGCCTTATAGCATGATTGATATATGCCGTTTTGTATGAATGTGTCGCCTCCATCTTCAGAGTATTGTAAATATTGCACTACTTAATGTGCCAGTTATTCACTATGTGCTAAGGGTCAGGAGGTGGGTTTGTTCGTGCAGCATTGACAAATCAATTACAATGGGTCTCTTGCAGGATGACAGAAGGCAATAGCAATGGAAAGGGATGACCAGGAACTTCTGGAAATGTAAAGCCTGGCCAGTCACATAATTTGATTTAGTTTTCTGATGTTTAATCTAAAACACACTTTTAACTCAGCTGTATTCTGTGGCCCATATCATATTTAATTTGATTTCTCCTCTCTGTTTCCCTTGGAGCTCTGCTGTGTTTTAATGCAAGTGTAGAGCAAGTAAAACTGTACAGGTTTATTTCAGAGTTGGAGGGGGGTGTGCATACAACATATATTAACACACTGAAAACGTGATTAAATCAAAGTGAAGTGATTTTGTCTGTTTTGAACTGAAAGTGATGGAAAGGGCTTGTTTATATGCAAACACATAGAAAATGTAGGGATATTCTATAATCAGTGCCTTCTAATTTTTTTTGCAAGGTACATAAAATAAATGCAAAATGTGGAGGTAGTGACTGATCTGAGAACTTCCACTCTGATACAAATAAAAATTTTGATGAAGTTTAGTATTGGAATAAATGGGTACAGGAATCTCATTGTCTGTGGGTAACCCCATTCCACCATACACCTTAATGGCGCAATGGCATACACACTCTGCTTTACTTTTAACTTGGTATTGGAAATGTACATGGTAGTGGGCAGGTGAAATTAACTCTGCTTTGTATCAGATTAATATAATGTACACAATGTTCAACCACACCTCTCTTGAAAGTGGCCTATTGTATAAAAAACTGTTTTTCATACAAGACAGATATCATTGAGCTCTGTGGTTTTCGTTTGAAATATTGTGTGCAACAGTATATTTAATGAAATAAAGATCAGCCTTGTCCCACGACAGTGATTCTTTGTACGCAGCAGACAGGAAGTTATGACTGCATGCAGTGCAATATGGCAAATATTGAAATGTAGTGGATTTGTATCTGAATAAGTGAAGATCAAGAACAGAGCAGTCTGTACAATTGGAAAGTAAATTTTGAAAATATGCAAACAAGTTGGTGTACACCTTTTGTCTTGTGTCAATCACATCTCAGTATGAAATACCTATCTCTGAGAATGTCCTTGCTGTTATTGTGCTTAGCAGGAATGACCATTTAAAATTCCAAATTTAATGAACCTTGCAATAAAAAATGGAAAGTTGAGGTATAAAGTTTTGTCGTGTGGTCTTCTTGCCACAGTTTACAATGTGCATCGCATCCTTAACCTTGAATGGGCACACTGGTGCATGGTGTTAAAAAATTAATCGTTCTTTCCTTTGTTTGACATGAGCATTCTTTATAGTATGCTTTCAGTAGGCCCTTGCCTTACAAACTTTTCAGTTGATTATTCAAAGTCATGTGACTGTAAGCATGAAGCAGTCATTGATGTTACACTGTGTCTTCTCTACATGTGATCACGTAGTTTGAATTTTACTTTCTTCCATTTTAACTTCTGTCTGAATACCAATGTAGGGTATCAGGTCCGAAACTACTTTTTTAAGGAAAACAACAGGTGAGGAGATTTTGTAATTGTTCGAGGAAGTCTAAATATAAGAGGGAAAGAGACAGTGAGTCTCAGGAAGAAAAGACCATCACCAGCAGCAATCCTGATTGTGAACCTGAGCAGTTCATGCAACAAATTCAAAGACTAAATATGCTCGAAACTCTGTCTTGGCTGCTGCTAGCAGTTTCAAGAGGAAGTACAGATAAAATTAACACATATGATGAGTGATAAGACTATAGAGGAGATTATGAACTACACAAATAGGCAAGCTCATGGTAAAATTCCTGCTAATGACAATGTCATAAAATGGAACTGTCTTTTAGCAAGGACATACTGTATAATCAACATCATCAAGTTTTTATTTCTTTATGGTTTCCTCAATGTACAAACTGTTGTTACAGCTCTGATGGGGGAGGAAGGAGGGTGGGGCAAGGCTTACCTTATGCTAGTCAATAATATAATTGTTGTTAATCACATCAACTGTACCCTTCCCAACTGCAGGGGTTGACTTCAGGGGGACCACAGTGGGCAAGACATAATCTGATGGGGAACAGTGGACTCCATTGACATCCACACAAATGTAACTGTGCTTTGTAACATCAAACATGACATAAAGGTATAAAAACTCATATAAAGACCCACCACAATAAAATCAATGGAAGCTATGAAACTTATTTTGTATGTGTATATTATTAGATCCATGTCCCAAGCAAACTCTGATCAGCATGCTGCTAATAACAGAGTACTATGAAGGTTAGGGTTTTCCTGTCTTCCACACTTCCTCAGTTTTCTGTATAGGGCATGCTAGTTATACTGTAATTCCAATTCCTCATGTCACTTTGCTTTTGATCTTCAGGATAGACCACTGATAATGTTGTTACATTATCTTTGGCAGCAGGTAAAATCAAGTGCTGGGTTGAAAAAAACATCAAAGGCGACCAAGGTGCAGAAGTAGCCTACGGAATTCTGAAGGAAGTTAACTGGTTGAGTCTTGCCACAAGGTTAGCTAACAATGGTGCTCATCATTTTCAGAAGTTGTAGAAGCTTCACTGTGCATGGCATGACAAATACCCTGGGGAAAGGGGGGCAGATCATCCTGAACATGATAACATATGGTCCTGTCACTGCTTATCTGTGCGTGAAGGGAATCAGGATATCGGCTGGCAACTTCTCCCCATCCACTCAACAGTCTAGACTTGGCTCCATTTGACTACCATCTCTTCAGATTCATACAATTCGCTTAAATGTGAAGTCAATTTCCTCATGACTTCTGGTATGGCCCTCGCGTAAACTTGTCATAGGTGACACAAAGTCCAATCTAAGGGAATTCCATGGCATATTTGTGGACAACATGGCGTTAGGGAAGATTCTTTTCTTGTCAGTCATCCTTTTACTGCTGCTCCACACTCAACTCACATCTCAGCTGAGGCTAAAGTCTAGCCTGATATTTGGCTGAATTCATTAAGTTACAGTAACTTCTTAACTTTCAGTAACCACTCTTTTTTTACAAAATGTCATGACAACAGGCTCTTCAATCTCAACTACAAGTTTCAGTGCACTGTGCTCTATGCATTCAAAATTAGGAAGGTAAAATCAGAGCAGGCAATAGCTGAATAAATACCAAAAAGTGACATTTATTGTCCATTAAGGCCAAACTACTGCAGTATACAAATTTGAAACCTCATGCTCTTTATTTCTGTATAACAAGCACATCTGATGTAAAGGCCTACATAGTTATAATTCATCAATCACTGTGGCTTCATAAATATTGCCAGACTGCTTGCAAATATAAATGCTGCTAACACTTCAGATTACTGGCCAGATACAGTAAAACTCTGGCCTGCAACTACCAGTTACTTCTCGTTCAAAAAGTCTAATACACACAACACATCAGAATAAATCGACCTAGATGTAACAGATGCCTTAACATTGTGATCCTACACATGCAGATACTCTAACTTTGCTAGAACTGTAACACACCTCAAAAGCTTGAAATGGACTAATGCAGATTATTCCTATTCTAGCACCCAACTGTTTGAAAATTCTTCATTCACAGATATCTTGAAATTCCATTATTTCTTTAAACAAATCAGTAATTATATGAGCATGAAAACTACTCAATATACAAGACTGTTCTACTTTTCACCCCACATCTCATACAATTACCACTATTTATATCATGGTCACAGGAAGAGCCGAAGTCACAGATGTCAACATTAGTTCTGGATGAACCAGTCACACTGTATGACCAAGTGTCAGCAGTTTAATTTCTGCTGCTACGCAAAGTGATAAGCACTATCCCCAAGTTTGTGAACTACTGCAGTTACATTCTTTACACATAAAGCTAAAACTGAAAACACTTCAAAGGCATGTACAAAATTTGTTCTGTCTGAGCCATCTGTTAAAGAATGCAGCTGAAGGGAAAAGTGATTCTGTCTAGTAGCTGAAGTCACAGAAACACACAGCTTCATGAGATCTGGGGTTCATAGCAGGGTTGTTGAAGATTCAAGCATTCTGGGGTTTCACAATGTATGACCTGGTAAATTTACCCATCCTCCTTGGAAACAATGAAACCTAATTACAAGTCAACACTGTGTAACATTTTATAAGGCTTGAATATTCAGGTACAGCTTTGTAATATACAATGTAGTTACAATGCCTTCCATTTACAAATACATAAAATGTCAAAGGTATTACAGAACAAAATAAATTATACGGCCTCTATACCAAAGTGTAACATAATTCGGTGAAACTGCTGGAATGGATGGTGGACAATAAAGCAACCAGAAGATGACAATTTCATTAATGCAGCAGCCTAGTCTTCATATACCCAAGCTTTACAGGCTGGTTGCCAGTCAATCAGTTCTTTAGGCTCAAACCAAAGGTCAATTTCCTTATTTGCAGATTCCACAGAATCTGAACCATGTATGATATTCCTGAAACAACACAATGCAAGAATTTGAGACACGCACAAAATATATGTGACAACTTGGCATTTCTTTCTTAGTATACTTTGGTTTTCTCCACTCAATCATTATTCAAAAGCCATTATACTCATTTATGATCACCTGTCAGTGTTCAATAAGCTGATCAGCTGGCCCACGAACACACCTTTACTCTTTTTCCATGACTTATCAGATGAATAAAGTTAACTGTATGCCAATATGGGGTTCTCACAGCAAAGAATCTCAGGCTGATCAACCTTGCAATCAGCCTAGAGACTGTACTCCATCTACAGTCCTGCATATATAGGAAAATGTGTACTACTGCCCCCCCCCTTCCCCCTCCATCAAATTCTTGGCTGTACTGTCAAAACTAGTTCTTTCACTCCCATTGTTTCCATAACAGGCTGCACAGTTACCCTCATTGTGCAATGTAGCCTTAAGTTTTCTGTCTTAATTTCTATACATCAACATTTAACAAAATTATTAATGATTCTTAGACTATTTCATGCTGCTATTTCACCAAATAAATTAGTGTAGTGGTAATGCTACAGACTTTCCTTAAAGTGATGTCCCTGCTTCAAATCTTGACTGAGACACTGCCTGTCCTGAGATTAACTGTGGCCTTACTTAGTCACTATGGGCAAATTCTGGGAAAATATACTGAACAGATCATGGTTGCTTCCTTTTAAATACTGAAATAACATAATGAAGAGGCCATAGCTGCTTCCTTTCTCCTAGATTCTTGGATAACAGACTGAACAGGACATAACTGCTTTCTTCCAAATATTTCTCAACAAGTTACAAAACAATAATCCTACTATCTGATGAACTACAGTATGATAATGATGGCAGTGAAAATTGAACCAAGGTGATGCTGCATCAACTGTACAGCTTACACAGCACTGAATACATTTTAAACTGATAAACCAGGAATGATAAATAGGCAAAGATTTGGAAGGTTGTAAGTGTGGCCTAGATCAGGATAGTACCTGAGCATTCATCTATCATATTTTTCTTCTCAATCCATTAACTTTTTGGCCCTTATTCATAATACTACTTTCCCATTTTTGATTCTTGGAAATGTTTGTACCTCTTTGCTATAATCAGTTCTTTTCTCCAGATAGTAATGGCTATAGTTCTTTAAATGCTTTTTAGCTTCTTTTTATTTTGTTGATGCTTTTTTGTTTCTAAATCTTGCCGACTTTCCATGGACATATTGGTCTCTGGGCTCCCAATCACAACCATCATGACCTTCTTTGTGTCATGTTAGTCAGTCCTTCAAAAACCGTCCCTCTGCCAGATGTGCTACTGCAGCAAGTTCAGTTTGTAGTGATACTGATGGCTTCAGAAAGCAAAGTGATCATACCAACAGATTTAAAATATTATTAGTTTTTATTATTATAAGATGTCCTAAGCAATTACTTAAGTATTCTTTGGTTTTTTGGTTTGTGTTTGTTTCATGTATGTCCTGTTTAATGTCCTTTGTTATTTGAGTTTTTGCACTCTGCTGTTTCTGTTATTGGGCATCTGTTTGTTGACTGAGCAAACTGATAAACAATAAATGAATTAAATTATTATTATCTGGGGGTATCTGACAACTACATGTGGAATGTATTGCTCACCTGCCAACTTGGATGCAAAGGTCTCCTCTTATAGTTCCGGGGTTAGAATCCTTGGGATCAGTAGCTCCTAACATAAATCTACCTGTTTTCACAATATTCAGACCTTCCCAGACCTAAAACAAAAACAATTCTTGTTTTATTCACACACAAAAGAGAAGGAAAGAAGTCTAGAACTGAGACAACCCTAGGATAATGGATTGCATACATAAAAAATTACAGTATATCAACACACCAATACGTATTCGCTTGAAATACCCTCCTAGTATCACTACTTCCTTCTTACTTTATTTAATGCCGTGTACATGGGCAGCTTATACAAGATGGACATATAAGGAAACAAAACGAAATCAACAATACCATATGTATTACTCTGTTCTACGTAACATACAGTCTGAAACAAAACAGCTGATAAATAGCCTTGTCAAAAGACAAACATGTATTGTTGATATTGCTTAGTGGTTGTGACTGGGTCTTATCAAATAGCAGCACATCACTGCAATAAACATCATCCTGAGAAGAATTAATGTCTAACACAGTGAGGTGGCAAAGCTGAAAAATTCAAGGTTACTAGCAGTAGGTTGAGCAAAGCCATTCTGTTCCACCTCCTGTATTAGGCATTTCTACAAATGCCAATGTGAGGAAACTAGGCGGCTCAACTAAGACAGTGTGCAGAACATCACTGGAATGTTGGGTACATTGCACTTGCACTTACTGGAAAATCCTAAAAAAAGAAATTTCACCTGTACAAGTTACAGTTCCTACAAACGTTATCAGAAAATGATGCTGGCCATTGCAGAGAAAAGTATACATGGTTTTTCAACCATTCAAAACAGTAGTGGTGCTAGACAACCCTCTGTACGAAGCTACTCTCAGGACAGGAAAGGTGCTTGGAGCATGTTATTATACTATTATTTCCCACTAGCATGCTATTCTAATCACCTTCCCTCTCTCTCCCTATAATACCGACTATACACTGTAGAAGAAGATGGCAAGTGCTTCCATAGTCATATAAACCAGTCTACATGGCGCCATATTGCAGAAGACTACAATCAGCTCAAAGAGTGGGAATTCATTTGTCGACATACTGCCCAGGATCCTGTAGTAGATCTCTATATGAAACATTTCTCAATATGGCCATATTTCATTTCATTTATTTACATTCCGTAAATCCGTACAGGAAACAAAATCCATGTGGATATGGAACTGGTCAGATACAATATACAGTAAACATTAATCAATAATGCCAGTCAATTGCAATAATGTATTTGTCATAAAAATTCATAGCAGAAGTAGGTTAGGTTCATACCTCATACATATAAATTTATATGGGTTTGTTTTCTTTGTAGTCATAAAATTCCTTAATCGTATAAAACGAATGATGACATACGAATCTCTTAAGAGATATTTTAAAACATTTCACATCACTTAAATGGTTAGGTAGGTGATTAAAAGCTTTAATACCTGATACAAATGATCCTTTATGCAATTTGGATAGCTTAACAGCAGGCAGGTGCAGGTTGGCGCTGTTCCTGGTCGAGTATCTATATAGTTCATTGTTGTGAGTGAATAGGTGTTTGTTATCAATGGTAAATCGAATCAG